>Ga0265293_10014300_pt1 | contig 10105 bp, 10 predicted proteins | sample Munlanlewell138R_FD_192505 | JGI IMG/M metagenome (GOLD analysis project Ga0265293, IMG submission 192505) | Leachate microbial communities from a municipal landfill in Southern Ontario, Canada - Leachate well 138R | ecosystem: Engineered > Solid waste > Landfill > Unclassified | place: Canada...
CGCGAGGAGTCACTCCGCCTGCCGTTTCTCCAGCCACGCTTCCTGCACATTCGCGACGCCCAAGATCGTCCAGTGATGTCGCGCGCGGGCGGCATTTGCAGCAAGCGGCCACGGGCGAGCCGGTCAGTCATTCTCAAGGTTTCCTTCCCCCTACCTGCGCGCTGCTTGGTGCCTGATTGACACCAGGTATATAAAATATACAGCTTACCCCACCCCGGCAGCCGCCGATCCCGCCGGGCGCAAAAGCGAAGCAAAGGACTGATCCGAATGACAAAAGTTTTCCTTCTGAATGGCCATCACGAAAGCTTCGGCTCACCCGGCACGCTGAACGCGGGCTTTGCGGCGCGTGCGGCCGGGTTCTTCGAGGCCAAGGGATGGGAGGTCCGGCAGACCGCCACCGCGGGTGCCTATGATGTGGCCGAAGAGATTGCCAATCTCCTCTGGGCGGATGTGGTTTTTCTGCAGATGCCGCTCAACTGGATGGGCGCGCCCTGGGGCTTCAAGAAATATATCGATGAGGTCTGGACGATGGGGATGATGGGCCAGCTTTCCAATGGCGATGGCCGCACCTCGGACGCGCCAAAGAAGAACTACGGCCTGGGCGGCAAGCTCAGCGGGCGTTACATGATTTCCGCCACCGGCAACGTCCCGCGCGAGGCGTTCAACGACCCGGCAGAAACCTTCTTCGGCGGGATGAGCGAAGAGGATCTGCTGCGCCCGATGCATCTGAATTTCAAATGGCTCGGGTTGGAGGCGCTGCCCAGCTTCATGGCCTACGATGTGATGAAAAACCCAGAGATCGAAAGCGATTTCTCGCGGTTCGATACACATCTGGCGCAGCATTTCTAAGGCCCTTGCCGCCGGGGCGGACGCCGTGGCACAATCGGAAACAGCCACGGGCCGTGCCTGCAGCCATTCCCCCATCACAGAGGATCACATGGCTGACATCAAAGAGAAAAAACCAACCCGCCGCCGGGCTTTGGCCATGCTGGCGGGCGGTATTGCCGCCATCGCCACGCTGGTGCTGGCCGATCCCGGCCAACCGTGGCAAGGCATTTTGCTGGTGCTTGGCAATACCGGCATCGTCTTTGGTTTTCTTGGCCTGCTGCCACCGTGCCGGGGCTGAGGCCAAAGCAAAAGGCGCCCGCAATCGCAGGCGCCTTTTCCATCTGCCCGCAGGATCAAAGCCGCGAGGCGACGTTTTCCCAGTTGACCAGATTATCGAGGAAATTGGTCAGATAAGCAGGCCGCTTGTTGCGAAAATCGATGTAATAGGAATGTTCCCACACATCGCAGCCCAAAAGCGCGGTCTGGCCAAAGCACAGCGGATTGACGCCGTTTTCGGTTTTCGTGATCTTCAGGCCGCCGTCGCTATCGCGCACGAGCCAGGCCCAGCCCGAACCGAATTGCCCGGCACCCGCGGCCGAGAATTCTTCCTTGAATTTGTCAACCGATCCAAAGCTGTCCTTGAGCGCCGATTCCAGCTCGCTCGGCATCGCTTTGCGGCCCGGCCCCATCATTTCCCAAAACTGCGCATGGTTCCAATGCTGCGAGGCATTGTTGAAAATTCCGTTTTGCGCCACGGCGCCGGGCTGATAGGTGCCCTTGACGATCTCTTCAAGCGATTTGCCTTCCCATTCGGTGCCCGCAATCAGCTTGTTGCCATTATCGACATAGGCTTTGTGGTGAATGTCGTGGTGATATTCCAACGTCTCTTTTGACATGCCCAGATCGGCAAGCGCATCATGCGCATATGGCAAGTCAGGAAGTTCGAAAGCCATGATAAGCCCCTCTTTTTTGGTGATATGCGTTGAACCGCTGGGCCAATACCTGTGCCGCCAAACCCGCGGCGTCAAGCCCTGATGCCCGATTGGCCAACGCCGGGGCGCTGCGGATGTTCCGAAAACCTGGGGCTGATGGTCACGTCTGCGGCATCGGGGCTTTGCAACACGCGGGGTGCTCGGCTAGATGGGGGCGGAAATAACAGGGGCGAAACGTGGTGGATCATTGGACATTCTGGGGCGTCGCGGCGCTGATTGCGGCACTCGTGGCGCTGGCTCTGGCATGGTCGATGCTGCGCGGGCGGCGCACAAAGAACACCGATGCCACCCATGCCGATATCAAGGTCTACCGCGATCAACTGGCCGAAGTGGCGCGCGATCTGGAACGCGGCGTGCTGGACGCGGCCGAGGCCGAGCGCACGCGGATCGAAATCTCGCGCCGCCTGCTTGATGCCGACCGTAAACAACAGCATGCCGATGCCGCCCTGCCCGCCGCGCGCGCCCATCCGCTGCTGGCTATCGCGCTTGCGGGGGCCACTGTCATTGCGGGTGCTGCGATTTACCTGCAACTTGGCGCGCCGGGCCAGCCCGACCGCCCCTATGCCGCCCGTCTGGCCGAGGCCGAGCAATACCGCCTCACCCGCCCCGCGCAAGCCGAGGTCGAGGCCCAGATTGCCGCCGCCGGTGGCATGGCCCCGCCCCCGGCCGATCCCGAACATGTGGCGCTGGTCGAACAATTGCGCGAAGGTCTTGCCACCCGCCCCGATGATCTGCAGGGCCACCGCCTGCTGGCGCGAAACGAAGCGATGCTGGGTAATTTAAGCGCCGCCCATCAGGCTCAGGCACGGGTGCTGGCCATTCTTGGCCCCGATACGGCAAGCGCCGATGATCTGGCCGATTACGCCGATCTGATGATCGCCGCCGCAGATGGCTATGTCTCGCCCGAGGCCGAGGCCGCGATTGCCGATGCCCTGAGCCGCGATCCCACCCATGAGAGCGCGCGCTATCACACCGGGCTGATGTTTGCCCAGACGGGGCGACCGGATCTGGCGTTCCAGTTCTGGCGCCCGCTGGTGGAAAACGGCGCGCCCGACAGCTTTGCCACCGCAGCCGCGCGGGCCAATATCGAATTCGCCGCAGCCCTTGCCGGGATTCGCTATGATCTGCCCGCGTCGCGCGGCATGGCCCTGCCCGGCCCCAGCAGCGAAGATATCGCCGCCAGTGCCGATCTGAGCGATGCGGAACGCGATGCCATGGTGCGCGGCATGGTCGGGCGGCTGTCCGAGCGGCTGGCCAGTGATGGCGGCACAGCGCCCGAATGGGCGCAGCTTTTGGGTGCGCTGGGGGTTTTGGGCGAACAGGATCAGGCCCGCGCCATTCTGGCCGAGGCCGAAACCCGCTTTGCCGGGCGCGACGGTGATCTTGCGATCATCCGCGATGCGGCGCGCGATGCCGGATTGCTCGAATGATCCTGGCCGATATTACCGATTTCGCTGCAAATCTGCCGCCAAATGGCGCGATTGCCGGGCTTGATCTGGGCGATAAAACCATCGGCATCGCCATTTCCGACACGCGGCGCACCATTGCGACGCCACTGGAAACGATCCGGCGCAAACGTTTCGGCCTTGATGCCGCCCGGTTGCTGAACATCGTGCAGGCGCGCGCGATCACCGGGCTGGTGTTGGGCCTGCCGCGCAATATGGACGGCTCCGAAGGCCCGCGCGCCCAATCTACCCGCGCCTTTGCCCGCAATCTGGAACGGCTGACCGATCTGCCCATCAGCTTTTGGGATGAACGCCTGTCCACCGTTGCCGCCGAACGCGCGCTGATCGAGGCCGACACATCGCGCAAACGCCGCGCCGAGGTGATCGACCATGTGGCCGCCGGCTATATCCTGCAAGGGGTGCTCGACCGGATGGCACGCCTGGGGGGCAGCGCATGAGCGGCGCGGTGGAAACCCCCTGCATCGATATTTGCGTGATCGATCCGGCGTCGCGACTTTGCCGGGGATGTTTGCGCTCGATCGATGAAATCGCAAGCTGGGGCGCAATGACATCCGATGCGCGGCACGCGGTCATGGCCGCCCTGCCCGCACGCCGATCGCGCCTGCCGGATGGCCCGCCGCCGATGCCCCGGATCAAACGCCGCCGCGCGGATTAAAACCCCGCCGCCTTGCGCAGCATGTTAAGCGCGATCAGCACCAGAAACACCGCGAAAACCTGTCGCAGCGGTTTCGGGTCCATCGCATGCGCCAGACGCACGCCCAAAGGTGCGGTCAGCAGCGTCATGGCAATCACCAGCCCGAAGGCAGGCAGGTTGACCACCCCCAGCGTGAATGGCGGCCGCGCCTCGGGCGGGATATCGAGCAGCAAAAACCCGATGACCGAAGGCACGGCAATAATCACGCCAAAGCCTGCCGCCGTTGCCACCGCCCGGTGAATGGTGAAATTGTAAAGCGTCATCAGCGGCACACCAAAGGAACCGCCGCCAATCCCCATCAGCACCGATAAAAACCCGATCGCCGATGATATGGCGGCACGCAGCGCACCTGTGGGCATCAGATCGCCCAGCCGCCATGTCACCCGGCCAAAGCCCATGAACAGCCCCACCGCCACCGCCAGCACGCCGAATATCGCCTGCAAGATCACCGAGCTTAGCACCGATACCGTCAGCATCCCGATCACCGCGCCCAGCGCAATCCCCGGCGCAAAGCCGCGCAGCACGGCCCAATCCACCGCGCCGCGCCGGTGGTGCCCCATGACCGAGCGCCCCGAGGTGACGATGATCGTCGCCAGCGATGTCGCCAGGCAGATCTGCATCAGCCAGGGGCTGTCATAGCCCATCGCGGCAAAGACATAGAAAAACCCCGGCACCAGCACGATACCGCCACCCACGCCCAGCAAACCGGCCATCACGCCCGCCACGCCGCCAATGGCCATGAGCAGCGCCGCCATGGGCAATAATGTTACGACTTCGGGCATGTCGGACCTCGCAGAAATTTCGCTCCAGCTAAGGCCGAAGCGAGGCGGGCCGCAACTGCTATTCTGCCCCGTTGTGGCGAAAGGACGCGACGGAGGGCGGGATCAGGGCCGCAAGATCACCCGCCGGCAATGTCCGGTGCGGCTCGGACCCCGGGGACAAACCCGGTCAGCCGATGGATCGTGCCTGCATCGGCTTCGCGCCGGCCCATCCGGATGCGATGATGGCGCGATTTCTGCATTTGGGCGGGGCATGCGCCGGGTTTGAACCGCGCTTGCCCGGATCAGTCCGGCAACGATCAAGCGCCCCGGCCTGGGGGCGAAAGGGGGGCTACCCGCGCGCGTGGGCCGAGCTGTTTGCGGGCGGATCCTGGCCTTCCCCTTTCGCCCTGCGCAGCTTCTGGCGGCGTTACGGCCAGTGCGGCCCACGCAACGCTAACATCCATACCGTCAGATTGCGCGCTCCGGCCCGCTTTGCCGCCGCGGGGCCGGCACCAAATCGCCCGGTCCTATGACAACGCGCAGCGCGTGAACGATCCCCCCTAAGCGGCTTCTGCCCGCAAGGCGTCGCGCGCGTCATGGACCAGCGCCATATCCGCGCCGGGGCGATGCGCGCCCTCGGACAAAATCCGCCGCCATTGCCGCGCGCCCGGCCGGCCTGCGAACAGGCCCAGCATATGCCGGGTAATCTGCGCCAGCTTGCCGCCACCTGCCAGATGCGCGGCGATATAGGGGGCCATCGCATCCACCACGGCGAACGGGTCTTGCGCGCCGTCGCCCGCGCCAAAGATATCGCGATCCGCTGCCAACAGGATATCGCCGGGCCGCTGATAGGCCGCGCGCCCGATCATCACCCCGTCCATTCCAGCGGCCAGATGGGCGCGGGCTTCGGCCAGCGATCCCACCCCGCCATTAAGCGACAGATGCAGATCGGGGAAATCACGTTTCATCTGATAGACGAGCGGATAATCGAGCGGTGGAATTTCGCGGTTATCCTTGGGGCTTAGCCCCTTGAGCCAGGCCTTGCGCGCATGGATGATCACGCGGCCCACCCCGGCGGCGCGCACCGCATCGAGAAAGGCCGGCAGCACGTCGCGCGGTTCCTGATCATCGACGCCGATGCGGCATTTTACCGTGACCTCGGCCCCCGGCGTGGCGGCGATCATCGCAGCCACGCATTCGGCCACAAGGCCCGGCGATTTCATCAAGACCGCGCCGAATGTGCCCGATTGCACCCGGTCCGAAGGGCAGCCGACATTGAGGTTGATCTCATCATAGCCCGCATCCGCGCCCATCCGCGCCGCCTGTGCCAGTTCCACAGGGTCCGCGCCGCCAAGCTGCAACGCCAGCGGATGTTCGGCGGACGAAAATTCCAGCAAATGCCGCGCATCCCCGCGCACCAGCGCCGGCGATGTCACCATTTCGGTATAAAGCAGCGCGTGGCGGCTGAGTTGGCGGTGGAAATAGCGGCAATGACGATCGGTCCAGTCAAGCATGGGGGCCACGCTCAGCCTTGCGGCGGCGCGGGCGCGGTGATTGGGATCTGGGGTCATATCGGCCATCGGACTTTCGGATCTCATGGGCTGCATGTGGGGGATCAACGCGCGGATGTAAACCGTATCAGCCCTGCGGCCCGCCAACCCCGGGCACGATTTCCACCCAAAGACCAGCGGCACGGGCGGCAGCAACGGCCGGGGCCAACGCCGAGTCGGCGCCGGGATCAGCCCCCGCCACCAGCCGCACGACGTTTGCGCCTGCGCGCGCGGCCGCCACCTCGGCCTGCAGGGCGGGCGCGCCGGGCGCAAGGCGCACCCGTTCGGCATCGCGGCGCGCGAGTTCCAGCAGATCATCCGCCCCGGCATGCCCGAAAAACACCATATCCGCCTCCTGCAGCCTTTGCACGGCGCGCAGGGTCAGCAGATCGGGCGCGCCCGGCCCGGTGCCCACCAGCGTCAGCGCACCCGCCGGTGCGCCATCCGGGGCACCCCCCGCCGCAATCGCATCGTGCAACATGTCGCGCGCTGCATCACCCGCGCCGCGCGTAAACAGCCGCCGGGGCGCGCCGGCAAAGGCCCAGACCCAAAAGCCGCGCCGCGCCGCATGGGGCACGCGGGCGGCCACCGCAGCGCGCAACCCACCGGCCAGCGCCACGAAATCGCCCAGCCGTGGTTCCAGCATTTCCTCAAGCCGGGTCTTGATCTGGCGCGCCAGAACCGGGGCCGCGCCCTCGGTGCCAATGGCCACCACCAACGGATCGCGATCAACGATGGATGGCGTGATCGCATTGCATAAATGCGGCTGATCAACCACGTTGACCACGACGCCCGCCGCATGCGCCATTGCCGCAATCGCCCCATCATGATCCGCGCAGCCCGAGCCGATGAACACCAGCGCGGCACCGCGAAACCGCGCCGGGGTGATCGGGGCGGTATCATGGCCAATGCGCCCCGCCGCCACCAAAGCCGCCAGTTCCGGCCCCAATTTGGGCGCCAGAACGGTGATCCGCGCCTCGGTCTTGAGCATCAGCCGCGCCTTTTGCGCCGCCTGGTCGCCGCCGCCCACGATCACAACATCGCGCCCGGCCATCTGCAGGAACATCGGAAAAAATTTCATCTTGTGCCTCAGGCTGCCTCGGGTTGCAGCCGCGCATCCCATATCGCACGGGCCATATCAAGCGCCACCTCGCCCTCGGCGGCACCCAGCGTATCCAGCGCCAGCGCCGCCGTGCCCACGACAACGGCAGTGGCAAAGGCATCCTCAAGCCCGCCCTGCCAGAGCCGGGACAGATCCGCAGGCCGGTGCGCGGCATCCGCCAGCCGGCGCGCAGCCGCATCCGCGATCAGTGGCGCAACGGATGGCTGCCAGCTTTTGCCCCCGCGCAGACCATGCAGCAGGATTTCCTTGCCGGGATGGCGTTCGAATTCGCCGCCGCCACCTTTGATCACAGTCAGGTTTTCCAGCCCCAGCGCCGCGCAGGCATCGCTTTGCAAGGCGCGGTAGGGCGGGTGAAACACGCCCTGCACCGCCGCAACCGCACCGGCGGGATTCAGCACCCGCAACACTGTGTTGATGATCGATCGCAGGCCCAGAACCTCGCGCAGGCGCAGCAATTCCAGCGCGCGGGGGGCAAAGCATTCAAGCGGCAGATAGACGATCCCGCTGGCATCAAGCAACGCCGCCGCCTCATCCACGCTGGCGGCCTGCGCGATCCCGGCATGGCTCAGCGCGCCGCGCACGCTGGCGGCAGGGTTCTCCTGCGCATTCCAGCCATGCAGCAACACCGGATAGCCCGCCCGCGCCACGAGCCGCGCCGACAGCAAAAACCACGGCACCCCCCGGCTGCGCCCCGCCGCATAAGACGGCCAGTCGAGCGAGGGCCGCAGCCCCGGCCAATCGGGCAGGATTTCGCTCAGGGCCCGGGCGAAACCGGCGATCTCGGGCGCTTCTTCGCCGCGATAGCGCATCAACATCAGCAATGCACCCACGGCTTCGGGGGCGGCATCACCTGCAAGGATCAGTCGCATGGCGGCATGGGCCTCGGGCTCGGTCAGCGCGCGTGCGCGGCCGGGGCCGCGCCCCAGAATGCGGACATAGGGGGCCAGCGATGTGACGGGCGCAAGTGACATGATGACTTCGCTTTCGCCGGATCAGAACCCCGACAGAGTGCCGCAACCCGCTCCCCGGCGCAAGGCCCGGCCCCATATGCAAAAGGGCGCCCCGAAAGGCGCCCTTCGCAATCCGGTCAACCGGGGATCAGAAGCGCATGGAAACCCGCGCGCTCAGCGTGGTGGCGCTGACATCGCCGTCTGGCACGGCCCCACCGAAATCACCCCATTCGTGCTGCAGCACTTCGCCACCGATCGACACGCGGTCGGTCAGCATGTATTGCACACCGGCACCATAGAAATAGCCGGTATCGCTTTCAGACACACCACCGATCGTGGCATTGGCATGGGCCGCACCGGCGGTGCCATAGACCAGCGCCTGACCAAAGCCGACCCCTGCGCGCAGTTTGGCGCGGGTGACGTTGTCGAGTGACGCGACATCATCAATAGCAATGTCGGCCTGATCATGGTCGATTTCGCCACCCAGAACGAAATTGCCGAAATCGAAGTTATAACCGGCATGAACGCCGTAAAGCAAATCATCGGCTTCGGCTTCGCCAAGGTCACTGTCAAAATTCAGCCAACCATTGCCAAGCTGCACACCGATATAGGGGCCGGTCCAGTCGATGCGGGTGGCAACCGGCATCACCGGAGCAGGCGTAATGACCGGAGTGGGGGCAGGCTCGGCCAGACCGCCGGCGAATGCGGGCGCGGACAGGGCAACGACGATTGCCGTCGTCGAGGCCACGAGGGGGATGCGATATTTCATTTGCTCACTCCTTTATCGCTTTTTAAAGCGTGTTTGCCCTGCGTTCGTCGCAAGGTATGCCCCGATATGGAATGCCATCGCGGTGAAGGTCAAAGGCGGGTTTGGAGCTTTGGGAACCACCGGGCAGAATGCGCAATCTTGCGCCGAAAAGGGCCGCGAACGGGGGATAAATGCCGGCGAAAACCAGCCGGTTCCGCGTGCCCGGATCACAAGTTTGTCAAGGAACCCAAAACTGTGACACTGTTGCAACGGGTGGCATTCGAGGCGATCTTAGCCAGCCTTTTCGGCCAGTGCCAACCATTCTTCTTCGGCGGCATTCAAGGCGTCCTGGCGTTCGACCAGCGCCTTGCTGGCCTTGTCGAATTTTGCGGGCGCGGTGGAAAACAGATCGGGATCGGCCAGGAATTCGCTCAGCTTGGCGATCTCGGCCTCAAGCCGGGCGATCTCGGCGGGCAAAGCGTCCAGCCGGTGCTGTTCGGTAAAGCTGAGCTTGCCCCCCGGCGCGGCAGGTGCGGCATCGGCTTTGGGCTTGGCCGCTTTGGCGGGGGTCTTGGTGGCGGGCGCCGCATCCTCGCCCCGTTGGGCGCGATAATCGCTCCAGCCCCCGGCATAAAGCGTGGCATTGCCATCGCCTTCCATCGCCACGGTCATCGAGGCGACCCGGTCGATGAAATCGCGGTCATGGCTGACCAGCAGCACCGTGCCATCGAAATCGGTCAGCAATTCCTGCAACAGATCGAGCGTTTCGATATCAAGATCGTTGGTCGGTTCATCGAGCACCAGCAGGTTGCTTTCGCGCGCCATGATCCGCGCCAGCAGCAGCCGCGCCTTTTCGCCCCCCGAAAGCGCGCGCACCGGCGCGCGCACCTGTTCATCGGTGAACAGAAAATCCTTCAGATACCCCACCACATGCCGGGGCTGACCGCGCACCATGATCTGATCGGCCTTGCCCGAAACCCGCATGCCTTCATC
>Ga0265293_10014301_pt1 | contig 10104 bp, 9 predicted proteins | sample Munlanlewell138R_FD_192505 | JGI IMG/M metagenome (GOLD analysis project Ga0265293, IMG submission 192505) | Leachate microbial communities from a municipal landfill in Southern Ontario, Canada - Leachate well 138R | ecosystem: Engineered > Solid waste > Landfill > Unclassified | place: Canada...
CAGTGAGGGGTTCAGCGGCGCGGAAATAGAACAGGCTGTAGTGGCGGCGCTCTATAGCGGCTTGGCGACATCCGCCGGTGCCCCTGACGCCAAGAATATGCCCCTGACGACGGAGTCCATTGTTGCTGAGGTGATGGCGACAGCGCCCCTGTCGGCGGTGATGGCGGAAAAACTCCACGGTCTGCGCAACTGGGCGGCGGAGCGCAATGTTCGCACTGTCTGAGGGCGGCCATTAAAATGTCGGTTTAGCCGCGCTTGTGGCATAATCGCCGATTCGAAAACCATTGAAATTTATCGCGGGATCTTCCCCGTGAGCAATAAACATTCCCGGAGGAAACAGAATGGCGCAAAGAGAAGTTGTTATTGTCAGCGGTGTGCGGACACCCATTGGTGATTTTGGCGGCAGCCTCAAGGATTTCACCCCTTCAGATCTGGCCGGCAAAGTGATTGCCGAAGCGGTAAAGCGCGCGGGTATTGAGCCTGAGAGCGTCGATCATGTCATCATCGGCAACGTCATTCACACCGAGCGCCACGACATGTATGTCAGCCGTGCCGGTGCGCTCAAAGCGGGTCTGTCCATTAATACCCCCTGTATGACTCTCAACCGCCTGTGCGGGTCGGGTTTGCAATCTATTGTTAACGCCACTCAGCTGATTCTTTTGGGGGATGCCGATACTGCCGTGGCCGGTGGCGCCGAGTCCATGAGCCGCTCGCCCTACTGGCTGCCCACTGCCCGTTTCGGTCAGCGCATGGGCGATGGCGTTATGGTCGATACCATGATCGGTGTTCTGACCTGCCCCATGAACGACTACCATATGGGCGTTACCGCTGAAAATCTTGCCGAGCGCGATGGCATCAGCCGTGAAGACCAGGATGCCCTGGCGGTGGAAGGCCACAGAAGAGCCGCCAAAGCCTGGGAAGAAAAGCGCTTTGACAGCCAGATTCTGCCCATTGAAATCAAGACTCGCAAAGGCACTGTGGTGTTCAGCCACGACGAACATGTACGCGGCGATACCGATATGGAAAGCCTGGCCAAGCTGCGTCCCGCCTTCAAAAAAGACGGCACTGTAACGCCTGGCAATGCATCTGGCATCAACGATGCCGCCGCCGCCGTGGTGCTGATGGAAAAGTCCGTTGCCGAAGCCAAGGGCATCAAGCCGCTGGGCAAGGTCGTCGCCTACACCCTGGTGGGTGTGGCGCCGGAAATTATGGGCATCGGCCCTGTTCCCGCCGTGCAAAAATTGATGGAAAAAACTGGCCTCACCATTGACGACATCGATGTCTGGGAAGTCAATGAAGCCTTCGCTGCCCAGGCGCTTGCGGTTGCCCGCGGTCTCGGTTTGCCACCGGAAAAAGTGAACCCCAACGGCTCCGGCATTTCTCTGGGTCATCCGGTGTCTGCCACGGGCACCATTCTCGCTATCAAGTGCCTGTACGAACTTGAGCGCATCGGCGGTCGCTACGCTGTCGCCACCATGTGCATCGGTGGTGGTCAGGGTATTGCGGTGCTGTTTGAGCGCACCTGATTTCTCTATAGAGAGTCAGCAAGACCTAAAAAAGCCCGGTATTAACGCCGGGCTTTTTTATACGTTAAATTTCTGGTGTGAGCCTGATAGCAATAATTATGGGCACCATCTTAGTGGGTTACCATAATTATTTTGACTAAAAGTTTACACTATATGCTAGTGTTTTTTGGTGCATAAGATTACCTTTAGGGGAAATCATCTTGAAAAGTAAGTAGTATGACAACGAGGCACTATCATGAGTACTAATAAAATCCAACATTTTCCCGATGTGCCAAGAAGGCTTCCTAAACAAAATAGATCAGAATTAATTTATAAAAAAATTGTCAGCTCTGCTCATAAAATATTATCTGAATACGGAAGAAAAGGACTATCAACCACAACGATTGAAGTTGTATCCGGTGTTAAAAAATCAACTATCTATCATTACTTTCCAAATCTTGATGCCATCGTTATGGAAGCAATATACTTGGAAATACAGAAGGTGAAGGAGGAGGCGTCTGCACTATACACAGAGCGAAGTAATGCTACAGTAAAAGACGAATTGCTTATAATAATCGATGGGTTGATTTCTCTTTATGATCGAATCGAAAAATTAGATCCTGATTTTTGCCAGACATATTTAGTTTATATTGATGTATGGGAAATTTTAGTCAAAACTAGCCAGCAAGAAAACTATCCTGAAAAATTTCTTAGCGATGTTTTAGATCGTTGTGTTGATTTTAATTCAGAGAAAGCAACTAATGAACAATATCATATGCTAGCCAGATTATTGCAGTTGCTAACATGGCAAATGCTTCAAGACAATCAAAAGTACGCTAGGGCTAGTGACTTTAAAAAATTATTGATTAATTCTTCAGTGGCAATTATTGCTAATTGCCTCAAATAATAATTGAGATACCTGGATGACCATTAACTCGGCAATAAAAATTGCCGAGTTAATGCGGTACAGCGACGCCCCTGCAATGCTAGCCCCACCCTGCGGGGGTAGGCTGCTCGCGAGAGTAAGCATTGCCATGGCGGCATTGGAGCGAGCATATGCGCTAGGGTTGCTGCCTGCGAAAAAATCTGACCAAACTTTATCTCTCTGTAATTTTTTCTCTAACGCTATGATTTTTATGTTTTTTTATGGCGATCCTTTAAATTAAAAAAGTTGACTCGTTATTTGTTGTTAAAAATTTGGTTCACATATACACTCATTTTGGCTTACATATGTAAACTAAACTATACACGTGTAATGTCGCAATTGTTGGATTAAAGGCTTTATGATCTTCAGTGACGTTATATTGGTCGCAGTGTCAGGCGGTAAATCAGTTAAAATTTTAACGATTGATGAGTGTTGCTGACTAACAATACATAATATCAAAGCATAATTTTATGTGGCATTCTGTTAATGCTAGTAATTTTACAGAAAGCCAGCGCGTGTCTCTAATAATTTTAAAAATGTTGAGGGCGATATGAAATTAATAAAATATTTACTGTTGGCAGGAGCTGGTGCCGCACCTTTTGTGTCGGCTTATGGACAGGCCCAGACTGCTCCTGGAATGCTAGACGAAATAATAGTAACTGCCCAAAAAAGATCCCAGTCAATTAATGAAGTGCCGATGTCAATAACCGCATTGTCGGCAGAGCAAATGCGAATTCATCGCATCACATCTGTTGCAGATCTGGCAAAGGTTGTCCCTGGATTAACTGCGGCGGATTCCAATGAGGCTCCGGTTTTTACCTTGCGGGGAGTAGGGTTTCTCGATACTTCAATTTCAGCCTCGCCCACTGTTACGGTATATGTTGATCAAGTGCCCATCGGTTTCCCTGTCATGACGCGTTCTGGTCTCTTTGATATGGAGAGAGTGGAAGTGCTAAAGGGGCCTCAGGGGACATTGTTTGGAGCCAATGCGACAGGTGGTGCAATTAACTTTATTCCAGCCAAGCCAGCAGAGAATTTTGAAGCTGGTATATCGCTGGATATTGGGCGTTTTGACACATTTCTTACGGAAGGATATATCAGTGGATCAATTTCAGAGACTTTGAATGGAAGGTTGTCGATGCAATCCGTGCAGTCTGGCAGTTGGCAAAATAGTGTGACGGATGATCGGGAATTGGGGGAAAAAGATATCAATGCTATAAGGCTACTCCTCGACTGGAAACCCATAGATACATTGACGATCGGCTTCAATGTCAATGGCTGGCGAGATAAAAGCGATACCCTTGGCGCTCAATTATTGTCGGTCCGTCTTTCTGACCCAACAACCTGTGCTCCTGAACATCCATTTTTTCCCCTTCAATGTATTAGTCCTGAATTAGCCGCAATTCCGCTGGCGGATGATAGTCGTGATGCTGGTTGGGGGACGCACATGGATATGAAGCGAAATGACAGCTTTGATATGGCATCTGTTCGAATTGATTGGGAAATTCTGAATGACTTCACATTGACTTCGATAACGTCTTACCAAAAATATGACGGTATTTTTGATTACGATGGCGATGGGACACCTCTTGCGGTTTCAGACATTACTAATCAATTCTCTAGCATCGAATCCTTATACCAAGAACTACGCTTAACGAGTTCCGATGAATCTAAATTGCAATGGATGGTTGGTTTAAATTACCAGGATGATGATGTCAGTCAGAATAATTTTGGTCGTTATGATGATGGCACTAGTAAATATGCTATTCATCCTTTACTTCCCGTATTGACATCTAATCAGCATGCTAAAACAGCGACTCAAACCTATGCCATATTTGGTAATATGGACTATTCATTTAATGAAAAATTGGTTGGGCACTTCGGCATTCGATATACAGACTCGAATATAGACAGTGTGGCTGGACATCGCGACACGGGAGATGGTTCTTTTGCATCAGCATTTAATGCGGTTTTGTTTTCATTAACTGGGCAGCCGGGACAGATTCAGCCAGGAGAGGATTTTGTTATTACGCTATTTCCTGATCCCAATTCGTTGACAGGATTAGGTGCAACTACAGGTTCGATTACACAATCTCTGAATGAAGAAAATACCAGTTGGCGAGTTGGCCTGGATTATTTTGCAACGCCAGAGGTAATGATTTATGGGAATATTAGCCGAGGTTATAAAGCGGGAAGTATTCCATATCAGTCTGCGTCGTCAAGTATTCAGCATATGCCTGCCGTACAAGAAGAAGTAATTGCTTACGAATTGGGTACCAAGTCCACACTGTTGAACAATTCACTGCAGTTTAATACAGCCATATTTTATTATGACTATAAGGATAAGCAGCTGCGTGGCCGGATTCCTGATCCAGTCGGTGTTTTTGGAGCTTTGGCGGCATTGGTAAATGTGCCGGAATCGCGCATCATGGGTATTGAAGTCGAAACTGTCTATCAGGCAACGGAAAGGCTGAAGCTATTATTTAATGGTACTTATATTGATTCTGAAGTCTCCAGCAATTATCTAAATTATGATCCTTTTGGGAATCAAATTGATTTTGAAGGCATGAATTTTCCGCTGACCCCGGAATTTAGTGGTTCTGTAGGAGTGGAATATTCATATCCGCTTGGGCAAAATCTGGAAGGACTTTTAAGTACAAATATCAATTACCAGAGTAAAACAACCGCAAATTTCAATAATCCTGATCTTGTAGGGCAATTTGCGACTGACCCACTCAATGCCCCGGGAGTTTTTGTTGACCGAGATATATTCAAAATAAATGACTATGCTCTATGGGACGCGAGAGCTGGTGTTTCGAGTATTGATGGCCAATGGTCTATGGTGTTTTGGGTAAAAAATATCTCTAACGAATACTACCGCACATATATTGAAAAAGGACTTGATACCATCACAGCCTATGCAGGAATGCCAAGAACTTATGGCGTGGCCTTCAACTACAATTGGTAGTTTAACGATGAGATTACAAAAAATTAAAAGTGATTGCATTGCAATTTCAGTATTTTTTAAAGAGCCTTATTTTTCTATGTTGTCTTCTTCGAAAATATTTTTCAGAAACATTAATAAAAATTGAGACTTTATTATGAATCCAAAATATCAAAGACTTTCGTTGTGGGTGGCGCTTGTTGGAATAATTTTGGGTGGCATAGGGTTTGTCGCTTGCGCGAAGTTTATGCCACCCATTAGTCCCGCTTTAACAGCAGAGGAGATTGTAAATCTCTATCTGACCGATACAAATCTAAAGCGTATGGGGTTTGCATTGAGTATGCTAGGTAACGGCCTTTACTTTCCTTTAGTCGCTGTCATTGCTGTCCAAATGCGAAGAATGGAGGGTGGTATTACTGGTGTTATGGGTTATATCCAAATCAGTTCTGGTGCTGTCAATGCGTTGCTTTTATTGTTGCCGTCGCTATTTTTTACGGCGGCGGCTTTTCGTCCGGAGCGGTCGCCCGAAATAACTATGGCGCTTCATGACGTTGGTTGGTTTATAGCAGTAATGCCTGTTAGCTCGTTTATGATACAGCAATTTGCCATTGCCCTTGCAATATTTGACGATAAATCTAAAGTGCCAGTTTTTCCTCGCTGGGTAGCTTATATGAATATTTGGGTGGCGCTTCTCTATCTCCCCGCTTATTTAGATACATTTTTCAAGCATGGGCCATTTGCATGGAATGGCATACTCGCCTTTTGGATACCTGGATTAACGTTTGCATTACTTTGGATTCCTGTCATGTATGTTTATTTGTTCAAAGCAATTCGGCAACAGGAGGAATTGGAGCGATGCTCTTGACGGTGCGCTGATTAATTATTATTTTGACAATCCCGAGAAAGAAGGAGCTTGGATTAATAAAGCTATTATAAATTTTCATCTGTGCGAAAATGAAATTAATCAGTATTTTTTAAGTTAATTTTCAGTAGGTAATAATCCATATGACAGCCATAAAAATAACCCAAAATGATCAAGGTTCGAAAGAAATGCCGGCGGAGCTTGGGCTTTGGTCTTTTGTATTTGGTGACATGATGATATTTGGCCTATTTTTTTTCACTTTTACATTTTATAGGGGTGAAAATCCTGATGTATTTATAAGCTCTCAAAAATCATTGAACCCAATTATTGGTGTAGTAAATACGCTAATTTTACTGACTAGCTCATTGTTCGTAGTTTATGCTATTAATGCTATTCGAATGCAGCGACCCAAAATAGCGAAGCGCTTTTTTTTGCTGGCTTTTTTGTGTGGTATTGGTTTTTCTATAATAAAAATAACTGAATATTCAGAAAAAATTGGCGAAGGCATATATCCTATTACTAATGATTTTTTTATGTTTTATTTTATATTGACTGGGCTGCATTTGATGCATGTTTTAATTGGAATTTGTTTTTTAGGTTTTCTTGTAAAAATTTGTAATTCGCCATTAAATAAAAATATAAAATTATATGAAAGTGGTGGAATTTTTTGGCATATGGTCGATTTGCTGTGGATAGTATTATTTCCTTTGTTGTATTTAATGAAATAAATAGATTTATTTTAATTTTTTTACCGCTTTATGGAATTTAAGGTCATAGTTAATTATGTTCAGAATGCTATATAGGTACATTAATTTTCAGTCTGAGCTTCTTTTTCCGATGGCGGTGTGGGTGATACTCTTCGCCGCTACTTGCTTTTCGTCATGGTTTGGAGATGCCTATGTGGAGGCGATAACGATAAACTCTCAGATTACAACATATGGCTTAATTTTTATTGCTTTTTTTAAGGTGCGCTTGGTGATAATCCATTTTATGGAATTGCGCGCAATGCCCATCGTCATTAGAGTTGTAGGTGAGTTGTGGGTTGTTGGTGTGTGCAGCGGAATTCTTCTGATTTACACGTTTGTCCATAATTAATATTCCCGGTTGGTGCAAGATTAATAATTTTTATCCGAGGTTTATGATGGCTGATCAAGAAACAATAAAAATCTACCATATAGAAGGACGTAGATCTTTGCGAGTCATTTGGATTTGTGAAGAATTGTATATTCCATACGAATTGGTTTTTGAAAAAGGCAATTTGATGGCGTCGTTGGAAAAAATTATTAGAGTAAATCCTTTTGTTCCCCTGGCTCCTACAGTTGAATTTCGTGGTAAAGTTTTAGTTGAATCCGGCGCCATTATAGAGCTTCTGCAAACTTATTATGGCAATGGAAGGTTGGCGCCGAATATTGATTCGGATGATTACGCCTATTACTTGCAGTGGCTACATTTCGCTGAGGGTACAATGATGTATCGTCAATGGGCATTGCGTTATGCGGCGATGACTGCCGGTATACCAATCAGTCAGATGCCAATAGGGCATACGGCTGATGGTGTTAACTCGGGCTTGGTTGGTATACGGGCTGTATTTGATTTTCTTGAAAGCTACCTTTGCAATCGCGAATATTTTGCAGGTAGTAAATTTTCGGCTGCTGATATTATGATGCATTATGCCATCAAGGTGGCTCCGATAGTCTCCGAATTTGACTATAGAAATTTCGAACATCTACAGAATTGGTTAGCACTGGTAGAATCTCGACCTGCGTTTAAGCGTGCTATGGAGTCTGCAGTGCCGGGTGGATACAATAAATACGGTTTACCAAAAGAGCAAGCGCTGCCGTTTGGTGAACCTGATTTGTCTGGCTTTGCTCCGATGCCAACCTGTCTGACACATTAAAAGTATGATCAAGAAAGTTTGCAGTTTTAAGTTGGAGCTTCCGCTGTGAGTTTGTTTTAGATTTCATATTGTTGATGTGGGTGCACTCGAATCTGTTTATAATCTTCACTGGATAGGCGATATAAACAGTACACGTGAGGATGTTTCGTGAAAAGTGTCTATGATCTGATGAGTCAAGAGCGTATGCCTCTCACCAAAATTGAAATACTCGACACGGCGCGGAAGCTGTTTATCTTGAAAGGATTCCGCAATACCACTATCTCCGAAATTAGCCGTGAATCCGGTAAATCAAGAGTCACTGTTTATTCTCATTTCAATACCAAAGAAGACATACTTGGCGCCCTTGTGCAGATAATCTGGGACGCCAATTCCGCGGTGTTTCGTGAATTTGGAGAACTTGAGAACTGGTCTCGAAGCAGTATATCCAACTGGCTGGATGAGGTCATGCAAGTCTATGAACGCGATTGGGATTTCGCCAGACTGGTATGGCTGGAATTTCCCGCTTTGGGTGCTGAAGCCATGCCACATATCGATCTTTGGGTGAAGGCGATGACTGCCAATACAAAACTCTGGATGCGCTTCAAAAAAGAAGAGCGGGAAAATAGGGCGTATCTTCTGATTTTTCAGCTTAACTATGCGCTTTCAGCCTGGCAGGGTCTCGGATGGTCGCGGGACAGAAAATCATTACACCGAACGCTGCTGAATGTTTGGCTAGAAACATTAGGTGAAAAAAATACAGCAGCACCGAACCTGAAATAACGGCTTTTGAAGGATGGCAAAGCTGTTATACCCCCACCTTGATTAAGCCTATATCGCGATATTTGGATTAAAACCAGGCTTGGGGTCTTTGCCGTTTAAGTCATTCAGGATAACTCCTCACCAAACTTCTCAATAATAACAATTCGAAAACAGAACATCATGAAAAGCGCGATGTTTTGCGTGAGAGCTATCCTGCTTCCTAGACCCTCTGCTTTAACTCGCCGCGGAAAAACGTTAAAACAGCGTGTCTAGTTGCATTAGTGCGATAGCACAAATCTATTGCTGCGCCTGTTGCGCCTGCTTTTGTTCGCGAGCGACGGCGCGGTAGCCAATATCCCTGCGGCAGAACATGCCGTTCCAGCTGATCTGATCCACCAGCTTGTACGCTTCCTGCTGAGCCTGGCTGACAGTATTGCCAAGACCGACAGCGCAGAGAACCCGGCCGCCATTGGTGACTACGGCATTGTTGCTGAGTTTGGTGCCCGCGTGAAAAACCTTGGCATTGGTGGAGTTATTTGAATTCAGGCCGCCAATTTCGTCGCCCTTGCTGTAGTCTCCCGGATAGCCGCCCGCAGCCAGCACAACCCCCAGGGCGGCGCGGGGATCCCAATCCGCAGTGACTGTGTCGAGTTTTTTATCGAGGGCGGCGAGACAGAGTTCAATCAGGTCGGAGCGCAGCCGCATCATAATTGGTTGGGTTTCCGGATCGCCAAAGCGGCAGTTGTATTCGATCACTTTGGGGGTGCCATCCGCCATCACCATCAGTCCGGCATAGAGAAAACCAGTGTAGGTGTTGCCCTCTGCGGCCATGCCTTTAACCGTGGGCAGAATAACTTCGGCCATGACGCGCTTGTGGATGTCCTGGGTGACCACCGGCGCTGGCGAATAGGCGCCCATGCCGCCGGTGTTGGGGCCTTTGTCGCCATCAAAGACCGCCTTGTGATCCTGAGATGTGGCCATGGGCAACACATGCTCGCCATCTACCATGACAATAAAGCTGGCCTCTTCGCCAGCGAGAAACTCTTCGATGACAACGCGGTGACCGGCTTCGCCGAAGGCATTGCCCGCGAGCATGTCGCGAACCGCGTTTTCAGCGTCTTCCAGGGTTTGGGCGACAATGACGCCTTTGCCGGCGGCCAGGCCGTCGGCTTTGACAACAATGGGGGCGCCCTTTTCTTTCAGGTAGGCGATCGCCGGTTCACCGTCCGTGAA
>Ga0265293_10014306_pt1 | contig 10101 bp, 10 predicted proteins | sample Munlanlewell138R_FD_192505 | JGI IMG/M metagenome (GOLD analysis project Ga0265293, IMG submission 192505) | Leachate microbial communities from a municipal landfill in Southern Ontario, Canada - Leachate well 138R | ecosystem: Engineered > Solid waste > Landfill > Unclassified | place: Canada...
GACGGACAAATAGACATAGGTACTATTCCAGACGTGCTAGCAGAAGTAGAAGGACTACAAGCAGAAGCTGCACCGAAGCCAGAAGTACAGACGAAAGAAGCTATTTTAAAGCAGTACGAAACAAAAGGATATAACAGATACTATGACAGCAAACGTGGCGTTATGTCAAGGTCAGGTTATGCTATGTTTGCAGAGGGAAATCTTTACAATAGAGGCAGTATGTTTGGTGATAGAATTGCTTTATACGACGGCAAACAATCTATCAAAGCAGAAGACTTAAAACCTAAAATTATAGATGCGTGGGAAAGTTATAAAAATAGCGACGCATGGGAAAACGACTTAGATTTACATTATTTAAAAGATATATCAGCGCAAGAAATTGCAGATAGTTTTAATCCAAAAGATATAATCAACAGCGCAGAAGCATACGACAACGAAGCTGTTGTTGCGTGGTTGTGGGAATATGTATTAGAACCAAACGACATTTACGCCATAACAACAAACGACGGTGCCATTGTCTTTGACGAAGATTTAATAACACATAAAGATATACACAGAAGCCCACAGCAAGCCCGTACAGACGTTAAAGCCACAAACGAACAAATATCCACCCAAGATACAAAACAGCCTGTACGCGGCGCACAGAGTGCGACAGCGCAAGATAGAGGGTACAAGTCTGTTGAAAATGCAAAGCGTATACAGGATATTGATTCTTTGAACGAAAGCATTTTAAGTAAAAATGTAAAAGAAACCAAACTTGTTAAAACAATAAAAGAAAGCCTAAATATCAAGTCTCCCATTGACGCGGAATTTAAAGCTAAACTTGCAAGCATGGAATCTCTTTACAGGGTGACAGATAATAAAACGCAAAAAAGGGTTGCCAAAAAGTTTGTAGATAACAACTTTGAATATGCTGAAAGATACATAAAAGAAAGCGAAGTATTGCAAACAGCAGCAGACGCGGCAATTATTTCAGAAATAATAGAGCGTTACAGACAAACAGGCAGAGCGGATGAAGCACTTGCTATGATACGGCAAACAGCCGTTAAGTTTTCTAAAGCAGGGCAACATGTGCAATCTGCCGCTATATGGGCGAAGATGACACCCGAAGGAGCAATAAAAGGTATTGAGCAAAGCATAGCAAAAATGAATAAAACCACAAGGAAACAATTTTCTATGTCAGAGCAAGACGCTCAATACGTTATGGATAATGTTGTGAAACTTTCCAACCTGAACGCGCCGGAACTAGCCAACTTGTTTATAGAAATATCTAAAAAGCGCAACAGAAATCTTGGCAAGTCAACTAATGCGGAGCTAGAGTACCTTGTATCTCAAAATAACATATCAACATTAAAGGACGCAGTATATCAAAACCTAGTATTAACGGTATTAGACAAAGTACCGCGTTCTTTAGGGCGTAAAATTTCTACTATACAGGCGTTTTCGCATTTAATAAATCCGAGAACAATAATTAGAAACGTAGTATCTAACACGTTGTTTAAATATCAAGAAATGTTGTCTGATTATTCATCGGCTATATTCGACATACTTATTTCATTGAAAACAAAGCAACGTACCGTAGCAATGCCAGATCCGCGCAATGTAAAACAAAACTTTGAGGCAAGCAAAAACTACGCACGCAGAGCAAACTTTGAAATACAGACAGGTATACATTTAGATGATACACAGGGTAAATACGAATTGTTTGCGCTTGAAACATTTACCGCGCTTAACAACAAGGTATTAAACAAAATAGAAAAGCTATTAGGGTATGGGCTTAAAACGCCAGACCAATTCGCTAAAGGCGCAGTAGAGATAAGCGAAATAAGGCGGCAGCTTGCTTTGATGGGTAAGAATGTTCAAGGCAAAACAATAGAAGAACTTTTTGAAATGGCCGACAATGAAACTTTAACAATAGCAAAACAAAAAGCTCTTTATAACACGTTTCAGGATGATGGATTTATAGCAGGGTTTTTACAATCCGCAAAAAAACTTTTAAACAAAGTGGGCTTAAACAAAGGAGATTGGGGATTAGGCGATTTAACGATTAAGTATACCAGAGTTCCCGGCAACCTTATCCAACGCGCCATTGACTATACTCCGCTTGGAGCGTTAAAGGTTCTTAAATACATAGGCACAAAAAACCTTACACGGACACAGCAGCGTGATATTGCACAAACCTTTGGCAGAGCAATAACAGGTACAACTATGATATGGATAGGCAGTTTACTATCGCAACTTGGCATAATAATAAGTCCTCCTGATGAAAACAAACGCGAAAAAGACTTTTTCAAAGATGCGGGACTTACAGGCAGACAAATAAACATATCGGCTATTGAAAGGTTGATTGAAGGTAAAGACGTTGCGCTACAAGAGGGCGACCATTTTCTATCTTTTGATTTTTTAGAAACTATAAATCCGCACTTGAGCATGGGGCATGAACTGGCAAAAGCAACAGATAAACAGTATACGGCTGACAAAATAGCGGCCAGTGTAAGCAATACGTTCTTTGATGAAATATTAGACCTTCCTACAATGTATATCATTAACAGCATGGTTTACGAAGGACAAAAAGAAGATGGCACGTTCATAGATGTTGTGTCTGTGCCGTTTACACAAGCGATACCGGGCTTTATACCAGCACCTTTAAGACAAGCTGTATCTGCTGCCGATTCTACGCAAAGAGAGCGTAAAGGATGGGAAGATTCTGTTATTCTTAATACTCCGTGGCGCGGAACATTGCCGCCTAGTCTTGGAACATTCGGACAAAAGAAAAAACAAGACACTGGCATATTGACATTCTTTAACCCCGGACGCTCAAGCACTTATTTGCCGTTAAGGTTTACAAAAGAGCTTAAAAACTTGGTTGATAAGTTTGGCGATTATGAATTGTACCCTAGCGGAACAAAGGTAAAAAAGTTTAATCGCAACGGTAAAACTTACGAGCTATCAGAAAAAGAACAACAAGAATTTATGGTTTTGTATGGCGATATTTTAGCTGATTATTACGATATTATCTTATCATCTAAACTTTCAGATGAAGAAAAAATCAAAAAGCTAAAAAGGGGACAAACAGAAATTAAAGATATGGTAAAAGACAATTACCTATTTAAGAAAGGAAAATAAAAGGCGTATCAGAGGAAATATCAAAATACATGGCACAAAAAAGAAGATGACTACAGAAAGATAGCAACTGATTTTTATAAGAAAGGAATAAAAAAATGAACAGCGGAAAAATCCTCAAAGACAGAGGCAAGCCCTATAAGTATGATGCTGACGTAGAAAAAGTGCAGTTTATACTTGAAAACGGCGGGTTTTCGGTTGGCAAATCAGGTATTGACGGCAAGTACGGAAAAGACACCGCAAAAGCTGTAAAGGCGTATCAAAAAACATACGGACTGAAAGTAGACGGCATTGTTGGAAAAGAAACGTGGGGACACATGACAGCAGAGCAAAACACATATGACGATGTTTTAGGATTCCAGCAGCTACTCAACATCTTTGGTTATTCTTGTGGAGCAGAGGACGCGATATTCGGAAAAAAGACGAAAGCGGCATGTAAGAAGTTCCAGAAGCAAATGGGAATTGCCGTTGACGGCAAACTCGGACGCGAGACATGGAACGCTATTTTGCACATGGAAACACGGTTAATAACATGGGGCTTTATCGTAACACGGTGGAGCGTACAGCAGTTTATAGGCGCAATGGGGTTAAACCCTAAACTGTGCGCTGGCAAAAACACGCTTAAAAAACTCAACGAAAAACCTATTGTTTCACGGTTTAAAGAATCCGACATGGTTTGCCAGTGTAACAAAAAATATTGTGACGGTTATCCTGCCGGACGCGGCAAATATTACGGCGTTGCGATTATGGCAGAACGCATTATCCGCGCTGCAGAAAAGGGCGGCAAAATAGACGCTTATATACCTTCTCGTAAACGCAAAACCAAAGGCGGCGGTATAGCAGGAGGCTACAGGTGCGCAAAATGGAACGTTGACCGCAAAGGCGCAAAATCCTCACAGCATTTAGAGGGCGTGGCTATTGATATTGCATGTGACAACAAGGCAGATTTAAAGCTGTTACAGAAATACGCTAAGAAGTTAAACGTATACGGCGGCGTAGGTGACGAGGGCGCAAACGTAGTACATGTGGACTTGCGAGGGAAAAAATCAAGATGGAAATATAATTAAAGGACGGGCGCGACTATGGAAGCAAAAGAACGCGATAAGCTATTAATCGAAATGTACGGTTCGGTCAAGAGAATAGACGAAAAACTAGATAATGTTTGTGAACAAACGAAAGACCACCGAGAGAGAATAAAAACACTTGAATTAAAACCGGGTAAAAGGTGGGAATCGTTTGTGTCAGGAATTATCGGGGCTATCATAGGTGCTGTTGTCGCGTTCTTTACTAAACGATAAAGGAGATATTGAATGACTTGGCAAGATAAAGCGCTTAGATTATGGCTTGATAATACAAGCTGGAAGGTTATTGTGGATTTACTGACAAGCGAGTACCCCGGCGCACATCTAAACCGAGACAGAATAAGAGACTACATAAGATGCACACAGGAATATAAAGACAAGCAAAAACAAAAATACATAGACAAGAAAGAACCTAAAGACACCGACATAGACGAGTATATTCAAGCCATGTACGAGTTACAGGAAAAGCAGGAGAGACTTGATACTAAACAGGTTAAAGCAACGTTTAGAGTGCCGGAAAATAAACCAGTTGCTATTGCTTTATGGGGCGATTGGCACGTTGGGGCTTCGGGGGTAGATTATAAACGACTTGACAAGGACACCGACACCATAGGCAACACCGAGGGGCTGTATTGGGTAGGCATGGGCGATTACAAAGACAATTATCAATCTTTCGGGCATATCGGCGCACAGTATGAACAAGTCATACAACCGGGTATGCAGGACAGGGCTGTGCTGCACCGATTAAAAGATGTATCAGAAAACAATATTGCTTTAATCCGAGGTTGCCATGACGATTGGGATTACAAGACTACAAACAAAGATTTTATATCTACGATGTGCGCCGTAACAGGCGCTTTTAATTTGTGGCACGGCGGAGATTTAACAATTGAGGCTGGCACACAAAAATACCATTTTAAACTACGACACAAATACAAGTTTGAATCATCGTTGAACGTAGAAAACTCTATGCGCCGCATTATGGAGATACAAGGTGCTTGCGATGTAGCCGGGGCTGCACACTTGCACAACCCGTATTACATTGAACGTCATTTAATGGGCGAGTTTAGAGTTATGTGCAGGACAGGCAGCTACAAAATATGGGACGAGTTCGGGCAAAAATTAGCCGGATATAAAGGTAAACCGGGAATACCGACAATTATTTTATATCCAGACAAGCACCGCATGATACCTTTGTTTCTTGACGATGCAGTAACAGTATTAAGAGGGCTTAGATTATGAGTTACGAAGAAGCACAAGACTATTGGGATAATCTGGTACAACTACCACCGACGCGCAAAAGGCGTGTTTTTTTAAGTCATCCGTATGCGGATAACCCAGCACAAAACAAACTAAAAAATTTAGAACTCTTGTACGTTCTGAAAGACCAATACACAGACATTCTCTTTATATCGCCTTTGTTGTTGTTTGATTATTTAACATCAGACGATGCTAGAGAGGATATTATGATGTTCTGCAAAGGAATGATTATGTATCTTTGTGATGAAGTTTGGAGTTATGGAGATTCAGAAGGTTGTAAAAAAGAAATCGAATATGCTAAAAAAGCGGGCGTACCCGTTTACAAGAAAGGATAATAAAAATGATTAACTGGACAGATGTAGTTATTGCCGGAATAGGCATAGTGTTTACAGGCGCAATAATACCGCTTGTCAAAGCTGGTATTCAGTGGTTGCGTAGCAAGTCTAACAGTGAAGCTATCCGTTCCGCACTAGACGAGGCAGAGCGCATAGCGGAAAAAACAGTTTTGAATTTACAGCAGACAATGGTTGACGGATTAAAAGACGCTGGCGAGTTTACAAGCGAAAAAGCAAAAGAAGTTATGGAGCTTGCTTTTCAAAATTTCATTAATGACATATCGCAAGAGACATTCAAAACGCTTACTAATAATGTAGAGAGCATAGAGCAGTATGTCAGAAGTTTAATTGAGGCGCGTCTTTACGCTATGAAATCTCAAAAACTATTATAAGGGAAATCCCGACATACTGAATATTTATACCTGTATTTTTATTCTCCGTATATACATATTTATACGCCCCGATATTCGGGGCTTTTATTTTTTTGACTGCCATTTTGACTGCCATTTTACTGCTATGCGGACAGTACATAACCCACGCAAACAGTACCCATAAAATGCCATTAATAATACAACATATAAGAAATAGCCCTATATAAAGCGGTTTTTTTAGGTATTGACTTATATAGAGCCAAAATGATAGAATAGCAAACATCGGGCGGGCGTGGCGGAATTGGCAGACGCGCCAGACTTAGGAACTGGTGTATAGCCTTTTATATCGGGCAAAAACCCTTGTTGACGGCAATTGTGACGGCTAATATTTGAGTTTTATAATATTGTCCTTTAAATCCTCTGTATTAACGTGTGTATAAATTTGCGTTGTGGCTATATCAGAGTGACCGAGCAATTCACGCACAACATGAATATTTACGCCACTGTTCAGCAAGTATGTTGCGAACGAATGACGGCACTTGTGACCGCTTTTGTACTCAACGCCGGACGCTTTAATAAACTTTTTGTACCTATAATTAAACTGGTCTTTTGTCATAGGCTTGCCGTCTACCGACAAAACAGAAAAACAATCTTTCCAACATACTCAAGCGTATAATCTTTTTCTATTCTTAACTTTTTTAACCGTGTACCAATATCCATAATTCCGTCCTCCGTGCCCTATTCTACATTAACGTATCGTAAAATGCAACACATTCAGCAAAAAATAACTTGACAAGATACTTTTCAACATATATAATCAAAGTATCTTAAAAAGCGACAAGGAGATTCGACAATGAAAGTCAATGAAATAAAGGGGCGTATTGTGGCAAAGGGTTACACTCAAGAACAATTTGCACAAATGCTTGGAATGTCAAAGCGTACATGGTGGTACAGGCTCAAAAAAAAAGAGTTTGGCTCAAATGATATAAAGAATATGATTAAGCTGCTGGATATAAAAAATCCAATGGAAATTTTTTTTGAGGAATAAGTAACGCGACAAGTTGCTTTTGTTAGGACAAGCCTAAACAGATTTAAAAAAGGAGCGTAGACACATGACAGCCTATAAAGCCTACAAGGTTAAAAAGGACGAAAACGGAAACGAGATATTGTACTGCCAAAACCAAGAGTATAAAGAGGGTGAAACATACGAAATGGAAGGTTTGCCTGTGTGCTGTCAAAAAGGGTATCACGCTTGCGAAAACCCGCTTGATGTTTTGAACTACTATGATTTATGCGGCAGCGCGTTTACCGAGGTTGAGGCTGTCGGTGAAGTGCATAAGCGTGACGATGAAGATTCAAAGTTTGCGACAAACAAAATTAAAATTGGCGCAAGGCTTGATTTAAAAGGTTTTATACAGGCGAGTTTTCAGTTTTTATGGGAACGGTGCAAAAAAGGCGAAGCTGTTAGTAGCGAAAGAAATTCAAAGTTAGCCGCCTCGGGATATTACTCACAGTTAGCCGCCTCGGGATATTACTCACAGTTAGCCGCCTCGGGAGATAACTCACAGTTAGCCGCCTCGGGACATTACTCAAAGTTAGCCGCCTCGGGATATTACTCAAAGTTAGCCGCCTCGGGAGATTCATCAAAGTTAGAAATGACGGGCGAAGATTCGGTAGGTGCGGCTATTGGAATAGATGGAATAGCAAAAGGCAAAACAGGCTGTTGGATTACTTTGGCTGAATGGAAATACAATTACGAAAAATCACGATATGTGCCAGTATGTGTGAAGTCTGCTCAAATAGACGGTAAAAAATTAAAAGCAGATATCTTTTATAAGTTAATAAATGGGGAGTTTGTAGAGCAATGATGGAAACGCTCACAGTCAGAGAGACAGCAAAACGTTTTAAAGTTGACGATGAAACCATAAGAATAGGTTTACGCAATGGCTCATTAAAAGAATATGGGTTTGCAATAAACACAGGCACACGTTTTGTATATGTAATCTCTAAAATTGCTGTGGAGGATTTCTTGAAAAAGGAGAAAGAAGAAATGGACGAATCACGTTTTGCCCTTAGTTATATGGAAGGGTATCTCAAGGGGGCAGTGCAAAGCGTAAAAGGAGGGTTTTGCACTGCAGAATGGGCGTTAAAAGACGCATACGAAGAAATACAAAAGCAACGTCTATTAATCAAGGGTGGCAGATACAACAGGGCAGAAGAAAAGGCAGAAGTGAATTACAAAAAAGAACTGGATGAAGATTTAGCGGCACAAGGAGAAATTTTAAGGTGACGTACTTACTTATAGTATACGCAATGTTCTTTGTGTTTTGCGGTGCTCTAGCGATTATCGAAAGGAAAAAAATAAGATGAATTGTTTTGCAGATAAACCTAAAGGCTGTGAAGCGTTAAACAAAAAAGTCTGTGATAGCTGTCCGTTTTACAAAACAACAGAAGATAACAAAAAATCTATACAAAAAGCGTACAGACGTATAGCAAGCCTAGATAAAGCACAGCAACTAGCAATAGCCAATAAATATTTTAAGCATAAAATGCCGTGGACGGAAACACAGGAGAATTAACGGCAGACCGATTCCGCTAAACAGGAATCCTCCACCGTTTAGCGGCTTTATGGGGAATAAGAGGCAGACGGACAATTACGAGCCGTGCGGGTGGAATCCCTGCATTCCCCACTAAAAACCTTGTAGAGAATGACAAAGCGGAAGAAAAGACGCTTGACAGCCGGACAGACGGCAATAAACAAAGGAGATAAAGCATGAACAATAGCTTTGCAACTGCATTAAAACAAGGATTAACAAGAGAAGAAAAAATACGCGACAAGTTTTATATCACAGACATTGGTAAGGCATGTGACGGGTGCATGAGGTGTCTTTACCTTGATTTTCAACATGCACCAAAAGCAGACTTGGGCGTTGGAAAGTTATTAATGTTTGAACACGGTAATAGAATACATGACACTATAAACGAATTTCTTTTACAGTCGGAACTGTTTAAAAATGTAATAGCAGAGCAAAGGTGTGAACTAAACATAGATGGGCATGTATTTAGTGGTCGGTATGATTGTAAAGCGGAAGTTGAAGGCAAAGAAGTTATTATTGATTATAAGACAGTTCGCGGCGCAGCCTTTCAACACCTTGACGAGCCAAAGGAAAGCCACGCTGCACAGGTTATGGCGTATCTCATGGCATTAAATCTTTATGAAGGACATGTTGTCTACATTGACCGAGAAGGACAAAACGGATTTAGAATATTTGGCATAGGGCGTGATGACGAGTATGTTATCAGCCTTGCGCGAAAGTGCATTAAAGCCAAAGAAACGCAAGCAAATATATTAAAACCAATTTACAAAAAAGAAGAACTAAAAACAAAAATTAACTACTATGTGTCTTGTCCGTGGCAATGCTCTTATTGTGATTATTATGGTATAAGCTGTGACGGCGCAATGCCTAAAGAACTAGATATTGGTAAGGCGTGGGCGGCAGAAAAAAAGGGTGGAGAGCTGAACATCAAAGAAGGTTTTGAGCCTTATTTTAAAGATATGGAGAAGTTCAATGTTTAGAGAATTAAAGGCGGAAGAAATAGACGTTAGGATAGGTAAGATTGGTAAAAACATGACTACTCTTTTACTTTATAAAGATGCAAGAGTTGATATGGATATTCTTGATGAAACGGTTGGAGCAATGAATTGGCAGCGCGAGCCGCTAATGGTTGGGGTAAACCTGCATTGCGTAGTTTCGTTATGGGATTCCGAAAAAAAACAATGGGTTTCTAAATCTGACGTTGGCACTGAAAGTTATTCAGAAAAAGAAAAAGGGCAAGCCTCTGATAGCTTTAAACGTGCATGTGTAAATTGGGGAATAGGAAGGGAACTGTATACAGCAAAAAACATTAGAGTGCCAAACAAAATGATAG
>Ga0265293_10014307_pt1 | contig 10101 bp, 7 predicted proteins | sample Munlanlewell138R_FD_192505 | JGI IMG/M metagenome (GOLD analysis project Ga0265293, IMG submission 192505) | Leachate microbial communities from a municipal landfill in Southern Ontario, Canada - Leachate well 138R | ecosystem: Engineered > Solid waste > Landfill > Unclassified | place: Canada...
GTGTTTGTAGGCTGCTGCATGAAAAATCAACTGAGGCTTGTAAGCGCTCATGATGCGATCAAGCTTCTCTTTGTTTTTCACATCGCAGACTACAGGAATAATGAGATCACTCCACTCTTTCTGCCAGTCATGGAGGGCTAGGGAAAGATCATGTAATTCAGTCTCATCGACATCAAGGAGGATGAGTTGGCTGGGCCCGTAGGTGAGTAGCTGGCGACTGATCTCACTCCCTATCGAACCACCAGCTCCGGTTACTAAGATTCTCTTTTGGGCGACCATCTGCCTGATTGGCTCTTTATCAATTTTAATGAGTGGTCGACCAAGAAGGTCAGCGTAATCAAGGTTACGCAAATCTAGTTCTTTTGATCCTTGTTGAATCTCAAAGAGCGAGGGGATAACTTTTACTTCAGCCTTCGCTTCATTTGCTGCATCAACGGCAGCAATCATCTGATCTTGTCCGATCTCGGTGATCGCAATAATCAGGGTTTTTACTCTGAGATCGAGAAGAATCTGTTCAAGTTCATCAACAGTGCCATAGACTCGCACTCCTAAGATATAGCTTCCTTTGAGGTTTTCGTCATCGTCGACAAAGCCGACGATACGAAAATCGAGCTTACCCTTCCGAGATTGTCTCACTAAAGTGCTACCTAACTCCCCTGCTCCGTAGACCACAGCTCTCGGAAGGTTTGAGGACTCCTGGCGGCTTCTGTAGCTCAGAAGCATGCGGTAGCTGAGGCGTGAGAAAAGAACAGCCATAAAGCCGAGGCTGTGTGCTACCACAAGATAGGGAATCCACTGAGAGCGAAAGCCCAAATATGAACCTATGACTAAAGAAGAGAGCACGTAAGAGGGTACAAATGCTGTCAAACCACGACTGAGCACATCCAGAGAGCTTTCGCTAATGCGGATTCGATAGAAACGAACCGCAATGAGAATGAAGATAGTGCCAAGGATATTAAGACGAGAGATCGTATCAAGGAGGTAATGGGGAGTACTCCCAAAAACTGCCCAAGAGGCAATAAAAGAAGCCACGGTGAGTAGCAGAAAGTCTGCGATGATCAGACCTATTCGTTTAATCATCTGAAAACTTATTGCTCCCCTCATCTCCACCATCCTCTCTTATCTTTCCCTTAGTATAAAGTGTGCAAGTGTGTTTGTAGAGCCAAGGGGTCTGTCGGTAGCGGCAACTATATCATACCAATTAATACCTGTAAACAAACCACTGCTGACAGTGATGATTCTATTCATCATTGAGAGCCTGTTCGCTCTCAATGAATTCGATCGGCATTGAGACCCGGCGTACTTGGTCAGCAATCTCAAACTCAACAAGGGCTCGACTATGGCGATAGTCCACCTTAAGGATAGTACCAAAAAAGTCTTGCATCGGCCCTTCAACAATCTTGATTGGCTCTCCTTTCTTGAAGACCGCCTTGCTCGGTTTAATGGTTCCTTTATAGTGCATGATCCAAGAGGCGTACTCTCGGTCGCCCCCTTTCAATGCAATGCTCTTATCAACATACCGAAGAAACCCATAACAGGAGGCGACCGAACGCACCTCTTGAATGAAGGGGGTGAGATCGAGTTCAGTGGCGATGAGGAGGTAGCCAGGGAGAATCGGACGATTGTTAAAAAGTTTCTTACCTCTTCGACGATCAATCATCTGGCGCATGGGAATGTAGATTTGCACCAAATGCTCATCATCGATTACACGCGTAAAGAGTCGAGAGAGGTGCTCTCTCGTCTTCTCCTCTTTTCCGCTTCTACAGGCAATGAAGTAGTAGTTCATGGGCGCTCATAGTAGAACAAATTTTGTTGCTTGTCATCTTATGGTCAGTGTATGTACCAATGAAATTGCTCTTCATTGCCAAAGAATGAGAACAGCACCCAGTGGATTCCTTAATCTTTGTACAATCAGAGAACCTGCTAGAACAACATACTCTTCAGTGGTATGCTGAGAGCAGTATGTCGAACCTGTACACTAAAGAATTTGATCAAGAGACATTTACTGAAGCAACTGCGTTGCTCGATTATCAAGCGCCCACCATCGTCGCCCTTATTAAGGAGCGGGGATGGCGCAGTATCACCAACAAGACCGAACAAATTGAAGCCATCTATAAAATGGTCCGTGATGAGATTCTCTACGGATACACCGATCATTTTGCTATCCCTGCTTCTGAGGTCTTACATCTTGGAATGGGTAACTGCTTGACCAAGACCACCATTTTGTTGGCTCTCCTTCGCGCCGTTGGTGTGCCCTGTAAGATGCAAGCTGCCATGATAGGGCGAGTACTGCACCGTGGATTGCTAAAAGGCCTATTTTTACGCCTATCTCCCTCTACGCTCTTTCACAGCTGGGTAAGTGTTTGGTACCAGGATCGATGGATAAATCTCGCAGGTCATATTGTAGACCGACCATACTTGGATAAACTGCAAAAACGGTATCCCGATTATATGGGTAGCTTCTATGGTTATGGTATAGCCACTCTAAACTTCCGTAACCCTTTGGTGAATTGGGAGGGAGGGCAATCAGGGATCCAGGATAGAGCAATCCAAGGAGAGTTAGGTCCTTTCCATGATCCTGATTCATTCTTCTCAGCCCACCCCGAAGCGGAGAGGCGCACTCAATCCCTCCGTTACCGTCATTTTCTCAAACCGATTCTTAATAAGAACATCATGCGGATCAGAGAGAGGTAGTACGCATAAGCCCCTGTATTACTTCGTACCACAACCTCGGTCTTTTATGAGAATTGTCGATTATGCATCAATGATTATCTCGTCTTTTACAGAAAAGCGTGGTTTTCTATAAAAGTGGCAAGACCTAGCTAATCTTTATCATAACGGAGAAGACAGCTTTTGAGCATGCCACCCTTCTCCCCCATCCTATTGTAGAAAGAGAGAGAAGGCTTTAATTAGTCATTTTTAACAAACCGTGGAAAACTATACTCACCCCGATAGTTGGATGCATTGTAGTGTGGATACTTTATCGGCTGGTAGGCCTGATCTCTTTTGGGTTGTTCTTGGTCTTGAGTGTAGATCCACAAGCTCTTTCGATCCCAGACCACAATCTCCTCACGTCCATCTCCGGTAATATTGATCACCTCCGAGCAGAGCTCTGGATGCCCATCATCTGGGAACTGAACAACGATATCTCCTTCCCCATCCATTAAGCCTCCATGGACTGTAGAGGCACTGAGGAGAATGAGGTCTTGGCCCGATCCATCCCAATTGATCGGAGCGATGGTAGCTCCGTTTGAGCGCAGCTCTCTTGCCCAAATCTCATTGCCCGTACAGTCATGCATGTAGATGATGCCCTGGCTTCCCCAGTAGGTGGTGGTGCAGATTTCTAGGCCTCTTTGTTCTGGAAGGTAGTTGCCCACACTGATCCGCTGTCCATGACCATTGATGATCCGCTTCTTGATCGTCCCATCAAAGGAGACGAGCATGAAGCCCTCCCACCCACTGACAATAGCGATCATCTCTTCATCGTCCGGGTCGATAGGTCCGACAATAATCTCATCGGTGTGGTCGGTGGTGACAGGCAGCTCCCATAAGAGTTTCCCATCACTGTCGATCATATTATAGCAGCTAAAGATCTCATCCTTTCCATCCCCATCAAAGTCATGGGCATAGGGAAAGTGGCCGGTTCCGTTGTGATGAAACTTCCAAAGAAGGTTCAGATTATCATCGTAGAGCCAGAGGCGGTCATAACGATCCTTGATCAACAGATCACTTGGTCGCTCTTTGCCTCTGACATTTACAATCCTGATCGCATCAATGCTCAAGCGCTCAAAGGCATGACGACCAAACTCAACAGAGGTCAACTCTTCTGCAGGCTCACTGTTCAGTGGGGTATCTATTACTTTCTTTACCTTCCCAGTAGGCCCGTCGAGGATGAAGAGCTTGAAATCCCAGGAGGCGATGACTTCATCGACTCCATCGCCATCGATATCATAGATTTGAAACGGAAGGTCAGTGGTAAGGAGCACTACATCCTCATCATCTCGGCTCTCGCCGATCTGCCAGAGTACCTCTCCACTCTCTAAACTCACTGCTGTAAGGCAGCTGATGAAGGGATAGCGATCTTTATAGATCCGTCTTTGGTGTTGGGCGATGACACAGAAGAGCTCATCATCCCCTTTAAGGTTACCAAAGCGAATCTGACGGCCTGCACCAAAATCTTGTAAATCGATTTTCTTATGAAGGCGCATCTGAGGAAATTGAGCTCGTTTTTTAGCAATTCGCTGTTGGTCCTCTTCTTCCTTCTTTTGCAGGCGTAGCAACTCCTCTTCGGTTGCCATCACCGTGATAGACCTATACTGCGTAGGCATCGAAGCGCTAAGGGCGATGGAGCCTTTTGTATATCGCCCATCTTCAAGAGTTAGGATTTGCTCTTCTTCACGAAGAACGGTGATTTGGTCTCCTGAGAGAATAACGGTAAGAGAAATAAATTCATCAGGTGTCCACTTCAGATCAGCTTTCTTGAGTACCATGCGGTCAGTGAGATCAACACGGTGAATCTCTATGCCTTCATCTGTCAGAAAGAGAGCATAGTGACGTAGGCTCGTTTGGTAGCGAAAGAGAAAGCCATTGTGAAGTTCTCGGCTTAAGGGCTTGAACGTCACATCAATGCGCACATCCATCCACTCTGTTGATCCTGCTACTAAGGTGGGGAGAGTGTTCTTCTCCTCAATCTCCTGGATTCGAGAGCTCTCCATCACCCGCCGCCCATCTAAGGCGGGCGCGGTGATGAGCCAGGAAGGTCCTTTATAAGTGTAGTTGACTACTGGGTCATGCCACTGTCCCTTATAACCCCTTTCCGGATAGTAGTGATACTCACCCATTGCTGAATGCTCCGGGTCATAGGGGAAAGGACCAAGACCAAAGGAAGAGAAGTCCTCAAAGAAGAGTTGGTGGATATGCATAAAATCGCCTCTTACCACTGAACCAGGGTATCACAGTCGACAGCCTGTCCGCTGGCTATGGACTTGTTCGCCGCAATCCCGGTGAGGATCGAGCGGATCCCCGAGACGTGGTCCGCTGCCCGGTTGAAGGGATCGGCCGGTGGGTCGGAGAGGAAGATGTCATCGAGCATCGCCGGGTCCCCACCACCGTGGCCACCCTCACGAATCTCCACTTCCACTTCATAGGGAGTGCCCAGGGTAGGACAGACACGGATGCGGTGGTAGACCGCAGCCCCCTCATCCTTCATCTCACCGCCTGCATTGATGTAGGGCCGCTCCATCGCACTGTACTCGATCCTCCCCTTGCTGCCGTTGAAGCTGATGTTGTACCCCTCCCACGGAAGGTAGGAGTTCAGCGAGTAGGAGAGCATCGCCCCGCTCTTGTACTTGACCACCACTGCCATCGTATCCTCGATGGAGACCTCGTCACTGAAGACCGAGCGGTCACGGATGTAACCGGTCTCCTCCTCTGCATCGAGGTAGAGGCCCTTCAGCGTCTCGTTGTTGGCCATATCGATGGCAAAGGGGTCGTCCTTTGCAACCTCACTGCCATGGCTGCGGTAGTAGAACTTCTCCACTCCCCGCTTCATCGCAGCGGCCTGGCCATAGAAGTTCAGCGCCCCGAGGGCGAAGACCGTCTTGGGCTCGGTATCCAGCCAGAAGTTCACCAGGTCGAAGTGGTGGGTCGACTTGTGCACGAGCAGGCCCCCGCTGTTGACCTTGTTGCGGTGCCAGCGGCGGTAGTAGTCGGCCCCGTGGTCGGTGTTCAGCAGCCACTCGAAGTGCACCGAGTAGACCTCGCCGATCACGCCGCTTGCGATGAGCTCACGGATCTTGGTGTGGTGGGGGGCATAGCGGTAGTTGAAGGTGACCCTAATCTCCTTGCCATACTTCTTCTGGGCATCGAGAATCTCTTGGGCCTTATGCTCATCAGTTGTGATCGGCTTCTCGCAGATCACGTCACAACCAAGTTCCATGGCGCGGATGATGTAATGGTCATGGGTGCGGTCAACGGTGGTGACGATCACCACATCAGGCTTTTGCTCGTCGATCATCCGATCAAAGTCGGTATGTAAGTAGGTGGGGACGGGTGGGTGGTTACACTTCTCTTGGAGAGTCTTGTTGGAGTAGTCCATGCGCACCTGGCTCATGTCGCAGAAGGCGACCAGCTCACAGCTCTCCTTGTAATCCACCGCAATGGCCTCATAGAACATCCGGGCCCTGCCGCCGGTACCAACCTGTGCATAGCGTCGTCTACTCACATCACTCTCCTTCAGAATCATCCGTTAGCAGTATACGCGCTCACGTCTCTCTTGTCGTTGGCCAAATTATACGAGAATTTGTCTTTTTCCGTAGATTAGTAGTCGGTACGAGTCGTACGCCTCACCTTCTCAATATAGAGCGAAGGAGCAATACCTCCATGCTGTTTGAAAAAACGAGAGAAGTACTGCAGATTCTCAAATCCCAGATTCCACCCAATCTCACTGAGCGTCAGATCAGTATTCTGAATCATCGCCAGAGCATGTTCAAACTTCACCAAATTGACGTATTTGATTAGTGAAAGCCCAGTTTGTCGTTTAATGACTCGATAGAGGTAATCCTGGTTATACCCACATTGAGAGGCCATCTCACTGAGGGTAAAGGAGGTTCCCATATTGGAGTTGATATAGGCATCCACTGCATCCAAGACGACATTTGACTGCCCTGAAGCAGAGCGGCGGCTCTGGTGAACTGGATTGGATTCATAGATTGGTAGGGAGTGTTCAAGGCAGAGGCGCCTCATTACTACCAGGCATTCAGTAAGGAGACTGGAAGACATTGTCTTATAGTGTATCTGCTTACGCTGTCCTTCCAGGACTATATGGGAGAGGAGGGCATAGATTTGTCCCTCGCGGTCGCGAAATTTTGTCTCAATGCCCTTCAGCAACTCTTCGGTGATACTGTCGGCGGTGGTGAACTTCACCTCCAGCATCTTCACCCCGTCACTACTGGTGGAGGTGAAGGCATGGCGCCACCCCATCTTACAGAAGGCGATATCCCCACTCTCCAGTTCATACTCCTTCCCATTGAGCCAGGTGGTGGCCGATCCACTGTAGACCAATTGTATCTGCCAATCGTTTTGGTGCAGGTGTTCCTCCATCCCTGTTCCCTCTCGATAGTAAAAGCGCCCTGATGAAGTAATTCGTACGTCCATACCCCTTCTCCTTGGCCGCTACTCTATAAGAAGTAGGTATTCGACACAAGAACGTATCTACGGAAAAATATAACTATTTCTCCCTTTCTGCTAACGACGACATGAAAAAGGGCTCCTATACTGGGCCTAGATGCTCATCATGAGCGACGTACACTAGGAGGAATTACTATGCGTATTGCTAAGCGTTTCGCGCTTTTACTGACCATCCTGCTGATCGCCCTCACTGCCATTGGTGCAGCTGGGCAAAAAGATGCCAAGGATGGAAAGGTCACTATCACCCTTGCAGCCCCGGATAATACCTACGGTTTAAGTACCGACCCTCAGCTGCAGGGCGCTATCACCGATTTGATCGAAGAGAAGACCGGTGTGAAGATCGAGCCAATCATCCCACCGCTTGCCTCGTACACCGACAAGATCACTACGCTGGTCAACAGTGGCGATATCCCCGATCTCTTCACCATTGCCCAGGCAATGACTAAGATCCCGACCATGGTGGCCCGCGAGCAGATCCTGGACCTCACCGATTACATCAAGAACAGTCCGGCTCTCTCTGCCCTCGACTCAAGTCTCTTCCAGGACCTGCAGATTGATGGCAAGACCTACTTTGTTCCTTACAACTATCCCAAGAGCAAGGCAATCTTCATCCGTAAAGATCTGATGGACCAGTATGGAGTCAAACTCTCCTCTACTCCCACCGTTGAAGAGTTCCGTCGTGAAATGGCTAAGTTCGTTGGCAAGGGAGTCATTCCTTTCAACTTCCCCAAGTGGGTTGATAACTTCCAGTTCTTCTACAACTCCTTCGGAGCTTGGGGTGGTGTCTATCTGAAGGATGGCTCCTTTGTCGACGGTTTCCAGACCCCCGAGATGCGTGCTGCTCTGACCTACCTGCGCCAGCTTTACAGCGATGGTGTACTCAACCAAGAGTTCATTACCACTGAGAACAACGACATGCGTGAGAAGACCTATACCGCCCAGGCTGCAAGCTCCATCGACTATGTGACCAACTACATCAACTATGTGCAGAACACCACTGCAGCCAACAAGTACACCGAGATGCACCTGGTCTACAAGCTCATCGGACCCGAGGGTTACGGTGGATCGCTGAACGAAGCAACCCAGACTGCCTTCGTCGTCTCCGCTCGCTCCAAGAACCCTGATGCAGCTGTGAAGGTCCTTGAGACGATCGTCACCGACAGTGATGTCTACCCCGCCTTCTTTGGTATCGGCCTTGAAGGTCACCACTATACCCTTGATGATCAGGGTACCATCGTGGCAACCAACCGAGCAGCCAACAGTGGCTACAAGTACACGCTCAACTACCTCAGTGACTCATTCATCGATATCGACGTGGACAATCTACCCTTCGCCCTCAGCGATGACTTAAAGACTGGCCTTCCTGCCCAGATCCAACACATCCAGGCTATGCAGGCAAACCTTGGTCCGAACCACGCCGCTGATGTGCCGGTGGGAGCCTCTCTCTCCTACGACCGCGTCGCTCCTTCGATCAAGAGCACCCGTGAGTCGATCGCCACAAAGATCGTCGTAGGCACCGTCACCCTCGAGCAGGGTATGGCCGAGTACGACAACTTCTGGAAGTCGATCAACGGACCGAAGATCCTTGAAGAGCTGAACGCCAGCCTCTAATCTGATCCTACTGTAATGGATATCGGTTTCCAGGATTCTGGAAACCGATTCTTTGAGAGATAGTCACACAGCGAGCCGGACCCTCTGGTCCATCGAGTGTTGCCTTGATATCCTAGGGGACCGCAGATGAGGAGACCCATAATGGCAAGAGAGTTAAAACGATCGACCGCTAGCTGGTACAGCCGAGTAAAAGCGCAGCGCTATCTTCTGTTGATCATGCTGCCAGGCTTGGTGTGGTACCTGCTCTTCAAATATCTGCCACTGTTAGGCCTCTTCCTCGGCTTCACCGACTACGGCTTTCGAGCAACCGTCTCCTTTGTGGGCTTGGATAACTTTCGCCGCCTCTTCACCTCCTCGATTTTCTGGAATGCCTTTCGCAATACGATGATCATCAGTGTGGCCAACATCATCTTCTACTTCCCCGCTCCCCTGATCGTCGCCTTGATGATCAACGAGTTGAAGAGCGTGGGAACCAAGAGAATGATCCAGTTCTTGATCTATATTCCCTACTTCTTCAGTTGGGTTGTAGTGGGTAGTATCTTCGTCAACCTGCTCTCCCCTTCTACCGGCCTGGTGAACAACCTCATTGTCGCCCTTGGTGGCAAGCCCATCTACTTCATGGCTAGTGAGACATTCTTCCGTCCTGTATTGATTAGCTCGTATATCTGGCGACAGGTCGGCTACGGAACCGTTATCTACGTAGCCAGCCTGACGACCGTCTCACCTGAACTCTATGAAGCGGCCACCATCGATGGCGCTGGCCACTGGGGACGGATGTGGCATGTCACCCTGCCCTCCATCCGCTCCACGATTGTGACGATGTTGCTCCTCAACCTCAGCCACGTACTATTGATCTTCGAGCAAGTGTTGGTCATGTACAATGCTGCTGTCTACGGCGTAGCCGATGTACTGCAGACCTACGTCTTCCGCGAGGGAGTGCTTGCCGGAGACCTGGGCTACTCCATCGCTGTGGGAATGTTCACCTCGATTGTCAGCTTGGTCTTGGTTCTCTCGACCAATAAGATCAGCGCCCGGTTCCTCGACGAGCCAATTCTGTAGGAGAAGAGAGAAATGCAAACCACAACCATTCGAGAGAGCCGCAGCCGCAAAGTTTTCAGAGTCTTCAACGCCATCATCCTAGCCCTGATTTGTCTGATCTTCATCATTCCCATCTGGAACGTCTTGATCACCAGTGTTGCCAAAGATATTGATGTCATGGGAGCCAACTACCTTCTTGTCCCTCGCTCCTTCACCCTCACCAACTATTGGAGAGTTCTCAACAGTGGGTATATGGGAGCCTTT
>Ga0265293_10014308_pt1 | contig 10100 bp, 11 predicted proteins | sample Munlanlewell138R_FD_192505 | JGI IMG/M metagenome (GOLD analysis project Ga0265293, IMG submission 192505) | Leachate microbial communities from a municipal landfill in Southern Ontario, Canada - Leachate well 138R | ecosystem: Engineered > Solid waste > Landfill > Unclassified | place: Canada...
CTTCACACCCTGATCGAGGAGCATGTGCTGAAGGCAGAGCGGCTTCACGGCGACGACACCACGGTGCCGATCCTGGCGAAAGGCAAGACGACCACCGGCCGGGCCTGGGTCTATGTCCGCGATGATCGCCCCTTCGGCGGGGCGTCACCACCGGCAGCCCTGTTCTACGCATCGCGCGACCGGTCGGGCGATCATCCCGAGCGGCACCTGAAGCAGTTCACCGGCATTCTGCAGGCCGATGCCTATGCCGGCTACAACGGGCTCTACCTCCCCGACCGGAAGCCCGGGCCGGTGACGGAGGCGCTCTGCTGGAGCCATGCACGGCGCAAGTTCTTCGTGCTTGCCGACATCGCCGCCAATGCGCGTCGGGGAAAGACCGCGCCGCCGATCTCACCGATCGCCTTCGAGGCCGTCAAACGCATTGATCTGCTGTTCGACATTGAGCGCGACATCAACGGACTGCCCACGGAGGAGCGCCTCGCCATCAGGTCGGAGCGCAGCGCGCCGCTGATCGCCGAGTTGGAAGAGTGGATACGTGGCGAGCGGGCCAAGCTGTCACGTCACGCGCCCACCGCACAGGCTATAAATTACATGCTCAAGCGCTGGGGAGGCTTCACCCGCTTCCTCCACGACGGGCGCATCTGCCTGACCAACAATGCAGCCGAGCGGGCGCTGCGTGGCTTGGCTCTCGGCAGAAAGTCCTGGCTCTTCGCCGGGTCGGAGCGCGGCGCCGATCGCGCGGCCGTCATGTATACCCTGATTGGCTCCGCGAAGCTCAACGACGTGGATCCACAAGCCTGGCTCGCCGATGTGCTCGCTCGCATCGCCGACACGCCGCAAGGCCGGCTGGCTGAACTCCTGCCGTGGAACTGGAAGGCGCAATCTGCAAGACTGGCGGCATGAGCCACGCCAATCGCATTGCCCGCATCACGATCCAGCTCGATGACTGGCAGCCTGCCATCTGGCGGCGCGCCGAGGTGCCGCTGACGGCAACGCTCAAGGGCTTGCACGACGTCATCCAGGCGGCAATGCCGTTCGACGACTATCACCTGTTCGAGTTCCGCGTCGGCGGAAAGCGCTACGCCATTCCCCATCCCGAATGGGACAGCCTGCGCGACAGAACCTACTCGGCGAAGACGATGAGGCTCGGAACACTCGTCGATCGCGGCATCACGCAACTGGCCTACACCTACGACTTCGGTGACGACTGGCGGCACACGATTACCATCGAGGCAATCGTCGACGCCGATCCCGCTGTCGAGTATCCTCGCTACATCGACGGCACCGGCCGCGCCCCACCCGAAGATGTCGGTGGCATCCCCGGCTTCGAATTGTTCCTCGACGCCATCGCCGACCCCAAGCACGAGCAGCATCGCGAACTCAAACGCTGGCACGGCGCTCTGTTCAGTCCGGAACAAGCCAACGTAGACGAGATCGTCATCCGGATGGAAAAGCTCGCCAGACGCCGCGCTCTCGGCAAGGCTGGCTTCGAGAAAAGCCGCAGTCAGCCACGCTGACAATCCGCGGCGGGCGCGGTCCTCACCGGAGGCTTACCGTCGGTCATCCCCTCGTTCTCATAGAGCAGCTTGACGTCAAACAGGTCACGTGGATGCTGCCGGTCAACCGCCGCATGCAACTTGCCGCCAAACAGGTCTTCGAAGGAGACAACCTGCATTTCCGCGAAGCCGAACGTCTCCTCGACGCTTTCATTCACCCGGCGCCGTTCCGGCGGATGAACAGTGCCCCTCGCGACCGGGGATGTTTCGACCTTGATTTCGGTGTTTCCCTGTCGGACGAGCAGGCGGGTATCATTGTTCCCACCACCGGCTATCCTCTGGACGTTCACACCGCGCATATTGCGTATTAAGTCCTCGCGGATGTGCTCCAATGTCGTGTCGATGTTTTTCAGCGTCGTCTCACGGTCCTCTATCGGCAGATATGTCAGATCGATATCGACCGAGAGCCGCGGCATGTCGCGGTAGAAGAGGTTTATCGCGGTTCCGCCATTCAGGGCGAAGGCCTCGTGACGGGCAACGAAAGGAAGGGTTCGCACCAGGAGGTCGACCTGGCGCATGTATTGTTCACGGGCCATTCGGGATGTCCTTCGGCATCAAGTCGGCAGGGACTGTGATGCGGTAGATGGGGTGAAGCCGCCCGCCCGGCGTCAGCGCCCGGTCGCCCTTGCCGAAATCGATGGACGACATGTCTATGTGCTGGCGCCAGGCATGATTGTGCTTGTCGGCAAACACGAAGAAGAGCCGCTTGGTTTTGACGCTTTGGCATAGGGTGAGCAGCGTCGTCAGCAATCTCGGGCGCAGATTGGCGAGGCTCTCGAAGGCTACGTCGATCTTATGGAAGCTTTCCTCTTTGGGGACCTCGTCGAGCATTTCGAGGATCGCGCGCTCGGGTGAGGACATCGGCATTGGCCATCGCCATGGGCTTTGTGCCAGTTCGGGATCCGCGTCGTCGGAAAGGTCAAAGTCGGCGTTTTCAACGCCGGTTGATCCGTCGCCGAACAGTACATTGCTTCTGGTCTTCACATCGGCGTCCGTTCTCAGCTTCGACAGCCACTTTGGGATATCTGATCCGTAAAGATAGAGAGGGAATGCGCCGCCGAGCGACAGGTAATGGGTATGCCCCCGTAAGGAGAGCGCGGTGGCCCCACCGACATGGAATTTATGCTGCATGAGCCAGGCCGCAGAGAGCAGGGGGATTTTCCAGCTGCCGACAGCTTCTGGATTGGCGTCCGAGGAAAATGGTCGGCGGTAGACGCCCGTCATGACGGGCTCAAGCCAGCCCTGTTTGACATAGCCTGAAACGGACTGCCGAGAGATCGCATGGCGGTTCGTCCACCCCGAATCCACCAGGAAACCAGGGGGGACTTGCCGCAGAAGCGTCTTTAACTTTGTCTCTGTCTGTCCGCTCATATTTGACATTATGGCATTTAATTAAAGTCAATGCGAATCGAGCTTTGCGGAGTGCGGGATTTGTCCATTGATGCTTGACTAAATGCGTCAAACTCAAAGTCAGGGCCGGGTAGCCTTGCCGAGCGCTATCAGTTACCCAGCCAGTATCTGGGACGGGTGGGCGATACATACGTCACGTGGGCATCCTTTAGTCGCAGTAGCGGGTGTCTAGCCAGCAGGAACTCAGACCCCCACTTGCATGTCAGAAAAAGATACCCTATTTTCTGACACATGAAAAAGCTTGCAACAATTTCGGTTCCCGATCGGATCATGCAGCGCGCCCGTGCCGCTGGGCGCGGCGGCGTCTTCACGCCAAGTGATTTCCTCGATCTGGCGAGCCGCGCTGCGGTTGACCAGGCTCTTTCCCGCCTCACCAGGAACGGAAAGCTGCGCCGTCTGGCCCGTGGCCTCTACGACTATCCGAAGGCCCACCCGAAGCTTGGCCTACTGTCCCCGGCTCCCGACGACGTCGCACGCGCCCTGGCCCGCGAGACTGGTTCGCAGGCGCAAATCGCGGGGGCGCATGCCGCGAATGCGCTTGGTCTTTCGACACAGGTTCCCGCAAAAAGCCTTTATCTCACGAACGGACCCTCTCGTCGGATCGTGCTGGGCAAGCGCGTCGTCGATCTGCGTCACGCCTCGCCCAAGCATTTGATCGCGCCAGGCAGTCCCGCAGGAACCGTCGTTCAGGCCCTTCGTCATGTGGGGCCGGTCCGTGCCGGCGACGTGGCCCGGGTTGCCGCCAATCGACTGTCGGCAAAGGACAAGAAGGTTCTCGCCTCCAGTGCGAGCCAGGCTCCCGCATGGATGCGTCCCACTCTCGTCTCGATCGGCAACGCTGCTTCGGAGTTGGCCGATGGATAAGGTCGCGATCCTCCCTGCCGACGATCGTGCCGCGCTCTTTGGCGAAACCGGTGCCGGCCGCGGTGTCGCCAACTCGATCATCGAGAAGGACTTCTGGGTATGTTGGACGCTGAAACGCTTGTTCAATCTTCACGAGGATGCCGCCGCCAGCCTGGTCTTTAAGGGTGGTACGTCGCTCTCCAAGGCCTTCGGGATCATCCGGAGGTTCTCGGAAGACATCGACCTGTCCTTCGATCGCACCGATCTCGGCTATACCGGCGACCGTGACCCTGAGAAGGAAGGCATCAGCCGCAAGAAGGCGGGTCAGCTCATTGATGCCCTCCTTGCGGAGGTCGAAAAGCACATCGCCGAGAATCTCTTTCCTGCTCTCCGAGCTGCAATCGTTGAGCAACTCGGGGAGCCTTCAGCAGGAGGCTGGTCACTAGCGATCGATGCCGCGGACCCACAGACACTTAACTTCCATTACCCGGTCTCGCTTCCGTCGGCCGACTATCAGGGGATGGCCTATATCACGCCCCGCGTGAAGCTCGAGCTCGGCGCGCGTGGGGACCCATGGCCTGCCGAGAGCAAGGTCATTCGTCCGTACGCGGCAGAGGACTTCCCGGACTTCTTCGAGGATTTGGATGCGACCGTCACAGTGCTGTCGGCGCGCCGTACCTTCTGGGAAAAGGCAACGGCTTTGCACGCGGAGGCCCATCGCCCGGCCGACTCGCCGACGCCGCAATATTTCTCACGCCACTACTATGATCTTGCCATGCTGCTTGCTTCCGACGAAGGCATAGCCGCCGCTGCAGATCTTGAACTTCTTGCCACGGTGGCAAAGCACAAGGCCACTTTCTTTCGCTCGAGCTGGGCGAATTACGGCAAGGCCCAGCCAGGCACATTGCAACTCGTTCCAGGAGATCCCCGCGTCAAGGATCTCAGAGCTGACTATCGCGCAATGGCGCCGATGATGTTCGATGATACGCCGCCATCATTCGATGATATACTATCCAGGATCGCGGCATTCCAGGACGCCATCAACTTATAGGCCCGATAGTCGGCCGTGCGCATCCCGGCGGTCATGCCCAGCTACAGGAGCGGTAGAAGAACCGACGCGCCATCCATCAGCCAATGGGCGACCGCGAGCGGCAGCAGTCGCCGAAGGCGTAGATAGACGAAGATCATGAACAGCGAGTTCGGGATCGACGACACTGAGCGATGCAGCATGAATTCCGCATCCAATGTCAGCGGCATGAAGGCGTGCTGAACCGACCAGAAGAATGCTACCGTGACGATAGCGACTGTCGTTTGCCGAAAGCTTCCTCTATACGCCGTACTGGGACGCCTTCACCGCGATTGCGATCATGGCGGGACTGGGCAGCATTGTCGTCATGATCTTCGGCATCGCGCGAAGCCCGAAGGAAAAGGTGATGATGTGGGCGGGGCTTGTGCTGCTGTTCCTGTGCGTTGTCTTTTCCATGCTGTTCGAGGAGATTCTGCCCGGCTGGTCCGCCTTGCCCGAGCATCGACGCATCCCCTATGCCCTCAGCTTCGTGGGCTTTCTGGTGTTCCTCATCATGTTTGTTTCCGCCGGCCGACGGTTCGTGCGCGATGTGTTCATCGCTTTCCCGGATCTCTTGCGACGCAAGGGCGCCAGGCAGCACACACAATACCCGGACGCGGCCACAGAAGGGGTGCCGAACGTGACGCTTTTCAAAGCCATGCGGCCCGGCTTGCTGTGGCTTGGGGCAAGTATTGCGGTTTTCCTCGTGTCGGTCGTCGCCTATCATGGGCCTGAAGCGACCCTGGGCTGGGCGGGATGGGGACGCTAGCCGAATGCATCGACCTATCGATCGGCAGAATGAAAACCACCTGTAACACGCGGTGTTTCCGGCGGGTCGCGTGGCCCCGACCACCGCCGCAATGAGATTGGTGTTTATATTTGCCGCAGGAATTTTGGCTTTCCCAACGCCGTCTTTCTCTACCGGTGCCTGTGGCGAGAGCGCCGACACGGCGACGATGCTCTCATGTATCAACGATGAACTAAGTGCCGCCGATGCGGAACTGAATATGCTTTACGGCGAGCTTGTCAGCCGTTTGCAGCATTGGGATCGGACCGAGGACGCGAGCATAGTCGGATTCGAAACTCGGCTGCGTGAGTCGCAACGCGCGTGGATCACTTTTCGCGATGCGGAATGCGCACTCCGGGCGTCTGTAATGGAAGGAGGCAGCGCGCAGCCGCTGATCGAGCATGGCTGCCGCGCCGCGTTGACTAAGGAACGCAATGCGCATCTGCGAGATCTTCTCGATATGTTTGGAGCGGTTGGCCGAGATCTCCCGTGATGCCGATCCGGCTTTTTCCCCAACCGGATTTCCTACGACTTTTGCGGTGGCGTTGGCCTACCAATTTACCAACTGGGTCAGACCGCTTTGGGGAACCGCATGGCGGCCCCGTCATTGCGATCGTGATCGCAATGTCGATGGTGGTGATCGTTATCGTCGGTAGCATGATCGGCATGCTGCTGCCCTTCATCCTCAGTCGCTTCAATATGGACCCGGCGACCGCGAGCACGCCGCTGGTGACCTCGATTGCCGACGCCACCGGCGTTGTGATCTATTTTTCGATCACAAAAGCAATTTTTTCGCTGCCTTGAGCAGAAATTCCGGGCCGCTGGTCGCGAGAGGGTGCTTTCCGCGCGCGTACCACCTATGTTGCGGGTAAACAATCGAAGAGATCATGGCGAGATCCGGTTCTATGCGGCACGAGCGCTGGCAGCCGGCGCATAATTGCGGATCAACTTATCCGGCAACATCAATAAGGAGACTTCATGCTTTATGTAGACATTCCCACGCGAAGCGAATTCGCAACACTGTCCACTGCGCGCGCGGATGCCTGCGTTTCGATCTATGTCAGGACCACTCCGGTAACGCAGGAGGTGGGAGCGTCCCGTATCGAGTTCAGCAATCTGATGCGCGAGGCCCAGTCGCAGCTTCAGGATGCGGGTTTCGACAAGCGGCGGCTTGCAGCCCTGATGGACAGCTTGAGCGACCTGCTCGACGACGATGAGTTCTGGCGCTTTCAGGCCAACAGCCTGGCCGTGTTCGCAACGGCGGACTCCATCCGTGCATACCGTCTCGCCAATGATCTGACTTCCATGGTGCAGGTTTCCGATCGGTTCCATTTGAAGCCTCTTTTGCGCGCCGTCACCTTTCCACACTCGGCCTTCATCCTCGCTCTTTCGGAAAATGCCGTCCGGCTGGTGGAGATGCATGCCGATCTGGCACCGGAGGTGGTGAAGGTACCTGACATGCCCAAGGATGCCGCCTCCTCGGCCGGCAAGTCGATCCTGAACGACCGCACCTTCAGTGGCCGCATCCACGGTTCCGAAGGGCAGAACGTCCGCTTCCAGCAATATGTCCGCAAGGTCGACGCCGCCCTTCGCCAGGTTCTGTCCGGCCGCGAGACACCGCTCGTTCTGGCCGCCACCGGCAGACTGGCGTCGGTCTTCGCCCAGACCTGCTCCTATCCGCACCTTCTGAAGGATACGATCGCCGACAGTCCCGACCAGTTCAGCGAAGCCGAACTTGCAAACAAGGCGCGGCCGATCCTCGATAAGGCTTATGCCTCGGAGATCGCCGACATCCATGCGCTATTCGAGAAGCGTGCGGGAGACAATCGCGCGACGACCGACATCGCGGACGCGGCGCGGGCGGCGACCTTCGGCGGCATCGATACCTTGCTGATCGACATTGACACCACCGTTCCCGGCTTCGTCGATGACGAGAACGGTGCGGTCACCTTCGTCGAGAAGGATGACGCGAAGGCCTATGGCGTCGTCGATGAGATCGCGGCGCGGGCGCTGGCAAGCGGCGCACGCGTCCTGGGCGTACGGCGCGAGGATATCCCTGGAAAGGGTGAGCTGGCAGCAGTTCTACGCTATCCAGTCTAGCAACAGCGGGAGGAGCTCACGCCGCCTGGCTCCTCCCCGACATGTCAGGAGAGCCCGCGTGACGATCAAGACAATCATTGCAGCGATCGCCCTCGAAAATGGTGAGCAGCAGGTGGCGCGCCGCGCGATCCGGCTTGCAGCAGACCACGGGGCCAAACTCGTGCTGGCCCACGCAATCGAGAGCCTTTCGGAATCCGACCCCGATCTTCCATCCCCGGCCAATGAGGAAGCAATCGCCAAGGTGCTGTCGGCCGAGGCTATCGCTTCACTGAAGCAGATGGGCGACAGCGCGGAGGTTCAGACAGAAATCGAGGTGGAATGCGGCAAGGCCGACCAGGTTATCGAGCGCCTGATACGCGACCATGCTGCTGATCTGCTGGTCATCGGGCCGGGAAAGCCTCAAAACCTGCGCGAAAAACTGTTCGGCTCTACCGCCGATCGGGTCGTGCGCGCCGGCTTATGTCCGATCGTGATCGTCAAGCGCGCGCCCGCCGCGCCTTATCGTCGTGTGATTGCAGCGATTGATTTCTCGCCGATGTCGTTTGCGGCGGCCCAGAGCGCCGCGCAAATAGCGCCATCGGCGACACTTGAAATGATACACGCTCTCGAAATTCCGCTCACTTTCGAGCAAGCCATGCTGAAAGTGGGAACCTCTCAAGCCGAGATCGACCAATATCGCCAAGCCAAAGCACAGGCTGCCTACAAGGAATTGCGCTCCGTGCGTGCCGATCTCGCTGTGGCGGGGAAAATCCGGGTCGTTCGCGGTGATCCCGCCACAGCGCTGGTTCGGCTGGCGAGGTCCGGAAAAACGGACCTCGTCGCACTCGGCATTCAAGGAAAAAACGCGGTATCTAAAATGGTCTTGGGCAGCGTTGCGCGCCGTGTTCTGGGCGGCGCATCCTGCGACGTACTTCTGACGAAGGAACGGCCCATTTCGACCTGATCCGCGTCCCACGACGGATGCGAAATTTTAACTAAAGTCGCAGGTACTTGGCTCTTTGTGAAGTTGGGTCGACCTGTATCAACTTTGATGGTGAGCCATTAACCAGAACGCGTTATCCGGGCGGGATGACAAAGAGCGTTACTGTGTTTCACAATCTGAAAGAGTTATTTTCGCGGTTCGACTGGGTCGTAGGCGCAGCGCTATATTTTGCGAGCGCCGTTGTGATGATCCATGTCACAACCGATGGACGGGAGATCGCGGCGGTCTGGGCTGCAAATGCTGTTCTGGTGGGACTTCTTGCCTCGCAGGAGCGCCCCAAATGGGTTCCGGTAATAGCATCCGCTCTGGTTGCGAATACGATTGCAAATCTGCTGACGCGTGGTGACATTGCAGCCCCGATGTTTTTTGGGCTCGCGAACATGGCCGAGATCGTGATTGCGGTTTGGCTGCTTCGTGCTTCCATCGGCCCTGCGAGCGTCCTCAGTTCGCTCAATATTTTCATCAGATTTACCCTGATCGGATTCTTCGCCTCGACGATCAGCGGGTTTTTGGGAGCGGTTAGCGCTTGGTCCCTGTTGGGAGAGCCATTTCTGGCGTCCTGGATGGCGTGGACCCTGAGCGATGCGCTCGGACTTCTGGTCTTCGCGCCATTTTTCCTAGCCCTGTTCAAAGGAGATTATATCAAGTGCATTCAGGAAAAATCGCCGCTTCAGCGATTTGAGACCGCAACATTGCTGGGACTAACGCTTGCGGTCGCCTGGATACTCTTTTTTGTCGTTAGGAGCGCCCCGATTTTCATCCTGCTTGTGCCGACAATGCTTGTGACACTGCGGATTGGACAATTGGGTACAAAGGCGGCGGTCATGCTGATTGCGGCCGTCGGCCTCTCGTCGACCTTTCTGAAGACAGGACTCATCTATCGAGCGAGTGATTATAATGAACAGATTCTGATCCTTCAGATATTCCTGTTCGTCCTCCTCTTCAGCAGCTTGCCTGTGGCGGCTGACCTCACGGCACGGGGGCGAGTAGCCGTCGTGCTCGGCCGTCGCGAGCAGGAACTTAGAGAAATCGCGACAACGGACGCGCTCACGGGGCTGATGAACCGGTCAGCGTTTTCCAAATTCGCCGAGGAAGTGCTTTCCAGGCTGGAGAACCAACAGGTTTGCCTCATCACGATCGACGTGGATCACTTCAAGCGCATCAATGATACGTTTGGCCATCATGCAGGGGATGAGGCTTTGCGGCATCTGGCGTCGGTCGCGAGCTCACATTTGCGCAGCATGGATGCACTGAGCCGCTTTGGCGGCGATGAATTCATGCTGCTCTTGCCTCACGCAAGTATCGTCGACGCAGAACGCATTTGCACGCGTCTCAGAAATAGCTTGCGGCGTACAC
>Ga0265293_10014309_pt1 | contig 10098 bp, 6 predicted proteins | sample Munlanlewell138R_FD_192505 | JGI IMG/M metagenome (GOLD analysis project Ga0265293, IMG submission 192505) | Leachate microbial communities from a municipal landfill in Southern Ontario, Canada - Leachate well 138R | ecosystem: Engineered > Solid waste > Landfill > Unclassified | place: Canada...
TAAGCTTTTAGACTTTGCTAAAAGGGAAAAACTAGCACGGGACTTTGAGGATACTCTGCCTGAGTGTGATAACAGTGGTCAGGTAGAATATTTTGCTGTGCGAAGCTTGTTGTCTTTAGTTACTCCGGATGAAGTTGAAGGATCAGCATTACCTGATACTTCATATCCTTCTATGCTAGCGGAATACATAATTGAAAAGTATCCTGATAAAAAAGACAGGGTAGAAAAAGTAACTGCGCAATATAATGATCGCAGATTTAATTTCCCACCCAGAAGACAATAGCACCCGCAGCCTCAAAACCCTCGCATTTGAGTTCAGGAAGTGTTAAAATCTGGTATGAGTAACTTTATTACGAATAATGGAAATTCAGATCTTAAGCATCGCTTGGTAGAATTGATTAAGAAAAGTGACGAATTAAAGTTTCTTGTGGGCTTTTTCTATTTTTCAGGAATCAGGGAGCTATATGAAGGACTGAAGTCAAACCCAGATACTGTTATCAAGGTTCTGGTCGGCTTGAATATAGACAAAGCAGTGTTTGGATTAGTTGAGACTGAGAGTGAAGAAGAATCATCTGATGAAGAAAAAATATATAAGTTTATTGAATCTATTAAAAAATCTCTTAATACTGAAGAATTTGATACGGAGGAATTTTACGAACAAGTACGTTTCTTCATCGAGCTTATCCAAAAAGATAAGCTAATCATTCGTAAAACTTACAACCCAAACCATTCAAAGCTTTATTTATTCAAATTAGAAGAGAATCAGGCTGTAAAAGAATTATTTATAACGGGCAGTAGCAACTTAACGAGGGCAGGACTTACCACTCAAAATGAGTTCAATGTGGAGATTAGTAGTTATGGCTTTGAAGATGCCGAGAAGTATTTTAATGACCTCTGGGATGAGGCCGTAAAGATTACAGAATTTCAAGAAATCAAAACAAAATTAGTTCAAATCATTGAAAAAGAAACTTTAATAAAAGATGTTACACCTTTTGAGGCTTTTTGTCTGGTTTTGAAAACCTATCTGGATACTTTTGAAGAAAAAGAAATAGGTGAGACATTAATAAAAACACTTGAAGAAAATGGGTATACACCATATCAGTACCAATTAGATGCCGTTAAGCAGGCGCTGGCTACTATTGAAAAGAACAATGGTGTAATCGTGGCAGACGTTGTAGGACTTGGAAAAACAGTTATTGCTTGTGCAATATCAAAACAAATTAACAAACGTGGCATTGTCATTTGCCCCCCAGGACTCATGGGTGATAGAGATGGAGGTTCGGGATGGGGAAAATATCTTGAAGAATTTGGACTTGATAATTGGAAGGTGTGGTCGCGCGGGGACCTAAAGATGGCTTTGAATTTTGTAAATAATGCAAAAGATATAGAAGTAGTTATTGTAGATGAAGCTCATTGGTTTAGAAATCAGGATACTGAAAACTACGAATTGCTTAAGAATATCTGTCGAGAAAAAAAGGTCATACTGCTTACAGCAACCCCATTCAATAATCGTCCAGGAGATATTCTTGCACTACTAAAGCTCTTTATAACACCTAAGAAATCTACAATAACTCTTGAAAGCAACTTGGTCGATCAATTTAAAGCTTTTAAAGGAATGTTTGATCGACTCGGCTATATAAGAAAATATAAAAATTCTCTAAATGAATCGAAGAGATTAAAAGCTCATGCCTATTATAGATCTATATTCGAGGAAGACATCGTTGACCTGGAAAAAGTTAAACAAAAAGCTGGTTATCTTGCCAAACAAATAAGAAACGTTATAGAACCGGTGACGATAAGACGGAATAGATTAGATCTACAAAATCATCCTGTTTACAATAGTGAAGCAGATAATCTTTCAAAGGTTGATGATCCGAAGGAGTGGTTTTTTAAATTAACAAAAGAACAGTCGGAATTTTATTCAGAAATTCTCGAAGAATATTTTGGCGATCCAAATGAAGGAGGTAGATTCAAGGGTGCAATTTATCGACCTTTTGAGTACGAAAAAGGACTCAAATCGTTAAGTACAAATGAGGCTGAAGAAAAATTAAACCAAGATGATAATAGAGCCTTCCAACAACAGAGAAACTTATTCGACTTTATGAGGCGATTATTAGTTAAACGTTTTGAGAGTTCGTTTGGTTCATTTGAACAAAGCATAAAGAATTTTAAACAGATTACTCTAAGATGCCAGGAATTTGTCAACACAACAGGTGAATACATACTTGATCGTTCACTGCTTGAAAAAATTTACGAGCTTGAGGCTGAAGAGATAGAAAAATATTTGTTAGAGTATGAAGAAAAAATAACGAATGGTGAATATCCTAAAACTCACAAACGTTATAGAATCAAAGACTTCAAGAACAAGGAAGAGTTTATCCTAGACATTAAAAGCGACATTGACCTTTTTACAGAAATATTGGACAAATTAGCAAAATTAGAATTGGTGAAATATGACCCAAAAACAGAATGCCTACTGGAGAATTTACATGAGGAGTTCTCCAAAAAACCTAATGGTGATGAACCCAAAAGAAAAATTATTATCTTTAGCGAATATGTAGATACCGTTCGATACCTTGAGGAGACACTAAAACAACACTATGGTAATCGAATGCTTGTAGTGGCTGGAGATCTACCTAACTCAAAAATTGCCAAACTAAATAAAAACTTTGATGCCTCACATTCAGATCAGGATGATGAATTTGATCTTCTTTTGACTTCAGACAAAATTTCTGAGGGTTTTAACCTCAATCGTGCTGGAATGGTGGTAAATTATGATATTCCTTGGAATCCAGTGAGAGTAATACAGAGACTGGGACGAATCAATCGTATTAGTAAGAAAGTGTTTGAAAATCTGAATATTGTAAACTTCTTCCCTACAGAAAAAGGAGCAGAATTAGTAAAATCTAGAGAAATAGCGGCAAATAAAATGTTTCTTATACATTCAGCTCTTGGGGAAGACTCAAAGATTTTTGATTCAGACGAAGAACCAACCCCCGCAAGACTTTTTAGTAAAGTTCAACAAAATCCCGACGAACTTGAAGAGGAAAGTTTCTATACAAAAGCATATAAGGAGTATATGAAAATTACCAAAGATAATCCTGAGTTATTCGAGAATCTCAAGAATTACCCCCCCCGCATAAAAGTTGCTAAAAACGGAAAGGAAAATGAGCTTTTGGTCTTTTTCACTAAAGGAAGATTGTATGTGAGCGGAACACAAACAGATCAGGAAAATATAAATCCATATTATCTGGTATTCGAAGATGTATTTGAGAAGATTATTTGTACGCCGAATGAAGAATCTCTGGATTGGAATACAGATAAGTTTTGGTTATCTTATCAAGCTATTAAGGACTTTAAAGATTTCCGTCAAGGAATCGTCAACGAACAGAGTTTGGAACAAAAAGCACAAAATAAGCTCGAAACACTTTTAAGGAGCCCCTTAGAAGAATTAATGCCATATAAAGATTTCTTAAGAATCCTGATGGAAGATATATTACATTTTGGTACTTTGGCAGATTTTACACTTCGTAGAATTATGAATTTCACTGAGGACAGCACCAAAGATATTCAGGACTTGCGAAGCACTCTTGGAACGGATTATCTGACAAAAGAAAAAGATAGGATCAAAGAGCAAAAGAAAGAAATCATTATTGCAATAGAGAATAAGAAAATATGAGTGATGCAAGAAGTCTACTAGAATCAATCATCGAGGAATATTCAGTAGAAAAGTTCACGAGATTTTTTCGTGAAAAGAGTCAAAAGTTTACACCCCGACAAGAAAGCTATTCCCGTTATGATGATGATAACTTCACTAAAGGATTTAAAATAGGTGAAGTAAATTTTTCCGAGATTGACAACCTTACAATCTGCGCTTTTGAAGTTACCAAAGCATTATCCGAAAAATCTGGCAAAAAATCCCAATATGAACTTGGAAAAAAAATTCTAAAAGAAGCTCAAGCTGGTGCTGGTATTTTTATTTTTTACGATCAGAACGGTAACTTTCGTTTTTCCCTTATTTATCCAGAATCGATTGGCACAAGAAGACAATGGAACAACTTCCGGAGGTTTACATATTTTATCAGTCATGAATTTACAAATAAGACTTTTCTTAAGCAAATTGGCGATAAAGAATTTACAAAACTCGATGATATTAAAGCAGCCTTTTCTGTTACTGCAGTTACAGACATTTTTTATAAAGAATTTTTCGATCTATATAAAAAAATTGTTGAAGCAACCAAGAATTTGAACAAAATTGAAGATGATGATCAAGCACGAGACTTTGTTTTACTCTTTGCCATTAGAACTATTTTTCTTGGGTTCATCCAAAAAAAGAAATGGTTAGGAGACGACGAAAAGTTTATACAAACTTTTTATCAGGAATACAAAGATAAATTTGCTAATAAAAATGAGTTTTACAGTCGGTGGTTGTCACCATTGTTTTTTGAAGCTCTCAATTCTCCACAGGGGAGAAAAGTAGCATACGGAGATAACGATTTTTCAGAAGAAACTGCAAAAAAACTTCAAATGGCGCCATATTTAAATGGTGGACTCTTCAGAGAAAAATCTGGATACGATACGAATGGCTGGAAAATTCCAGATCAAGTTATTGAAAACTTTTATGATTTTTTGTTCTCCCATAGCTTTACAATAGAAGAAAACTCTCTTGAGGATGAGGATCTTCAACTCAATCCGGAATTTTTGGGAATTATTTTTGAGCGTTTGGTTAATAAAGCCGACGGAGCAGTTTACACACCCCGACCAGAAGTTGACCTAATGTGTCGTTTAAGTCTAGTTAAATGGCTTCGAAAGAATCTAGAATCATCGATAAGGGTTGAAAATCTATATGAACTTTTCTTCAAAGAAAGCGAGAATGAAGATGAGCAAAAAGATGGTAGCTTTTCTCCAAAAGAAGCGCAGGAGATTTTGAATATACTCGAGAATGTAGCCATATGTGATCCAGCAGTAGGTTCGGGTGCATTCTTAGTGGGCATGATGCAAGTTTTGGATGATGTGGAGATAGCTTTAAGAAAGAAAGCGAATATAGAAGTTCACAATGATTTTGAACGAAAAAAGCAAATTATAAAAAAATCATTGTACGGAGTAGAAGTTAAGGAGTGGGCTGTGTGGATCTGCCAATTGCGACTTTGGCTATCTCTCTTTGTTGATGCACCAGAGGACCTAAAAGACTCAATGGACCCAATTTTACCGAATCTTGACTTTAAGGTGAGACAAGGGGATTCCTTGGTCCAGTTAATAGGTTCAAGAAATGTTCCAGTATCAACAGATAATTCTTTAGTAAGTGGGAGTTTATTAAAAGAAATACGTGAACTTATACAGCTTAAGATTGCTCATTATGAAACAGGACAACCTTCTAAAGAAGATATCGAGCACCGTGAGTATCTTTTCTATCGAAACTGGATGCAGCAGGAAATTACTAAAGAACAGAACAAATTAGTTCAAATTAATCAAAACGAAAAGAACAATCAGAATCAACAATCACTGTTTAATGATAAGGTTGATTCAAAACCGATTAACTTGAATTTATTTCAAAAAGAAAGAGATGAAATAGTAGTAAAGCTTGAGCTACTCAGATCTCAACTTAGGGATTTACATCGGACAAATAAGCCTTTCCTTTGGCAACTGGAATTTTCTGAAATATTTAGCACCAAAGGGGGGTTTGATATCGTCATCGGGAATCCACCTTATGTTAGGCAAGAAGACATTGCAGACCCAACAGGCAAGGTAAAAGACAAAAAGGAATACAAGGGATATCTACAAGAAATGGTCAAGATGGATTTTCCCGATTATTTTCCTCCTAAGGCAAAGATAAACGCCCAGTCTGATCTTTACACCTATTTTTACATACGAGCACTTCGTCTTCTTAATGCTCAAGGGGTTCATACTTTTATCTGTTCTAACTCTTGGTTAGATGTTGGCTACGGTGTGTGGTTACAAGAATTTCTTTTAAATCGCTGTCCAGTAGAAATTATTATAGATAACCACGCAAAAAGAAGTTTTGAGGCAGCTGATGTAAACACAATCATTTCAATCATTCATGCCCCTCAAAAAAGTGTCGAAGCTGATCATCTAGTTAAATTTGTAGCTTTTAAGAAATCTTTCGAATCCGCGATATTTACCGAAAACCTTATTTCCATTGAGCAAGAAAAAGAAGTAGAAACTAATGACATTTATCGTGTATATCCAATATCAATTACGAATCTCAAAGAAGCAGGCACCGAGTTTGATGGTGATTCTCAAGCAAGGCTGAAAGTGGGTAAATATGTAGGTGATAAATGGGGTGGCAAATATTTAGTAGCTCCAGATTTTATATTTAATATTTTAGTCAATCCTTTAGATAGGATCATTAAATTTAAGTCAGTCTTTAACCATTCTCAAAGAAATAATCTTTCCGTATTTCAAGATAAAGCTAAAGTGGAAAAAAAAGACGGCACAATTCCTTACCTTTCTTCTATTAAAGACGTCAACACTATAAAAATCGACAAAAATAATTTGAAGTATTGGATAAAAGGAAAAAGTAGTGAAATCAGTGATATGTTTGTTCCAGATGTTATATCTAACAGGTTTGTGTCGGATAGGATTTTCTTTTTAGAAGGAGGTAATTTTGCAATTTCAGATACCTTTTTTCTGCTAAAAATTACGAGTTTATATAGTAAAGAACAAGTATTATCGTTGTTAAATAGCACATTCTCGTTATTGATAACCGAGATATTAGGACGAAAAAATTTGGGAGGTGGGTTATTAACAATTTACGGATATGAACTGGAAAGATTTTATATTGTTAATCCAACGCTGATTAAAAATAATAGACGTATACTGATTTACTATAAATCATTATCAGAAAGAGTAATCGGATCTGTTTTTGTAGAGTGTGGGATTGATCCAAGATCAGAGACACCAATAGATGAACAGGATCCCAAGCCATTATCTGATAGAGCTGAACTGGACAATATTGTTTTTGACGCATTGAAACTTTCTGAAGATGAACGTAAGGATGTCTACCGTGCAGTTTGCAGACTAGTTTGGAACAGGATCAGTAAAGCAAATAGCGTATAGTTGTCTAGCCTCAATTGCTTTTGCTTAGCCTCAAGAGTATAATCCTACATCATGAATAGTAATTCATTCAATATTGTTTATAAAAACAGTACTTCAAAAAACAAAGGTTACAGTCTTGAAATCTTAGGAAGCTCATTAGTTGGAGTTAATAAAATTATAAAGGAATTTGTTGACATTGCAAATTTTAATAACGAATTAGATATTAAAGTTAATAATGTTAAGAACGGGTCTATAATTATTGAATTACTGTTCTATATAGATTTTCATCTGCTTTTTACAAACATTCAGGATCTATATAATTTTCTTTTAGTAGCAGATCCAAAACAGTATAAGGAGGTTGCTGAGTTTTTCTCTAATATAGATGGTGCACATAAATCAATTAACAATTATTACTCTCAATTTCCACTAACTGGTGAGATTAGTATGATGCTGATAGGGATATATATTGGCCGTATGATGCATATGAGTGGTAAGCAGAAAGAACAACTAACATTGAAAGATGAAAACGGTAATAAATTTCCCATAAAATACGCTCAGAGGCTTCAAAATTTTGTGAAAAGAGGAGGATTTAAAAAGGCGCTTAGTCCAATTGTTGAAGGCGATGCAGAAGAAATAATTATGGAGCAGGCTGAAGTGCGGTTTAAGATTAGCGAAGAGAATATTGAGAACTTTTTACCTGAAGATGATCAAATCTTACCAGAGTATGAGGATGGGATGAATATTACTTTTACGGGAAAAATTGTCGCCTTGCAAAGTACGAAAGGTGAGAGTGTTAAATTTAAAGCTAATGAAATTAATTCAGAGCTCTCTCTTTTAACTGCATATCCCGAAGAGGGTAAGGGCAGCGAGGAGTATGTCAATTTTTACAAAAAGGATATCGTATTAAGATCACAGATATATAGGAAATCTATGTATGTAAGACCAGCAATACTAATAAAATCTGTTGAATTAATGCAAGAACAACTTATTTAAAATAAAAAAATAACTACACATTCAATTAAATGCTATAATTAGCCTCAAATGCCGCATCAATTTATGTCAATTATTTGCTTGAAGTGTAATAAGGACTATTGTCCTGTTTGTAAGCCTGCCTGTCCAAAGTGTCATACATTTGATGATGCAGATGAAAAGACTCTAAAAATCCGTTCTCAGATGAGGCGTCATGGGATGCTAGAAAAAATGAATTAAGTCTCTTAAGAAAATGGGTAGGGGTTAGGCTTTTTTGGTGGGTTTTTTCTTCGACTTTGTTTTTTTACCTGTGGGTTTTTTCGGTTTTTCTACAACTTCCTCAGTTGTTTCCTCGCCCTCCATAGCTTTGGCGTCGGAGGGTTCTCCAGCTATTTCCTCTGACTCTTCTTTCTCCAATTCATCTTGAGCAAAATTTAGTATCTCTAAAATTTTATCCAGTTTTGCATTTATCTCACTTAGCTCTTTTCCAGAACCGTTCGTGATGCGTCTAGAGTCTCCGCCTTTTCCTTCAAAGCACCTACTACATAAAGTGTCTTTTCTCTCGTTAGGACGGAATGGGACTCTGCAGTTGGCACCACAATTTGCGCATACTGCCTCAAACATTTCTCGTTCTGATCTGTCGTTACTTCTGGAGAATCTGTCGTGTCCGCGTCCTGCATCTCGTCCTCGCGATTCTTCTGGAGAGTGCTTTTTAAAACAATTCCTGCAGTAAACAGGCCTTCCGTTAGATGGCTTAAATGGAAGTTCACAGAACTTACCACAGTCAGCACACGTTGCTTTAAAAGTTTCGCGATCTGATCCTCTATCAAAGCTTCTATCTCTATTAAAATTTCCCATTAGGTATATTATACATTACTCTAGGATAAATAGTGTGAGTAAAATATAAATTCTTAAATCCTACTACTTCTTAAATTTGAATCCGCTTATCCAGTCTACTGTATAATGGATTACTGATGAAACATTATATTCATATTCGAAAGTTCTTAATCCAGCATAGGATGAATATTGCTCTCTATATCATGGCGTTCGTGATTTCATTTCTCGTTATATTTCTTGCCTCGATTTATAGTAACTCTCAGATACAAAATGATAGTGTCGTTCAAAATCAATCTCCCGCAACCCCTTCTATACCTGAAATTATTCCTTTTACATCTTACGAAAAACCCGATTTAGCGCCTGCCGAGGTGTATAATATTTATCTCATTGGTGACTCCATGACTCACGCATTTGGTCCGCGTGGTGGAGTCTTTAATGAAATAATATCTAGAGAGTATCCAAACTCTTTTTTCGAAATTTCAAATTATGCTATGGCTAACCAAAACATACTGCTTCTTCCAGAGCGCTTAAAGCAAAGCGTTCAGGCGGATCATGATTTGCTACTAGTTCCGATACTAGAGGGTGATCCTGATCTTATAATTATCGAATCTTTCGGATATAATCCGCTTTCACAGTTCGGAATAGAGGAGGGGCTAAAGAGGCAGGAAGAATTGCTGACAGAAGTAATGACAACTCTAACCAACCGTTTTCCAAATGCTTCCGTAATGTTTTTTGCTGCGATCGCGCCAGATAAAACTACCTACGGACAAGCTGTAACTGAATCTAGTGCTGAAGCGCGATGGGCGCAGGCCGAAGAACGGATAGAGTACATAACAAATCACATAGATTATGCTAACGAACATAATATTCCTGTTATCAATGCGTATGCTGAGTCGCTTGATTTAGATGGAGATGGTGACACGCTATACATAAATCCGGATGATAATATTCATCCATCTGCAGAAGGATTGGCTCTGATGGGAAGAATTATGACCAGAAGAATTCAGGAAGAGAATATTTTCCCTACTCAGTAATTTTGGTCCGTTCCGGCAACTTATCCTTTAATTCACCTAACTCATTCGTGGTTTCGATTTGCTGGCCGAGCTTATCAAAGCTGCTAGTAACGGTTGTCATCATGTTATAGGAATTCGTTATGTGACGCGATAAAGTCTCCATATTATCATTTGCCTTCTCGTATTCCTTCTGGACACTGCGGAGATTTGAAAGAATCTTATG
>Ga0265293_10014311_pt1 | contig 10098 bp, 6 predicted proteins | sample Munlanlewell138R_FD_192505 | JGI IMG/M metagenome (GOLD analysis project Ga0265293, IMG submission 192505) | Leachate microbial communities from a municipal landfill in Southern Ontario, Canada - Leachate well 138R | ecosystem: Engineered > Solid waste > Landfill > Unclassified | place: Canada...
GGGAAGTAGGGCATCAGCGGGGTAATGATGTTAGTGGCGCCATCACCCACCCGATACGCCGCTGTGGTCATCTCGGGACTCACGCCCAGCAACATCATCATCGGCACCAGCACGGGTGCCAGCAGTGCCCATTTGGCGCTTGCGGATCCAATAAACAGATTGATCGAGCCGGTTAGCAACACGATCAGAGTGATCAGTACGGGCATAGGCAGTTCGGCACTGCGAATCCATTCCGATCCGTTAATTGCAAAGATCAGTCCGAGATTTGACCAGTTGAACATGGCCACAAAGTGCGCTGCTGCAAAGGCCAGCACCAGATAATAAGCCAGATCAGCCATCGATCCGGACATCATGGCAACAACATCACGATGATCTTTGATAGTGCCAGCGGCCGCACCATAGGCCCAGCCGCTGAGCAGAAACAGCAGGAAAAACGCTGCAACCAGTGATTGGTAAAAAGGCTGCAAACGTCCAGCGCCGGCACCCTCATCAATTAATGGCGTGCCGGGTGCAAAACACAGGACCACCCATAACAGGATGATGCCCAGCGCTGCCAGCCCGGCGCGGCGCAGGCCCGAGCGTTCAGCGTCGGTGAGTGTTCCGTCTTCTCTAAGTGACTGGCCGAGTGCACTGCTTTCGATAACAGTTTTGGGTGAACCCAGTCGGGGTTCGATGACCTTGTCAGTGATGTACCAGATTACCGGCAGGAAAATGACCAGCATCGCTGAAATAAAATACCAGTTGCCGGCAATATTCATGATCCAGTTCTGATCCAGGGTTTCGACGGCCGCTTCAGTAATGCCAAACAGCATGGCATCCAGTTGCCCAGGCATCAGGTTGGCAGAAAAGCCGCCAGATACACCGGCAAAAGCCGCCGCGATACCCGCAATTGGATGGCGGCCCGCTGCGGCATAAATAACACCGGCCAGTGGAATCAGCACCACATAAGCCGCATCCGCTGCCAGATTTCCCATCATCGCTATAAAAGCCACCATCGGTGTCAGCAGAAACCTGGGCGAACTTCTGACCGCACTGCTCATCGCCGCTGCAAACAAACCGCTGCGCTCGGCAACACCGGCTCCCAGCATGACCAGCAGCACATATCCCAGCGGATGAAAGTAGGCAAAGGTTTGCGGCATTTGGGTCAGCAGACGTTGGAGATTGTCTGCTGCGAGCAGGCTGGCGGCATTAACAACCACAGGGCTGCCATCAGCCTGTACCTGGGTTGGATGAACTGCGGAGACACCTGCCAGTGCAGCCACAATACTGACAACAACAACTGCAGCAATCAGCCACAAAAAAATAAAGACGGGGTCAGGCAGCTTGTTTCCGGTGTGTTCAATCCATCCCAGTACGCCGGGTGCACGCGAGGCGGGTAAATTGTTCTGTGACATGGCAGGTTTCCTTGGCAGGACTCTTGTTGTTGTTCGGGCATCCCGGCAAGCATAAAGCAGGGCTTGCGCTGCGGTAAACCATGAGTTGGGAGGTGCGGGAATGCAGGGTTGGCAAGGTCGTCGGGAATATGAGGTGGTCGGGGACATACAGCCGGTTGCTGGCGCCCCCGACTGTATGTCCCTGCCTTCCGACCGACCATCGCTTCCTGCTGGCAGAACTGACTGATCAATGAACCGCTTGTGGTTCGTTATCAGAAGTATAAACCATGTATGGTTCACTTGCGCTCAAGATTGGCAGCCTTTGTACGACAGCGCCGCGGCAACATGCCGCAGCGGGCGTTTGCGCGCAAAATTGGTGTGGCGCAATCAACCATCATGCGTATTGAGAACGAAGACCAGAACGTGACCCTGTTGACGCTGGAACAACTGTGCAAGGCTTTTCAGGTGGATATCGCTGAGCTGTTTCCGGCCGCTGAGACGATCAGGCATTACCCGCCGTCACGCGATTGGCGACACACTGCTACTGCAATGATTCACGAGAAGAAACAGTCGGACCAGGAAGCCGACAAAAAGTAGGAACAGGTATTAGAAGAAGCTGATGACAGCCAGTGCGTTGGTCATGTCCAGCAGCAGGAACAACACTGCAACCCGGCCCAGGGCTTTGCCAGGGTCTTCACCACGAAATCCCTGTTTGACACCCAGCAGCAGCAAAAACGTCCACACCAGCAAAGCGCCCAGCAGAATCAGATAGGTGTGCCAGTCACGGTCGGCAACGGCCATGCTGCCACCAATAAAAAACGCCACAGATGCGATCAGGAAAAATACCCAGGACGTCAACGCCAGGCCAAATTGGCCGCGAACAAGACGTTGAAACAGATTGCCAGACTCGGGCGGTATTTTTTGTGATTGCATCATAAGAACCTGTTGCCGTTTGCAAGTGCCCCGGCATCTTATCAGCGTCGGCAACTTCATCCAATCCTGTTGTGCAGGCGCTGAACTTGATCCAGCCGGTTGACTCTGCTGCCTCCCGCCATTGAGAATGACTGCTAAATAGATATCGGAATAACTCAGCCCATGCCTCTGTCCCGACCCGCATCTTCCATCCGCAGTCATTTTTTTGCCTATATCAGCAAGTTACGCTGGTTGCAGCGCTGGGGCATGAAGCGCAATGTCATTAATGAAAATGTCATGGAGCACAGCTGGGAAGTGGCAACCATTGCCCATGTACTGGCATTGGTGCAAAACCGCTACTTTGGAGGGCAGCTGGACGTTAATGCGGTAGTGGTGGCCGCTCTTTATCATGACTGCAGTGAAGTAATTACCGGGGATATGCCATCTCCTATAAAGTACCATTCTCCGGAAATCACCCGCGCCTATAAAGCGATTGAACATCAGGCCGGTTATGAGCTACTGAATCTGTTGCCTGCAGATCTGCAGTCGGATTTCCGCAAGGTGCTGGTCCATGATGAAGTACCTGATGAGGTCCATCGTATTATCAAGGCTGCCGATACTATTTGTGCGTGGTTAAAGTGTCGGGCGGAAGTTCAGGCAGGCAACACCGAGTTTGCGCGCGCAGAAGAAGACGTCCGGCGCCGTCTGGAAAAAATAGACAGCCCGGAAGTGCAGTATTTTATGGAAACGTTCGCGCCGAGTTACGGCCTGACCCTGGATGAATTATTAAAATGAGTGAGCAGACTGCAAAACTGTTTGAAGAGTTGGTAGGACTGAACTTTCAGCTCTACAACAGCCTGTTTTTGACATTGCCGCTGGACGCCGTTGAGCAGACCGGTACGCTGTTGCCACTGCTGGCAGAAGCGTGCGAAGAGGGGCTGCGTTGTGGTCAGAATCCGGTGTCTATCATCCAGGACTTTTTCCACCAGCACCGCACAAATTTCGGTGAAAAAGAGCAGATTCAGTTCCTGTTCAAAATCATCCAGTATGTGGAGCGCCAGGTAGTATTGATTGATGCGCTGGAAGATGCTTCCTACAGTCGTATCCACCAGATTGACAACAAGAACTCGCTGATACAGTTGTCTGATCGTGCCACTGAAGAAGGTCGTGCCGATAAACTTGCACAGCTGTTGCAACGCTTTGGGGTGCGTGTGGTGCTGACCGCACACCCCACCCAGTTTTATCCAGGGCAAGTATTGGCGATTATTTCGGATCTGTCAGATGCAATCTCGGGGGCACAGATTGGCCAGGTTCGCGATCTGTTGCAGCAGTTGGGCAATACACCCTTTTTCCAGAAGCAGAAGCCGACACCATACGACGAAGCAGTGTTGTTGACCTGGTACCTGGGCAATATTTTTTATCCGGCTATTGGTGATCTTGTTGATCCGCTGGCGGCGCGTTATCCGCAGCAGATCAACAGCAACAGTGAACTTGTCAGTATCGGATTCTGGCCAGGCGGAGATCGCGACGGCAACCCGTTTGTAACTCCGGAAACCACCTTAAAAGTCGCAGACCGGCTGCGCTCAACCATTCTGCAGTGTTATCACCAGGATCTGCGGCAGATCAAACGTCGGCTGACCTTTGCCGGGGTTTACGAACTGCTGGACCGGCTGGAGAAGCGCATTTATGACGAGCTGGTTGATCGTAGTGAACGCGATGGGGTGCATCTCGATGATATTTTTGCGACGCTGGATCAGGCTGAAAACATGGTGGTGGAAAGTTATCAATCCATGTTTGTAGAGCAGATCCAGTCCTTCCGCCGCAAAGTTATGCTGTTTGGTCTGCACTTTGCCAGCATTGATATACGTCAGGACAGTCGTGTGATTGCGCGGGCTCTGGAGACAGTAATTGCCAACTGCCCGGATATTTTCCCGGCCGATTTTGCTTCCCGGCCAGAGCAGGAGCAGATTGATCTGCTGTTCAGCTGCCAGGGCAATGTCAGCAGCAACATTACGGACGACCCGGTGCTGCGCGATACTCTGGAATCAATGGCGGTCATCCGCCAGATTCAGAAAACCAACGGTGAACGTGGTGCGCACCGCTACATCATCAGCAACTGCCGCGGCCCGCTGGATATCGCCAGAGTCATGGCCTTGTTCCGCCTCTGTGGCTGGGGCGATAAGGCGGTCAGCGTCGACATTGTTCCGCTGTTTGAAACCGTCAGCGATCTGCAATCTGGCGGCGACTCCATGTTCCGGCTGTATGCCAACACTCGCTATCAGGAACACCTGGCACGTCGCAGCAAGCGCCAGACCGTCATGCTGGGATTCTCCGACGGTACCAAAGACGGCGGTTATCTGATGGCGAACTGGGCCATTTATTCGGCCAAGGAAAATATCACCAGGGTGTCACGTGATGCTGATGTGGAAGTGATCTTTTTTGATGGTCGTGGTGGTCCACCCGCTCGAGGCGGTGGTGACACGTATCTGTTTTATGCCGCTCATGGCAAAACCATTGAAAGCAACCAGATCCAGATGACCGTGCAGGGGCAGACCATCAGCTCATACTACGGCATCAAGGATGCGGCCAGGCACAATCTGGGGCAGCTGATGACCGCCGGTCTGGAAAACAACCTGCTTGACCGCGCGGATCGCGAGCTTGATGACTTGCAGCGCAACCTGATTCGCGATCTTGCCCAGCGCAGTTACGAAAAATATGAAGCGTTTAAACAGCATCCGCTGTTTATTCCTTATCTTGAGGAAATGAGCACGCTGAAGTACTACGCCATGGCCAACATCGGCAGCCGCCCGTCCAAACGCGGGGGTGACAGCTTGCGTTTTGAAGACCTGCGTGCCATTCCGTTTGTGGGCGCATGGAGCCAGCTCAAACAGAATGTTCCGGGCTTTTATGGTCTGGGCACAGCGTTAAAGGCGCAGGAAGAGCTTGGGCGTCTGGACGCCTGTCTGGAGCTTTATCAGCGGTCGCGTTTTTTCCGCGCACTGATTGCCAACAGCATGCAGAGCATGAGCAAAACCAATTTTGAGCTGACGCGTTATATGGAATCCGATCCACGTTTTGGCGCATTCTGGCAGGACATTTACCAGGAGTTTTTGCTCAGCCGCGAAATGGTGCTGAAAGTCGCCAAACAAACGCAGCTGCTGGAGGACAATCCCAGAAGCCGCCTCAGCATTCAGTTGCGCGAACGAGTGGTGATGCCACTGCTGATGATTCAGCAGTATGCGCTGATCCGTTTGCGAGAGAGCCGCGAGGAAGAGGATCAGGAAGCGTTGGCGGTTTATGAAAAAATGGTGGTAAGGACACTGTTTGGCAACATTAACGCTGCGCGCAATTCAGCGTAACGGTTACGTTTGATACTCGCTTGAGTACAAGAGGTTTGTGACTGACGTGAGATTTTTGTGGCTCCTGATGTTATTTCTGCCCGGCATGTTGTCGGCGGCCTCCTATACGTTTCCTGGTGGGCCGTTGCCGGGTGGTTGTAGTGCCGCCGGCTCCACGGTCACCTGTGGTGGGTGGGTGACGCTGAACAGCAACGATACGGTTCAAATTACCGGGACAGTGATCTGGAATCTGAACGGGGCGGGTGGTTTTAACGGCGCACAAATCAACGTGGGTGGTAATCCGGCCAATCTCACCATCAATGTTAATGGCAGCCTGAATGTGGGAGGCAACAATGCCCGCTTGGTGGCCAACATCACGGCCAACAATATTTATGGAGGTGGCGCCAACAATCCCCGTTTTACTGGCCAGATCACGTTGGCGGGGCAATTCGGGCTGGGCAGTGGTGCACAGGTTACGGGTGTTATCAGCGCTGGCAGCATCCAGGCCGGCGGCAGCGTGGTAATCAATGCCAATGTAACAACCACGGGGCACATGAGCCTGGGTGTAAACTCGCAGGTGACTGGCCAGCTTAATGTCGGTTCTCTGGAAAGTGGGAACAACAACACTTTCACCGGGAACATACAGTCACCTGGCACCGTGACCATTAACCAGAACAGCACTGTTAATGGCAACATAACGGCGAATGTCATCAATATACGCATGAATTCAGTGGTTAACGGCGGGCTGACCTCAACTGGCAATACCAACCTGTCGCAGGGGGCAACCATTAACGGTTCGGTGAATTCCGGTGGACAGCTGAATGCCTCAAATCCAGGAATCACTATTACCGGTAATGTGGTTTCAGTGGGAAACGCCAACCTGGGTGCCAATATGAATATCGGAGGGTATGTTGAAACCGGTGGTGCCTTAAACGGCTCCAGCTCCAATATCACGATTGGCGGCTATATTGTTGCTGAAGATGATGTAAACGCCGGTTCTGGAATGACCGTAGGGGGTAACATTACGGCGGGTGGCAGTCTTAACGCCATGAACTCAGGCATTTATATCGATGGCAATGTCACTGTTGGAGACTCTGTCTACTTTGGCGCCGACTCGATGATAGAGGGCAATATTGAGGCCACCGGCCAAGTCACTAATAACGGGATTGTGCAGGGAAACATCAATACCAACGGGAACGTATATCTTGGGCCAGGTGGCTGCCAGATCGATCCATTGACGGGCCGTTACATAGAAGGAGAGGGCTGTGTAAACGGGTATATCAATGCGGGCAATGATGACTTTATCCAAGACCAATACCCAGATCAGGTGACCGGCCCTGTTTGCGACGAAAACACTAACGAGGGTCCCTGCTCCGGAGGAGGGCCTACGCTTCATCACTACCTCATTGAGTACACAGGTCAACCCTCTACCTGTGCGCCGTTTGATGTGCAGGTGCGCGCCTGTGGAGATATTAGCTGCACAACCCAGCCACAGCTCAGCGGTACTGTCACGGTACAGGCTGCCGGCATTCAGACCTATTCAAACAGCGGAAGTTTTACCAATTCAGTATCAGCTTCTACAAGCCTCTCATTCACCACGGCTGGACTCTATACATTGGGCCTGACTGCTACCCCCGTGGTCGCACCCAATCCTGTGCAGTGCTCTGGAGGTGTATGCAATGTTACGGCCAGTGATGCGCAGCTGGTGCTCAGAGAAGTTGGTGAAACCGAAATTCGCCATCAGATTGCCGGTGTGGCATTTGCACTTGAAGTGGATGCCAGCTCCTGCGGCAGCACCGTCACAGGCACGCAGACCCTGAATCTGAGTTTGGAGTGTCTGGATCCCGGTCTGTGTAATGCGGATGGTAACCTGATGGAAGCTGACAGTGTGCAGTTGACCGATATGCCGGTGTATACCGGACTGCAGGTGGGATTTGACAGCAATGGCATCGGCATCATCAGTAACATGGTTTATGAAGATGTTGGCAGTGTGCGTTTGCATGCCAGTATGACCACAGGGTCCGGCTCAATGGTCGGCAGCTCTAATGACTTTGTAGTGCGCCCGGATGCAATTGACCTGGTAGTCAGCAATGCTCACAGCCCACAAATTGTTGGTCGCGCCGGAGATGATCTGGAAATTGTCCTGACTGCACTCAGCAGAAGTGGCCAGGTCACACCCAATTTTGGTCGTGAATCAACGCCGCAAACCTTAACACTGGCACCTCAAGGCAGCTCTGTAGTTCCAGCAGGTGGAGTAGAGGGCAGCGTCTCAATTCTTGACGATTTTGTTTTATCCGGTGATGGTGAATTCACAAGTCCACGCGTGCGCTACAGTGAAGCAGGTACGGCTTTGTTCACGGCGCATGTGGATTCCGTCGGCCGGCAATATCTGAATGCGCCGGGTGCGGTCTTTACCGCTCATTCTGTAGGCCGGTTTGTGCCGTGGCAATACGTTCTGGAAAACAGCACAGTAACCGCGGCCTGCAGCGCGTCTTCGCCCGCTTTCAGTTATTTAAGCCAACCATTTAATGTGTCCATAGGTGTTTCTGCGCGTAATCGCAGTGGTGGAGTGACGCAGAATTATCCTGACATCGGTACAGGCGCAGATGTCACACTTCAGGCGCGTGACCAGGACAGTGAAACTGTACTGACTGATAGAGTTCAGCCATTACCGCTGGCGCTGTTATGGGGCGCGGGTCAGGGAACTGCCAGCAGCTCCAGTATCATCCTGGGACGCCGCGACGATCTGGTTGTTGATGGCCCGTTTGAAGACGTTAGCTTGGGTGTTCGCCTTGACTGGGAGGCAGAGGGCCCTGAGGTGCCAATGTATCTGGCCGATTTCCATGATAACAATAGCGATTGTGCCGACGATTCCAGCTGCAATGCAGTCTCCATTCAGGAAAACATGCGTTTTGTGTATGGCCGCATGGTGCTGATGGATACCTATGGTCCGGAAACATCAGATGTGCCAATCAGTTTGCAGGCACATTATTGGGATGGAGAGCGTTTCCGCATTAACAATGAAGACCTTTGCACAGACATTGATCCAGACAATCTCCAGATACTGGAAAATATATCAGAACTGGACACCAGCGCCGCCGGGTTCAGCACTATGATGCTCAGTGGTCAGGCGCCGGCCGGCAGTCTGCGCTGGACGGCGCCTGATGCCCCCGGTGAGATCACCTTCAGCTATGAAGCGCCGGCGTGGTTAAAAACCGGAGACGATGGCGACGAAGACCCGGCGGCTACCGCCAACTTCGGTGCCTATGGCGGTCATGACCGTGTGCAAAGCTGGAAGTTGCTGCGCTGAGTGATCGTTTAATTCGACACCGCAAACCAAACCCCCTAAGAAGCAATATTGAGTGTAGACATGATAGATATATGGATTCTGGCCTATCTGTTTTTGGGGCTAGTAACGGGTGTGCTTGCCGGCCTGTTTGGTATTGGCGGTGGAGCTGTTATGGTCCCGGTATTGACTGTGCTGTTTTCAGCGCAGGCGTTTCCTGCGGATTATCTGGTACATCTGGCGCTGGGGACGTCGATGGCCACCATTATCCCAACATCGATTTCCAGCCTGCGTGCGCATCATAAACACGGCGCAGTGCTGTGGCCTGCGGTGCGTGGGCTGGCGCCGGGGATTTTGCTGGGGACGTTTTCTGCGACCTTTCTGGCAGCCTATCTGTCCCCACGGCCACTGGCGGCTTTTTTCTGCTTGTTTATGACGTACGTCGCTGCACAGATGATCCTCAACCGAAAACCCAACCCTTCACGTCAGCTGCCGGGCTGGCTGGGATTGTCTGCTGTGGGTACCGGGATAGGAGGTGTCTCGGCACTGGTCGCGATTGGCGGCGGGACAATGACTGTACCGTTTCTGAGCTGGTGCAATGTGCGACTGCAAACAGCGATAGGTACATCCGCTGCAGTTGGTTTACCTATAGCGCTGGCTGGCGCAACCGGTTATGTGATCAATGGCTGGGCGATACAAGGGCTACCCGAAAATACATTGGGGTTTGTGTACTGGCCGGCAGTGCTGGCAATGGGCGCAGCCAGTCTGTTGTCAGCACCATGGGGCGCAAAATTGGCGCATCGTCTGCCGGTATCAACAATGAAAAAGCTGTTCGCCGCGCTGATTATTCTGCTGGCGTTGCAAATGTTGAGAACTGTCATTTCTGCATAGGAGATTGTTATGGCCAACTGGTTAGCAAAAACCGAACCCAGCGAGTGCAGCATTGATGATTTTGCGGCAGCACCACAAAAGCCGGTGGTCTGGGAAGGTGTCCGAAACTATCAGGCCCGCAACTTTATGCGTCAAATGGCAGTGGGTGACCAGGTACTGATTTACCATTCCAGCTGCAAGGATATTGGTGTGGTTGGTATTGTAAAAGTGGTGCGCACAGCCTATCCGGATCCTTCGCAGTTTGATAAAAACTCCATCTATTTTGATCCCAAAAGCAAAGCGGAGAATCCGCGCTGGG
>Ga0265293_10014312_pt1 | contig 10097 bp, 15 predicted proteins | sample Munlanlewell138R_FD_192505 | JGI IMG/M metagenome (GOLD analysis project Ga0265293, IMG submission 192505) | Leachate microbial communities from a municipal landfill in Southern Ontario, Canada - Leachate well 138R | ecosystem: Engineered > Solid waste > Landfill > Unclassified | place: Canada...
ATTTCATTACTGATAAGCGTCCACACGCACCTCCGTGAATCGATAAGGGAGAGGATGGAGTCTACGGCCTCATCTAAATCCATTGTAAGGCAACCATCGTAGTCCTCATTTCTTGCATCGGCTATAACCCCCGCTATCTTTCCTTTTAGTTCATCTCTGGTCATCGGGGGTCTCCTTCGCGTCGGGAAGGGGACAATCGGGGTGGATTGTGTGTGGGTCTACCTTTCTAAACACTCCCTTAGGATTTTCGCATCGGAATCCGTAGGTGTTTTTGTAACAGTCACATTCCCCGCATTTCCCAATACTGATTATCTTCATCTCTCTCCTATAGCAAATAAGCACTTATCACAATGTATTGGCACTTTGGTTATCTCTTCTCTCCAATTTTCTGTAGGTTCAATTCCTATTGCTTCTGAAAGATGTATCTCACCACAACAAGGATACAATTTTCCATGTACATAAGATACTATTCTAGAACCCTTCCAATCTCTACCGCAATTCCCAGTTTTCTGTACTACTGGAGGTATTCTATGCTCTATTTCCCCCATAGAAATTCTAGGAATACCTTGTCCCTCTAGAATACATAAATCACCATTTTCATTAAAAATACATTTAGTTACTTTATCAGCCATTCCTTCATAAAAGGAAAATAAATAATCCATTTCTTCAGAATTATTTGGTGCTCCTTTAAATGTCTTTTCAGTATATTTAGTCATTATTACCCAATCATAATTTACAAATACTTCTGGAAAAAGAAGATTTCCATATCCGTTAGTCCATACATATAACTCTTTACAACCAAATAGTTCTTTAAATTTAGGAGACCACTCAACAAAATCAGGATGCATTGTAGGTTCACCACCAATGATGCAAACTTTAGGAATACCATATACATATTTAGCAATATTTTCTAAATATTCCCATGAATAAAACTCTCTGTCCTTCATGGGAATTTTATTAATTCCCCATGAACAATAAGGACAGTTTACTTGACAATGAGTTGTCAAGCCTATATAAATCATGTCTATCACTTTATTACTCCGTTCTGAACCTCAAGAGTGACTTCTAGCTTTTCTTTTTCAATATCAGCTATTTCTCTTATTTTATGAAATGATTCTATCCTACGGAAGCACATATCCTTTTTAAGATTTGGCTTTTCAGCAAACCAAGATTGTTCCACAGAACTTGGTACTGCTCTATAACGATAGCATAATTCCTTAAAAGAACAATTAAAACCACCACACATTGTAAAATCTGGCATTACTCCCTCCCTACTATTATATTTTCTTCATTGTTATATAGAAGACTAAAGTTAAATTTTGATAAGTAATTCACAATATCAGATAGACTATAACTGTATTCTACACACACAAGTTTAGTCTCAGTTTTGTCCAAATCTATTTGTTGTAAAATGTCCCAATCCATACCCTCTGCATCTATATTTATAAAATCAAATTTCTTTCTAAAGATAAAGTCATGAAAAGTCTTCCAAGTCAAACATGGGACTTCTATTTGTTTAAAATCTTTTTGGACAAATTTCCAAACATCATAATGTTCCTTTTTACCAGTAGCTACAGCACCTTGACTGTTATAAAATATCATCTCTCCATCATAAGTGTTTATAGCTACATTAAACACAGTTACCATTTTGTCATCTTCATAAAAATGAAAAATATTTTCAAAACACTCAGGTGATGGTTCTACTAAAACTGCTCCCCACCCTTTTGAAATTAATGCTCTAGAATTTGAAAATGTTTCTGGATGGTAAGCACCTATATCTAATAAAGTACCACTGCTCTTATCTTTAAAAAATTCCAATATATATTTTTCTTCATCTCGTTGTGAAAACATCACTCCCCCTTCTTTACTTCATAAACAATTCTTTCTGGTAACTGAATACATGATAATTTACCTCCAAAACAAGCACCAGTGTCAATACCTATTTTTGTGTCTGAAAGACATACACTTTCTAATGGTGTATGCCCAAAAACTACTGTATACCCAAGTTCTTCTATTTTAGATTTTTTTGAAGAACATACAAAATCCCTACTCCATAGTAAATCATTTTCATTCTGATCTTCTATATTTTTGTGTAAACTACCTCCGGCATGAGAAAAGAAAAAACCATCTTTTATAAAATACAAAGGAAGTGAGTTAAGGTTAGATACATGACTATATAGTATATCCTCATCAAGATAATTATCTGCTGTTCTATCACCACCATTTGCTATCCAAACATAATTTTCTCCATCAAAAACAGCATCATAAGCCATAAGTTCATGATTACCTTTCAGAGCAAAGGTATACGGCCTAACACTTTTTGTTTTTAAAATCCATTCTACTACTTTTCTTGAATCTGGCCCTCTATCAATATAATCACCAAGAAAGATAAGAGTATCCTTTTCTTCTAGAGGAATTTTTTTCATCAAAGACATTAACATATCATAACAACCATGTACATCAGCTATAGCAAATATACTCATTCTTACATCCTATTCAAAAATATCTACTTCTAAACCTGAGTAAACAAGTAAAAACTTAGACATATCATCATAAAAAGTTGTATCTAAAACAACGATCTTTTTTATACCAGCATTAATAATTTCTATTAAACAATCTTTACAAGGAACAGAACAGTTCATATACATAGTAGCACCTTTAACAGAAACTCCTTCTCTAGCAGCATTTATTAATGCATTTCTTTCTGCATGACCAGCAATACAAAGATGAAGTCCTTCACCAGATTTATATCCTAATAGTTGTCTAGGACATATCCCTTCATCATTTGCTTTTTCTGTTAAACCTTTTTCTTTAAACTCTTTAATCAAAGTCTTGTCTATTCCTTGGAAAAATCTTTTATCACAATGAGGTACACCTCTAGGTGGCCCGTTATATCCTGTTGATATAATACTTTTATCCCTTACTATTATTGCTCCCACTTGCCTTGAAAGACAAGAACTATTTTCAGACACAATATCACATACATTTAAATAGTAATTTTTCCATTTATCCATTTAATCTCCTATACTTTGAATATATTCTATCTCTCATATTATATATAGTAACATGAGAAACATTGTACATAGATGCCACTTCTCTGAATGAATAACCCTGCATAAGCAATTTTAATATTTCTTTTTCTTTATCAGAACAAAGATTAAGAATTTCTTCCACTGAAAGAGAAGCTTCTATATTAGAAGCAATATCTTTTTCATCAATACCAAGTTCTTCATCATACTTTGTAAAATAATAATTCCAAGATGGTCTTCTCATATAATTTTTAAGGAAAAAGAAGCATTTAGTTAAAAGATAACTTTCATTACCTTCTAAAGTACCTTTGTTATACTGATTAAATAAGTGTATAATAACTTCTTGATATAGATCATCTTTACTGATGAATGCAGGATTTATATTAATTTTGTTAATCAGCCTTTTTAACTTAGGGGTAAACTCTTTAATAAACTGTTCAAACTTCATTAACACTCCTTTTAAAAGGATTCCATGCTACTCCTATTTTACCAAAAGTAGGTCTAAAATTAGGATCACTCATATTTTTATGGAAATCTTCATTAACTACCCAACCTCCATAATTTATAGGTATTCCATAATGTTTTCTTAATATATAAGAAAGTACACTCTGATCATGTCTGTGTGCTTTAAACTCAGGTCTGGTACTTCCAGAAGCACCTTTTAGGCAGATACCATCACTACAATATTTGATGTAGTCATCAAAAACCAAGTTACCTCTTTTATGGTTAAAGTTAAATAAGATAGTGAAAGCTTCTACCTGAAAAAATGTTTTTGCATACTCAGCATCACACCCTATCTGCTCAAGACAGTCATCTGCTGTCCAAACCGCTTCTAGACAACCCTGATTATCAAATGTAACCACTCCTATTTCTTTTGCTAGTTCAAAATAGTGCTCTGGATTTTTACATATAAATGTAGAACTATCACACCAAAGAACTTCTTTGTACCCTTGTTCTCTAGCATATTGAAATGCATAAGATTTGAATTGGTAAGGTTCTTCTTTATGAGGTTTGCATTCTCCGAATTCTCTTGTAATTGGATAACCTTTAATACTGATTACCTTACTATCATGGATAGTCATGTCTACAGAATCTTTTATGAAATCTGGAGAAAACACAATAATATCTCCCCTAAAACCTGCTCTAAGAGCAGATGTTATCATTCTCTCAGTTCCACTTTTATAATCTTCTCTTCCTACACTAAAAAAATTCACTATACATTGTTTACTCATTTTAGTTTTCCACCTCTATAAAATTGTCTGGTACATGTAAGGATATTGTTATTTTAGGCTGAAACAATTTTTCTGGTTCCTTCCCCATAACTGAAATATCAGTTATTTCAAAAGTTGTATAAGTATCAATAATAGATAAACCAGTTCTTTCAGCTATTTCATTTATAATTTTTTCTATTTCTTCTGTTTTTAATGTTACTTTCATATAGTCCCTCTTTTCTGAGTTTCAGTGGTGTCATAGCTGAAATGATAATAATATAAAATATTATTTATATATATTTCATATTCTAACACCTTTGCTTTACAAATCTGCATAGCCCAATCAGCATCTTCACCAAAGTTGGTTATTGGAAATTTGAATTTCATGATCTTTTCTTTCTTTACAGGATTTAAATGATTGGGAGGTCTGTAATAATAAGTTTCATCCTCAGAATATTCATTATAACGAATGGAATGAATAAATTCTTTATTTCCCAAAACATCACTAATTAACAAACCTTTTATCCCTACACAATCTACATCATTATTTTTTATAATATCATATATTTCTTTTATATATATATCAGACACAATATCATCATCATCTATAAAGGAGATATATTTTCCTTTAGCATTTTCTACTAAAGTATTTCTCTTAGCACCCACAGGATAATACCCATCATCACTAAAAAAAAGAATTTCTATTTCTTCTTCTAGCCCACTTTCTTTAATTTGTTTTAAAAGATGCTCATTCAGTTTATCAAACTGATCTTTTCTACTCTCTAATGTACAAATCAGAATACTCCAAATCATCTATTCTTCCACCTCAATCTCAGTACCTTCAACCTTCTCAGCAAAAGCGAAATTAATCATTTCTTTTTCTGACATTGGCTTTTCTGTTATAAAAAATGATGAACGCTCAATTCTCCATATCCACTTTTTTATCTTTTTCTTTAAAGAAAGAAATATAGAAGGATATATATATCTGAAATCTTTACCATCATTAGATGATGATGTGAATGGAGTTATATCTATTCCTTCAGCACCTTCAGGTATTTCTATTTCATATTTAGTTACAATAACACTATCAGAATTAGTAAGGCAACTATTAATATTTTTAGTAAAATTTCCAAAATTGTTTCTAAACCATTCACCTTCTTTTGGTTTTCTTCTTTCACCTGTTTTAATAAATATGGTTACTTCTCTCATTTCAATAATCCTCCTATTAATCATATCTTCCATTTAATATATGGGAAACATATGATCTACTAATTTTAAACATTTCTGCTATAGTTTTATGGGTTAAATTTCTTTCCTTATAAAGATGTTTAATTTTTTCTTGATTATTCTTAGCTTTTACCCGATTAGAGTTTTCATAAGTTTTCATCATCTTATAAGCTTTTTCTGATCTACGAGATAGTAAATAAGGAAGAATTTGTTTGGTAAGTGTGTATGCTTTTTCCCCATAAATATTCCAAGTCCAAGATGACTTATGATACTCTTTCTGTTTTCTTCTATGTGTATAAATAGAACCTCCAACAGATTTTTGTATTCGTTCAAGAACATCAAAATCAGTCATAGTACAACAAATTAGAATCCCACCATTAGGTCTTATAATAAAAGAGCCTTCACCTTCTAATATTCCAGCTATCCAAGCAATTCTATTTTCTTCTAACATAATATACTATAGCCACATTTTAATTTTGGCCCCGGTAACTGGAATCGAACCAATATCTTCTGATTAACAGTCAGGTATTCTGCCTTTAAACTATACCGGGAATTATTCATAAATCAAATCCTCTTTTTCTTCTTTTTATGTATGTTAACTTATCTTCTTCCCAAGTTGTATTATTTTTTTCATAAACTTCGTCCCATCCTTTACCAGTATTTGCAGGATGTTCATGAGAAAACATGACAATACCCCCATGATACTGCTTCCCTAACAAATCAGCTACTTCATGAAATTCATTGTCAGGAAAAAAAGATCGATACGCAGGATTATATATATAATTAAATCTTTCATAGTACTTCCTCCCAAGTATAGGTAATGTATTTAAGTTTGTGTATCCATCAGGATAATACAAAATTCCATCTGTATCAGAAAAATTTAGTCTCATATCTCTTCTAATGATTTCATCATACCCTTCAAAAATAGGCAGCATGTCATCAGAAGTCAATATTAATATATCCCATTTTTTAGGATAAGAATCCAAGTCACGATTGATAGCATGTATTTTATTCTTACTCACTCCAACCATGACATCAATTTCAACACCATAATGTTCTATATAAGATGAAAAATATCTCATAACCATATCATTATTCATTGATTCATCATCTTCATCAATTGTAACCAAAAATCTAACTCCAATCTTATCCACAAGATTACGAATGTATAGCTCTAACATTGAAAAAAACTGTTCTGGTCTTCCTCTAGTTGGTATTTTTATAAGTATCTCCATACTATCCTCCATCTCAAATCTTTTACCACATGAAAAACATTTATAATAGAGAAAAGAAAAAATAAAGTCTTCATCTTGTACAAGTAATCCACCACATTTATCACACCGTCTTTCCATTATTGTTATTATGAGTGAGTATAAATCTCACTTCCTTCTCTTGTTTTGACAACTTCTATAAAAGAGTCGAACTCTCCAAAAGAAGGTAGCTTCCTATGATCTATTAAAAATATTTTCATTGAGTCTTTTACAGACTTTTCTTTCAAACTATCAATCATTTGTATAATACCAGTTTCAGATAAAAACTGAGAGGGTTCATCAAGAATAATCCAATTCCAATTTATACCCCTCCTGTCTTTAATAAAATCTGATAATCCTAATGACACTGCAAGTCTCAGCCTTTGCCCCTCACCACCACTCCAGCATTCAAAAGGAACCGAAGATTTATTAGAAGGTGATTCTACTAAAATAGTAAAACCTTTTTTTATTGTTCCAGATTTTGTTTCTTCCATTATATTCAACCTAACTCTCCATTCTTCACTTAACCCTAATTTCTGAATATTGTTATTGACATTTACCTCAAACTCTGTTAGTGCTTCTGCTGTAAGCATTAATCTTATATCTTTAAACGCTTTAGTAAGATACTTGAATGCTTCAAATCTTTTCTTCTTTTCTTCTATAGATTTCAATATAATATTTAACTGTTTTTTAGATTCTTCTAATATCTTAAGGTTCTTCTTCAAAATAGATTCATATGGATTTTCTTTACTCTTTAGAATGAAAATATCATTTTTAAGAATAACAGATTTTTCTATATAAATTGCTTTCATTTCTTCTTCTTTTTCCACTTGTTTTATTTCAGAAGAAAGTTCTTCTATCTCAGCCTTTGTCCTTATAAATCTTTTTTCGTTCTTTGATATCTTGTTACTTATCTCTTCTTTCCTGATAGTACATTCTTCTAGTTCAGAATCTAATAAATTTAATTCAAATTGGATATGCTCTTTGTCAATAGTCTGCTTACAAATTGGGCACTTGGCACCTAGAGAACGTAGATTACCTTTATTTTTTTCTTTTACAGAAGCAACACCCTCTATTTTATATTTATTTTTTATTAATTCATCTATTAAATCATTATACTCTTTTTTCTTTCTTTCAAGTTCTTCAATTTCCTTACGTAATTCTTTTACTTTAGAGTCATCCAATGATTCAACTACTGGAACTTCACTTAATCTCTTTTCTAATTCTTTAATTGATGTAAGATTCTCTTCTTCCCACTCTTTGAATTTTAAAGATAAGTCTTCTACATCTATCCCTTGAATCTTCCCTTCTAAGTTAGATTTATCTTTTTCTAAAGATGCTATCTCTTCAGATGTTTTGTCCCTTCTTACTTTAGCTTTATCAGAGTAAAACGTCCATTTGTTCAGTACTTCACCCATTATATCAGTAAACACTGACATTTTATCAGAAGGTAATAAGTCAACAAACTTATCTCCAAACTGAGAAATAAAAATAGAATAGATAAATGACTTTAGGTTAAAATTTATTACCTGTTCTAACTCTTCTTGAGTTTTTACCTCCCCATTTAAAGTTAGTAAATTTGGACTTTGGGTTCTCACTATAAGATTTTCTATCCCATTGTCAAGATAACAAAATTCTACTATACATTTTTCTTCACCTTTCCAATTAACTATATCTCCAGCTTTAAGGTTAGTAGAAGTCTTTCCAAAAAGACACCAAGTTAGTGCTTCAAAGATTGTACTCTTCCCTGCTCCATTACCTTCAAGATTTGGTTCAAATCTATTAACTCCTGTTACCAAAGTCAACCCTTCAGGTACAGATTCAAAGTCAATAGTTTGCTTTTTAGCAAAAGACCTGAATCCTTGTATAGTTAGATATTTAGGTATCATTCCATAACCTCTTTTGCACATTCAAAATAAAAATCACCCAAATTTTCTTTTTCTAAAAACTTCTTAACAACAGTCTGTTCATCCTCTTTTTTACCTACTACCTTTTTAACAACTTCTTCAGAAAAATCTTCCTTTATAAGTTTTAATTCTGAAGAATTCAAATAAAGATTATCTTGTATGGATAATTTTTTTATTTTCTTCCTAAACTCTTCCCATTTATACTTGTCATTTTGATGGACTTTCACAATAACTTTTACAAAGTCCTCCTTTTTTAAAGGAAACTTAGTGGTCATTTTGAAAAATGAATCAACACTCATCAACTCTTCACTATCCACTTCTATAAGTACCTTTGAAGGAAACACTGTTTCTATCTCTGTAATCTTATCCTCTTCTATAAAAAAGATTCTTCCTTGATATAAATCACCAAAGTTAATATGATAAGGAGCACCTACATAAGTAACATTACCTATCTTCTGCCCATAATGAATATCTCCAGCAAAAATAACATTATCAGAAATACCCTTAAATAAATCTACACTCAATCCATTCTTTAAAAATCTATTCTCTCCTATTCGTGCATTGGCAACTGGTTGATGCATAAAAATATACCTTGCACTTCCATCTAGCTTATAATCAAAATTTCTAGTATTTGGTAGCCATTGTTCTTTATCAAAATTAATAGGATAGGTGACATACTGTATCTTTTTAAAATTCTTTAGAAAAGAGAAGAAAGGAGACTTTTCATCTGTATAGTCATGATTCCCTTTTAAAATTATTATTTCTTGTACAGTAGATTCTTCTGCAAGCCCCTCAAATTCATCTATTAAGCGCATTACAAATTTAGCATCGTGATAATTTTTTTTATCAGTTAAATCACCAAGTATATATAAAGAATTTACATGATATAGGTTTACTATTTTATGAAGATAGGGGAATATCCCCCATCTATACTCTGTGTTTGGAGAATCACTTAAATGCCAATCAGCAGTAAATATCTTATTCATTTTCTCTCTTTTTAATAGCTTTTATCATTGCAACCTCAAGTTTACCCAACACCCTAGTAAACCATACATCAAAATATTCTCCCCAATTATCAAAGTGTCCCGCATACTTGTCTATCACCTCATATGTTCCATTAGTATTTATAATGTCTCCTACTTTAACAGCACCTTTTTTTGTTTTTAATAAACCCATTCCATCACTTGTTAATATCATAACTTTATTAATTTTTTAAAATGTTTAAATCTTATCATTACCAAGTCATCTTCATACTTAGAACCAACTAAATGAACCACAACTAGAGGAATAACTTTTCTTACATTGTTGTTCTCAGCTTGCATCATATATTTTTCACCAACAAACTTCTTAAGTCCTTTACATTCTATAGAAAACTTGGAATGCTTTCCATCTTCCCCACCAAGAGTCCCGACATTATCAGCACCAAGTTTATCATTAATCTTTTTTTGTACTCTTTTACCCCGTCTTCTATTT
>Ga0265293_10014313_pt1 | contig 10096 bp, 16 predicted proteins | sample Munlanlewell138R_FD_192505 | JGI IMG/M metagenome (GOLD analysis project Ga0265293, IMG submission 192505) | Leachate microbial communities from a municipal landfill in Southern Ontario, Canada - Leachate well 138R | ecosystem: Engineered > Solid waste > Landfill > Unclassified | place: Canada...
TATAGCTTCTCCTTAAGTGGGTACAGTGAGTACACACTGAGTACTCTACTGAGTAAGATTCATATACAAACGTGCTAAATGACCATGTAAAGTGTAGTAGAATCAATGAGTTATATATAGTGTGTAGTTAATCAGCACACTGTGAGTATAAGAATTACACAGAAGAGAGAAAACTCAATGTTATTACTGAGTTATGAGTAGAATCAAGCAAGTTAAAGTGAGTAAATAGTGAGTAGTGTTAAACACTGAAGAATGTTAAGGGAGCTTGATTAGAATAGTGAAAAGGGGAATTGTCCCCCTAATAACCCCTCATAGCCAAAAACACACGTGTACTCAACTAGGTAAATACACATAATATGGTACAAGATATACCATACTTTGGTTATACGCTAGGTCAAAACACATTGCTACAAGCTAGCTAGACACATACAGTCCAGCCACCTTAATTTTTCGTTGTTATTTTTCTTTCCAGTACCTTTTTATCTCTTTATCCATATACCTATATAAAGAGTCACTAGATAGCTAAACACTACTATAAAAATAAGAAGGGGAATTTCTTCCCCTCCATTATTAAAGACTTTTGGTTCGAAGAGTAACATCAACAATTGCATCACCGACACCCTTGATAAGAATAGGCAGATCTTCCTTCATCTGACTGAGCATCTTGCTACCAGCATCAAGACACTCCTTGTATTCGCCAGCTTCAAAGGTATCCTCACACTCCGAACCTTTGGCTTCCATCTCGATCTTACAAACACCGAGCTCAGTAGTCGCTCTACTCTCAGGAACGAACTCAACCTTAAGGGTCATACCATGAAACTTCATCGTTGATTTCATAATGCTGCCTCCTATGTTGTTACGTTTAAGGTTATGATGCATGTCCGCCAGATAGCATGACACTGCTAGTCTGGTTAGCAAATTAGCAAGATAAACTAACAAGGTCACCTCCGTAAAGAAAAACAGGGACGGCTTTACACCGCCCCTGCTTTTTGTTAAATCTGCGGATGGTCACGATCCAAACCCGGAGCCACTTCTTCCTGGCCGATAACACCACCCGAAGGAGTCTTGACTCGAGCAGGCGTAAGCTTACGTTCCGCAGGCTTACGTCCCTGGAGATCTTTAGGAATGATACCAGCTGTACCGAGCCGGAATCCACCAATTTCGATACGTTCGCTAATGATCTCGACGCCCTGATACTCGTCATACTCGAACATCCCACCCGTCTGAGTTGGATAAGAACGCCGAGTAGTGCCGGTATAAGTAAAATCGAAACGGTCGCCTTCACGCATCAGTTCCAGAGTTTCGGCAAGCGGACTTCCATCCCATGCCGTAATCTGGCCGCCATTATCCAACGTGATACTGACGTTACCGCCAGCTGCCGTGTCCGGAAGAGATGCCGCACGAAAACGCGTCACTTTCGCATCCAACACTGCCTTACCCTTGGGTCGCATTTTTTCATCCATAATGTTACCTCCACTTTCTGTTATGTGTTACTTCCACAAGCTAGCCTAGCACTGCTACAATACAACACAATGTCGTACGTAACAGCTGCTATCAATCAGAACATCATAGTCCCAACTGACAGCGGATCTTGATTTTGATCCATCAGATAGCAATATCGGAGACGGGCACCATCCAAATTACACAGAACTACAATCAATGCACCAAACGCCCTTTCCTTCCTCGTGGGACATAAGCACCGTCTTAAATATAAGATGCAACTATATAGTATACTATAAGAAGCAGGAACAACTAAGCTCCTGCTTCCTAACTATACTACTGTACGAGATTGATCAAGATAGATTGAACGAAGAGGTCAGCACCATCATCATCTAGAGCCTTATAAGTGCCATCATCAAGACGAATGAGATGGTTCTCGAGAACATCATGCAAATCCTTCGTACGATCAAAAGAAAGAGTAGTAATAGCACCACCAACGAAAACAATAACAACCTGAGACTTCTTCATGATCTTACTCCTAATAGTATAAGGTTAAAGTTAGGGTGCCCTATGTAAGCGGCACCCAATGAAAAACGACTAAATATTAAGCTTCGTCACCTCCGTCAGTATAGTAAGAGTCAGGGCCATCTTCCTGAGCGAACTCGTTATCCTCAACGAGCTGACGCTCAACAGACTCACGAACCTTGATGATATACGGATTAGCAGGCACACCTTCAGGGCGACGACCACCAGGAACAGATACAGGCTGATCCCAGCGCTCCGCAAAGAAAAGAACAACCTCTACGGGATCAAAACACCAGAAGCAAGAGCCACCAAGGCTACGATCCTGATCGGTCTTAGACATACCGAACTGAGTCATACCAACATAAATGGCAAGTTGACGAGAGAACGCAAGAGCAGAATTGCTCGTTGTCGAACCAAACTTCTGAATGAGGATCTCTTCGATCATCGCCTTGTACTTCTTGTACAAGTCAGAGAACGCAGCACGACGCGCCTTGCGATCAAGACGCTTACGCATGAGCTGAACAGACTCAGCACTGTAACCCTTACCGAGCTTCTCACCAGGAACAGTGATATCGCGAAGCTTCCAAGGGTAAACATTCTTACCAATACGCTCAACAACAGCACGATGCTCTTCCTGGAAAGCCTTCTGAATACGAACGCTATCCTCGTGATGGACAACAATCTCCATCCCGCGCATCTTCTCGAAAGTAGTATCGAGCGGATGCAAGTTGTGGAACGTAGTATGAGGCAGCAAACGAGCAACCTCATTCATCTGGAAAGAAGGAGAACCAGCACAATCCTTGTTACCAACATCAGGACGCATAATCTTATAATCATTGTGCGCCTGAGAAACATAACCAAGGACACGCTCACCAGCACGGGGCTCATAGATCCCGTAGTTACTGATAAGCAGCTCCTCCGTCTCCTCAAGAGAAAGGAAACGACCAGCATGCTTGAGACCAGCGATGTGATTTTCAACAACCTGGCCCATGTCGAGACACTCCTCAGGAGTGAGGGGCTCATGGAGCTTGATGAAGCTAGCACGCTCAAGCTCAGTCATACGATCAAACTGCTTCTTGAACAAGCCCTTCTCGACCTTGACATTAAACTCAGTCCAAGCCCACCACCGCTCAACAACGAGACGACGAGTCAAGTTGTCCAAGCGACCAACAGCAGCAGCACTGTTGAATGCCTGATCTACGATGGGGATGAGGATTTGTTCGAAATACTCCTCATCAGTAGTGATAACCGGCTTCTCCTCTTTAATCGTTTCAACCATGGAAGGTTTAGCGATATAAGTAGGAAACTTCACCAGCTTGGACGGGACAACGATGATCATGTCACCATCAACGTCACGATACATGGTCTTCGCAGCACGATGGCTGATATACCATGAGTCGTACGTCGGGTTAGGGTTATCGATAAGAACAGTAAAGCCCATAAGGTTACCTGGGCCAACGAGAGGGTTACCACCAAGATTGAAGTGGTTACCAGCCTCAACGAGAGTCTTAATCTCATTGGACTTAGGCGGACGAGCAACATACTCGAACGGAATAAGTTTGCCACCCTTAGCATTGACAGACCACTGCTCGAAAGAGAGAGTGGTGTCCTTGCCCATAGTGAGATCCGAATAAGCCTTGCGAAGCTTATGCTGATGATGCATCTCTTCGTATTCATCGAGACGACCATCAGTCTGCAAGTAATAAGCACGGTCCCAGCATGCGTTCTTAAGAACGTTCTCGACCATGAACGAACGGAGGCGAGCGTTAATCGTGCCTCTGTTCTGTGAGTGAAGGATGGAGCGCCAGTCGCCCCAGTCAGGAATATATTGAGACCCAAAGATAAGCTTGAGTCCAAGAGTACGAGAGTCTTCCCAGGTGTCCTCCTTGCCACCATAGGAGAGCAGTTCGAACAGCTGGTCAAGACGACCCTCTGCTGCGAGCTTGAGAAGCTCAGCACGCTTGGGCACGCCCTTCTCCTCATAAAGAATACGAGCGGAAGGAGTGTCAAGACGAATACACTGAGTGCCAATAGAGCTAGACCAATTGGACATACGAAACTTAATTACTTCGATGTCCGAAGTATTAAACACAACGATATCGCCATGCTTAAACTTCTTCTTGTTGGTTTTGATGATATCCATCGTTGAGATACCATCTTGCTCATCGGGATGGAAACCACCACGCTTGCAACGGTGATCATAAGTATCCTTATCACCATTGATGGTTCCCTTGAGAGCAGCAGGACTACCCTCAGCAGAACGAACTTGAAGCACGCTGCGAATCCAACGCCAGCGAGGACCCTTCCATTTAGCAAGAGCCTTACGCTTGCGAGGCGGACGGAAGTCACGCTTGGTAAGTACGCGAAACTTAATGCCATTAGTATGAATGACACCATCGTACTTCTTGTAACCCAGGACACGAGCCCATGCAGCCTCAAGCGCATCACCCTCAAGGCCAGCAGCAATGAGCTCAGCCTTCAAGCTCTCAGGCTTGAAGTACTCCTCATCCACAAGACGCAGACGAAACTGCTCACGAGTGGAACCAACAGCCTTGCACTCACGCGGAGTACCAGTAGTGGCCTTCCACGTCTTGTTGGGGTTCTTATCGAACCACCCATCCTCGTAGAGATCCTGATTGAAGATCTTATTCCAGATCTTCTTAGTAGAAGCGAAGAACTTATACTCCTTCGGCTCACCAAAGATCCAACGACGATCCTTAAGGTTACCATTATCATCAGTAACCTTGAATGCACGACGAGAGAAGAAGTGCCACATGCGCTTGCATGCATCAGACTTCTCGACCTTGGCCAAAGAATGAACGAGCTTGCCATCCTTGTTGAACTCAAGAACGTCATCCACGTCCATGACGATAGGGATGATATCCCCAGACTTGATGTACTTGTACTGAGGAGTATTGACATTCACCTCCGTCCAGCACCATTCCTGATCGATACGACCAACGGTCCCATCACCAGACTGGGAAAGGATAGGGCGAACCTTAACGCCCTTAACAACCTCAATGAGAGGATCCATGATGATCTTCTTCTTACCATCAGGGAGAACCTCATACTCAGGGTACTCGTTCTGACCGGGAGCAGGATCGGGAATCCCGTACTGCTTGACAAAGATAACAAAGTCCCGGTTGTAGTCGTTCTTGAACTCACGGTAAATGATGTCCTTGTACTTGCGAAAGTAAAGGCCATTGTCAAGGCCAACCTCAAGTACAGGCTCACGAAAGTTGTACAGATTCTTGCGAGCATCCTTGATGAACTTATCATCAAGAACAATAGCGTTCACCTTCTTGCCCTCAGGGGTCAAGAGGCCAACAGTGTAGTGCCCATGAGCATCAGGCTCAGCAGGAGCACTGATGAGAGTATAAAGGAGACCAATGTGAAAAAGCTCCTTGGAAGCTTCGGGAACGAAGCCAACCATGCCCTCAGGAAGAGCAGCCTCCTCGACTTCATCATCGGGGCGACCAACAGCATGTCCGAGAAACTTCTCGCGAGCGATCTCGACCTTCTCGATGAGATCATCCTTGGAGTACCCTTCCTCAGTAGAGGTAAGACGGTACTTGGAGAGAAAACCGAAATCGTACTCGAAGCCATGATTGCGAAACTCACGAGCAATGAATACGAGCTTCTTGATGCTCTGCTCCAACAAATTAGAGGTAATGAGCAACGTCTGGAATTCCTGTGTAGTCATGGTATGTCTCCTATAGAATGACAAAATAAACGAATGCAGTAGTAGCCACAATAGCTATTACCGTAGACAGGATGTCAACCCACAACGGGTCTCCATCCTTACCTCCCTCATCGAGCTTGTGAAGAAGGAAACTAACAAGGTCATTCAGCTCGACCACCTCCTTTCTTATACTTACGCCCATCGGGTAAATACATAAGCTGAAGCAAGCGAGCGCGTTTCTTGCCCTCAGCTGGGTGATACACAAAGTGCATCAGCTCCTGCCAATAGTCTTCCTTGCCATCACGCATGTGTTTCTGACAATACAACTGAACGTTACGAGCCTTACGAGCAGGATTAGGCTCAACAATACTACAGAACAAACCCTCCTTGCGTGCATATACATGCACATAGCGAAGCTCCTTAGGCTGACCCTTCTTCTTAGAGTACATACCATGAGAGACCTCAACAAGGAGCTGACCTTCAATCCAAACATCGCTCTTAGTAAGAACAGCGTTAGCATCCAGAGCATAGACGCCAGCATCAACATGATTATGCCAACCCCTGACAGCTACTAATGACATAGCTCTCAACCACTGAAGGTCTGAACCTTCAATCCACATAGGGATAATATCCCTACCATGTAGATCAGGAGATTGTGTCATACATTGCCTCCCTTGAGGGTATAGTTCTGGAACATAAAGGTAGCCTTAGAAATGCTACCAAACGGCCTGATAAGAAAGCATACCGCATCAAGATCCGATATACGGCCTGCTTGAAAGAGGAGTTTCACACGATATGCTCTAACATACTTAGAGCGATGCTCAACAGGGATTTCCAATCCAGACATGATAGCACTCCTTAGTTAGAGTTAATACTACTTGTAGAAAACATCACCAGTGATATAACAAGTAAAAGACCTTTGAGAATCAAACACAAACTGTGCCTGCTCCTCAGTAAGGAAATAGCCAGTACATCTTGTATAAGGCATACCGTTCCGTCTGACACCAACATACCATCCAGCTGCACTTTTCATAATAACAGCACGCAGTTTCATAATTACCTCCTATGTAGATAATGTACTCACTATGAGTACTAAGAGCATCAATGCTCTATAAGGGGATAGGGACTCAGCACCCTGGGCTCTAGCAACACTATTATAACCGCTTAGCATTCTTCATCGGCATGCCAGTGCTACAGCACGAACAAACAACCAAAGCATAATAGCCCCCTAAACTTGAGGGAGAGACTCTTCCACAATAGGAAGAGATTCATTAGCTCCACGGACCGCACGACCAATAACCCTTGTGCGCCTGGGAAGAGGAGTACGATCCTTCAGCTCATCAGGGATCTCACCAGCAGAACCAGTGCGGATACCACCGATAGTAATAGGCTTGTCGATAATCTCGACACCAACGAACTCGTCATACTCAACCCTATCGTTGTTACGATTATCATAAAACTTGGGGACCTTAGCCCGATAAACAAAATCGAACTCGTCCCCAGAGCGCATGAGATCCATGAGCGTGAACAAGAAAGATCCCTGAAAAGCAGAGATTCTTTCACCACTAGAGAGAGTAGCCTGGACCTTACCACTACCAGTATCCTCCCAATCAACAGCGTTAATGGAAGCAATACGAGCACCACCGATAATCATCTTCATAATCATAATCCTTTCAAGAAAGAGTTTCGACCTGATGTGCCACTCACTAATACTAGATACGCTCTTGCCCAAGCAAAAGCTCAATGAAACACAGATGGTCCTTACCATCAGACATAGTACGAACAAGCACTGAGCCAGAAGTTAACCACATTCTCTGTACCTGAACAATCTCACCCATCTGATACGTTGTACCATCAGAAAAATGAGTTGTACAAGAAAACATATAAGTCCCACAAATGTCCTCTGCCATGATCAAGCTCCTTCCTCGCAACGAGCACAGAGATAATCAACACCATACGGATCACCCACATAGTTACCATGCTTACAAATATCACCAGGAGTACTGCGCCACCCCTGAGGATATTCCTTCTTGAGCTTGACCTTACAGTCATCACACAGCTCAACAGAACCATGAGGACCAGTCCACCCACATTGAAAGGGGACAGACTTACCACGAGTATAAATCTTAATCTCTTTGCTACATGCCATGATCATTCTCCTTAGTTAGGGTTAAATACGCTCTTGGTTCAAGAGAGTAATAGTAAAACACATGTGCTCCTTACCATCAGATAAAGTCTTGACCTTTGCCTCACCACTAGTAAGCCAAAAAGTCTGAACCTCAATGATCTCACCCTTCTGATATACAGTACCATCAGAGAAATGGATCTCCATCAAGGCACGATATGTGCCACACAAGCCTTGTTTCATAATTAAAAGCTCCTTTCAATCTGAACCTGAACAGACTCAGGTAAGTTAATCCAGTAAATGTTACCCTTGACCGTACGGTCGTAGCACATAGCCTTCGGTCCGAAGTCCTCCTGCCAATAGCATTCACTACCACCACCATTCCAGACATCACCATCATAAAATGTGATGCTCTTAGGGGCTTTAAGCAGAGAGAGTACAGAGATAACAACAACAAATCCCAGTACGAACAATTTACTCATCTTGATTCTCCTCTTGGTCAGAGTTAAAATCCGAATCCCATCCCAATATACTAAGATGAAATTCCACTACGTTCTCCATATCCACTACGAAGAAAGAGCCAGGTTCTACAAAGAACTGTTCCTCTTTAGCAACAGAATTCACATGACGATCCAGCATACGACGATAAGCTTGCTTCTCCTCCTCAGTACGGGAATCATAAACATCACAAACATCATCAAGCACAACAATTTCTTCTACTACGCAGGCAACTTGATTTTTCATAAAACCTCCTATAGGATAGAGTGTGTACACTATGTACACAGTACGAACATTAGTGCTCTCTAGAACACAGGGACTCAGCACCCTGTGCTCAGAAGAAGACTAATGACGAGTTACTTTATAAGGAGTAGACTCAATCACCTGTAATACCCGATAGCATGCACGAAGATGAATATACTCATTAAAGAGTTCATCATCTATCTTGCGCTTAGGCATACGGGCACTAGAGAAGCTCTTATACCGTAAAATATAATCACGCTCTATAGACAGAATATAATCATCCATAAGCTGAAGGAGCTCCTCACGATCCTCCTTAGTTTTGAACACAATACGACCATCTCTAAGTGCAAACCAAATGGTTGCACCAATTACTGCCTTAGCTGCGCCAATGTAAAATACTAACATGATAAATCTCCTTCCTTAGTCCCGAGGACAATCAGAGGCACTACGAGTGCCACGACAGGTAGAACGATTAGGACATTTACTACACATAATAAACTCCAGTTAGAGGCTAGCTTTGATGAGACGAAGCTTAAAGAGCTCAGTCTCGACAGGGGGATAAATCCATATAGTACTGCCTTCGCCCTGCTCAGGCTTAAGTCCGTCTACAAAAGGCCGGTGTATACCAGCCTGCCTTAAAAGCAGCTGCGATGCGAGCAAGGGCGCTCATGATACATGTCTCCTATGGTAGTGTAGTAGTGCCTACTATGGCCTATCCCTAGTAGATAGTGTATGCATACGCACATACGTACTAGCATGCAGGGTGAGTGCTCAGCCCTTACGCATGCTAGCAAGCAAGATGATATGTAGGGTGAATGGTCAGCCCTTACACATATCATTATGTGTAGTGTGTATGATTAGTTGTTGTGTAGTTAGTCAAATTAAGTAACAGGACGAGGATTATGCGCTCACTGTGAGGCTAGGTGTTATAGTTTCGGGGCGATAGCCAGTCCTATGTTAGGACTTAGCTTCTTCTTTCTTGGTGAACCAGCCTTTGACAGTGTTACAGAGAGCACGAGAGAGCATGCAGATAGGCTCCCAAATGCATTTCTTGGTGACGGCCCAGACGGCCTTAGAGTGACGGACAATGACGTTCTTGTCCTGGTTTTCGTTGAGAGTATTAGTGTAGGTTTCCTTGACAATTTGTGCATCTCGTTTAGCTTCTTCTACAGTCTTATTCCAGCCTGCTTTGATAGCGTTCTTGATCCTAGTGAAGAATCCAATGTTGTTGTTGTTGTTGTTGTTTTCCATGTCGTTGTTCTCCTTGTTGGTGTTGGTGTTGATGTTGGTGTTGATGGTTTCCTGAGTGTTGTTGTTCATGGTGTTGTTCTCCTCTTGTTTGTGGTTGATGATAGCTTCGATGATACGATTGTTGTTCTTTTGTTTCTTGGTAGTTTCTTTGACAGTCTTTTCCATGATGGTTCTCCTTTGGTTAGAGGTTATGTTAAGGGGCGGGGTTGCGAACTATGTGGAACGGGTCCCATACATTACTACTACACTCTCCCTCAGTACCGCACAACCAATCTCACTCTCTCTTAGGACTTAATTTTTCACACCCCCCCCCCCCCCCCTTTTTCTTTTGA
>Ga0265293_10014314_pt1 | contig 10096 bp, 7 predicted proteins | sample Munlanlewell138R_FD_192505 | JGI IMG/M metagenome (GOLD analysis project Ga0265293, IMG submission 192505) | Leachate microbial communities from a municipal landfill in Southern Ontario, Canada - Leachate well 138R | ecosystem: Engineered > Solid waste > Landfill > Unclassified | place: Canada...
TGCTCCTGCAAAATAGACACGATCAACTCAAACACATCCGTCTGCTCTGGATTGATATCCAAAACCTCGTTAAAGAGCTGCACCGCGCGACGCGTGTCGTTGAGTTTATCCTTATATATAGACGCCGATTTGATTAAATACTTGCTCTTTTCCTCGGCATCCTGCGCGTACAAAGTCAGCGAATGCAACGAGTTTAGCGCGCGTTCCCAGTCTTCATTCTTTTCGGCCAAAATCAATATACGCCCATGCGCGGCCACCGACTCCATGCACTCCAACAGCGCCTGCTCATAAGCCGATAACGCACGAGCCTCATCGTCGTTTTGCAGATGGTCATCACCAATGCTCACCAAAACCGCCGCACGACTCTCTGGGATGCTAAGCGTGGTCAACAACTTCTCACGCGCTTGCGTGATGGCTTCTGCGTTGCCCGAAGCCTCCGAAACGCTCAGCAAAGCGTTGATCAATTCCGTGTCCGAAGGTCGCACCTCAAAAGCCTTCTCATAGGCCAAGCGCGCGTCCTCCATGTTCCCATTCGCCTGGTGATGGTCGCCAATAACCTTGTAGAGCTGCGCGACAGTCTGCGTTTTCAAGCGGTAGCGGTGAAAAACCAAGAGCTCCAACAAAATATGCAGCTCCAAATCCTCGACTGGCTTCTTAAACTCGACGTCCGCCAGTATCTCCAAAACATCCTTGTCGCGCAAATCGTAGCCGTAAGCCTGCTCATAGGCCATCAACGACTCCTGCGCCTTGCCCAACTCCGCGTACATCGCCCCTAGCGTCCGGTACACAAACAAATTCTCCCCGGCGCCACGCGTCCGGTCGTCCTCGCGCAAAAAGGGCAAGAGCATGTTTTGCAGACGCACCATATCGCCCGCCTCCAACGCCACACGCGCCTGACGCTGCACCTCGGAAAAATCGACCTGTTCAAAAGACCGGCTCTGCATCGCACACTCCTTGCTTTTCGTTCATCATCACTGCGCCAAATCCCAAGCGACAATCGCCTGTATTCACGCCACAGTCACAACATTCTACCCCATTATCCAACTTGCGTCTAGCTCTGCTCAGTGAAATATTTCCTAAATCGTTTGACGAAATACCGCTCTTTTTTTTGGCTGGAGGGCTCCGCCCCCCTACGCGCAAGCTTCCCTCAAAATACCATAAAAGCCGCAATACGCAGTGCAAAGTTTCGCCTAATCGTCGAACCTTCGCACTGCGTGCGGCTTTAATGGTATTTATCGGGTGATCTTGCGCTACCCCCCGAAAAACAAGATGATGCGCCCTTTTCAGCGAATGAATGCTTCTCTCAATGACTAGCGCGAAAAAGCTCTAAAAATTGCTCTAAACTCAGGTTCTCGGCGCGGATATGGGGATCAAAGCCTAGGGTTTCAAAGCGCTTTTGCCATTGCGCTTTGTTAACGCCTTTAAAACCGTTAAGCGAATTGGCCAGCGTTTTTCGACGTTGACCAAAGGCTGCGTGGACAAGCGAGCGAAAAGACGCTTCAAGTGCAGGCTCGAGTAAGCGCACTCTGGGCGTAAATCGGAGTACTAAACTGTGTACCTTGGGGGCAGGCTTAAAGGCGCTGGGCTCGACCTCGATGACGCTCTCAATATCGTGGTAGTATTGCCCCAAAACAGACAGAATGCCGTAGGCTTTAGTGGAAGGTTTTGCCATAAAACGCTGACCCACTTCGCGCTGAAACATAAGAACCATGCCTAAAAATGGCAGTTCTTCGTCGATCATACGAAAATATATCTGCGTCGAAACGTTATAGGGTAGGTTAGAGACGAGTACTACGCGCTGGTCGGCACTGAAATGGAGTGCCGCTATTTCGTCGTGTAAGGCATCGGCATGCGTAAGACTAAACTGAGGCGTTTGCGCGAAAACTCGCCGCAAATAAGTGCTGCAATGATCATCCTTCTCTATGCAATGACAAGGGAGACCCGTTTTGAGAAGCGCCAAAGTCAATGCCCCCGCCCCTGGACCAATTTCGATAAAGCGCAAAGGCTCAAAATCCTTGGCCGCATCACATATCTTCTCGCAAATAGAGTCGTCGAGTAGAAAGTTTTGGCCAAGACTGCGTTTATGAACTCGTCGAAAACCCTCCACTAGGGAGCGCGATGTCATGATGTCAAGTGCGGTTATGGACATAATGCGGCTTTGTTGCGATAGGGGCAGAATCTAGACTTGACCCAATTTACACGACCTAACAGTGAGAATATGGAAGAGGGCATGGCACTTAGCTCAAAAAAACACCTTGCGTTTGCTGCTATAACCTGTGTGACGCAAGGCGTTGGGGGGTAGCGCAAGATCACCGCGCAAAAGACGCAATGAACGCATTTTGTGCGATGGTTCGACGATTAGTCGAAACATCGCACAAAATAAAGCGGTCATTAGCGGATTTTGCAAGGAAGCTTGCGCGTAGGGGGGCTTATGAGCCCCCCCAGCCAAAAAATGAGCAAACTTAGGCGAAATCGCTCTGTTTAAGCGTTGCGTCGTCGACGTAAAAGGGTGAGAGCGAGTAGGGCGCCGGCGAGTAGAAGTAGGGCGTTAGTGCTGCTGCTGTGGTTTAGGGCGCTCATGGAGCAGCTGCTGGTGACTTTGCTGGGGATGCGGTGCTGGGTGAGGTCTTGGGAGGCGACTTGGACTTCGACGGCGTCTTCGGCTTTTTGACCCAAAAGGTTGATGCTATAAACGCCTGATTCGACTTCGCCTTCCCAGGGGCAGACGTACTCGTTGCTGATGCCATCTTGAGTGGTCAAGACGAATTTGCTTGCGCCTTTGGGGCAGAGAACGCGCAAGGTGCCGACGTTTTTCTGGGATTTGAGTTCAGGGATGTTCAAGATGGCTTCGCCGCTTCCTGGGGTGACGTTGAGTGAGCCTTTATAATCGAAATAGCCTTCTTTTTTGGCCAAAACTGCGTAGCTACCGGGCATGATTTTGCTGTAAACGGGGCAGTCTAGCTCTGCGTTTGCATAGCCTGTGATGCTAAGTTTTGTACCCGCACTACGACACTCAACCGTAAGATCTACGGCGTCGGGGCAAGTTTCTTGCACAGTTTTAAAATGTCTTTTGAGTTGTTTTTTTATTTCTCTATCGTCGATGGTACTTTCGCGTTCACTGAGACGTTCGAAATGCAGATAGGCCAAGTGGCACGCCCCAGCGTTTTGGTAGACACGCGCGAGGCTATACTCTGTGTAGTAGTCGTCGTTGCAGATCTCCATAGCCTTGCTAAGAATCGCGATGGCGGAGTCGGGGTCGCTTTGGGCGGCTTCGACGCCCTTACCCGTCATTTCGTAAAAGCGCATCTGCTCATCCTCTGACAAAGACGCGCATGGCTTGTCTGGCACCCTCGCCGAGATGTTCGTGTAAGCTAATAGTGTTATGCAGACGATTAATAGCGTTGAAATGACGTGTCGTTTATTCATATCCTCTCCGGTATGCGATTTTACTCAAGCCCCCATAAGCCCTACACCAATTCTATCCCCCAAAAAACCCAAACATTATGTACAACATTTTGTTATCAATTGTCAAGAGCTGGACAGTAGGGGCAGGTTTCAAACCTGTCCTCGGTTTATGCTGTAGGGGTAGGTTTAAAATGTAGGGGCAGGTTTAAAATGTAGGGGCAGGTTTCAAATGTAGGGGCAGGTTTCAAATATAGGGGCATGTTTCAAATGTAGGGGCAGGTTTCAAATGTAGGGGCAGGTTTCAAACCTGCCCTTGGTTTTTTGCTGTAGGGGTAGCTTTCAAATGTAGGGGCAGGTTTTCAAAATAAGGTCAATAAAATCAATGCTCTACACACAAAAAGAGCTTATAAGGGCGGTAGCCCCAATTAATCAGAGCATCCTTAAGATAAGCGTATACATAGCAGCGCTGCTTGCCGCTCGCTTGATGAGTTGGCGTGGTAGTGCTAAATTTGCGTTTATTCTGGAACGCGTTACGTGAATCCATGCGGTTACGTGAATCAATGCGCTAAAGATCTAAGTCGTAGACACGAGTTGTGAGGAGTTGAAGATGTTTAAAAAAAGCGCGCTTGTCGCATTAGTGTTCTTTACCTTGCTTATGAGTGCCTGTAAAAAAGACGCCGACAAGGCGAGCGAAGAGTCAAAGGCTGCTATTGAGCAAAATGCCAAAGATACTGGAGAAGCAGCAGCAGCTGCGGAGCAAGAGAGCGCACTCGCCTTGCCCGAAGAGAAGAAAAAAGCTGAAGTTGCCGACGCTATCGACGATAGCAAGGACGCGCCTGCAAAACTTGGCGATGCCGATAACAGCGATGTTGATGACAGCGATGATGCCGATGTTGATGACAGCGACGATGCCGATGCCGATGACGATGAAGCGCTCCATGCTCCAGCCGTTCATGAGGGCATTAAGATTACGCCAGATATCGGTAGTTTGATGCTGTATTACCCCTCGCTGGAAGAATACCAAGTTAACAGCGCCGAGGCGCTTGCTGCTTTACCCATCGATGCTGATGGCGTCATGCGAGGAAGTATTGTCATTCGCAATACCCAAGTGGTCGACGACGATTTGGCGGCTTTATTCACTAAGCTTAAAATCATTCGCGGGAACTTAGAAATTGTCAATAACAGCAATCTCACCGATCTCAAAGCCTTTGATAGGGTAGAAGCCATCGAAGGCTCACTCACCATTAAGGATAACAAAAAACTCGAAAAAATATGGTTCCACTCGCTGAGGCGCGTTGGCAGATGGATGCGCTCCGAAAGCCAGATCGAAATCGCCAATAATCCCGCCCTAACGACGGGTGGCATGTTTCTTTCGCTTGTTCGCGCCAACAGAGTGGTGTGGCGTCAAAAAGTGCCGCGCTTCTCAAAACCGCTCAACATTACAGGCGGCGTATCGCTACTTAACGCAGTCAGCGAAACTGAGCAATCCGCAAGTTGTAAAGTAGATGAGGACATGCTGGGGGGCAAGTGCGTAAAATGTTACGTGGGCGATATTACGCTCAAAAATGCAGAGGATACGCCTGATTTGGGCAATGCCAAGTGCATTGCAGGCAATGTCAGCATCAAGCGCAACGCTGAGCTCTCGGGCTTTGAGCAGATTGAAAGGATCTACGGAAAGCTTGAAATTGAGGCAGTATCTAGTCTCACAGATTTGCAAGGACTAGCAAAGCTACACTCCGTCGTTGGCGACGTCGAAATCAGACGAAACCCCGAACTTAGCTCGCTCTCTGGCCTCAATGAGCTCAGCATGATCGATGGCAGCCTTAGCATTGCCGAAAACCCAAAACTCGAATCTTTGGCAGGGCTTGAGGAGCTCTTCTTGGTTGGCTATGATTTACTTATCAGCAGAAACGCCAAACTCGCCAATCTCGACGGCTTGACTAGCTTGTCAGAGGTGGGGCATGACTTCAAAATCATTCGCAATATTGCCCTTAAAAACAGCGACGCACTCGCCGAACTCACCACCGTTGGCAATGCCTTTATGCTCAACATGAACGGCCAACTTCCCGCCCTCAATACGCCAAAGCTCAAGTCTGTTGGACACCTTGCTATCTTTGACAATAAGAGCCTCAAAAGCATTGCAACACTCAAAAACGTTACCATGACGGGCCATCTGCTCATCGCCTGGAATCGCTCGCTCGCTACGCTGGAGGGCTTGGATAATTTAGAGCACGTCGTAGGCAGGGTCATTATCTATAACAACGACGCATTGCGACATCTTAAGGCGCTCAATTCCATGGTGCGTCTCTTTGATATCGTAGAAGATTACCCCGAATCATTTAAGGAACTCTGCACTTTCGATAAATTTAGCCACAAAAATGGCTGCGAAGAACCCTTGCTCAAAGAAGCCACTGAAGGGGAAAATAACGAAGAGCTAGGACGCCTTGCAATGCAAATGCCATCCAGAGTGCTCATCATCATGAATCACCCCAATTTAAAAACGCTCAAAGGCTTTAACCCCAAACTTTATGTGGATAACCACTCGTTTACCCACATATTCGGCAACTCCCTCGCCGCCTGCGAGCTTTGTGCCGTCAAGCAATTTAGGGTCTTTGCCGGCTCACTGATCGAAGATGCCTGCTTTGTCGACGGCGAGTTTGATGAAAGCACCTGTAAATAAGGAGTCCTTTCGCAAAAAGCGTGATTCGTTTACAAATAATAGCCCCCGCACAGCGAATGCGCAATGTCGTCCATTCGACGTTCTTCAACGCTTTCTTTGGGTGGGGGAGCGCCCCCTACGCGCAAGCTTCGCTCAAAATCCAGCAATTCGCGCATAGTTTTGTGCGCCGTCTTCGCTAAACGCTCAGCCAGCGCACAAAACGCGCTCATGGCTGGATTTCTTCGCGTGATCTTGCGCTACCCCCCCCCGTCCTCAATCGCATTGTTCCGCTCCTTAACGAGGTTTTATGGCGCAAGCCATTGGATGGGGTTTGGGGGCGTAACGGCGCTGCGATATAGAGAAGTACTGGTTTTAGCTCGCGAAATCTCGTTTGCAGTGCGGCGAAAGTATGCTAAGTAAAGCAGCGTCAAGCTGGGGAGTTTGGGGAAATGGTGTTGGAGTGTGAAATGAAGGGATGGAATAGCGTTTTATTAGTATTTTGTGGAATTGGCGTGTTAATAGCGTTGGGTTGCCAAAATTCGACAAAAGAAATAATTTCGCATTATGAGAGCATGACAAAGCTTGCCACGCAAACGCAGGGCAGTTGTGTAGCCATGTCTGAGGCTCTGACGCAGTATTTGGAGCAAAACGGCGACGCGCTCAAGGCAAGTATGGCAAACGTATCTTCGAGCAAAGACGCGGAATCGCGTCAAATATACGTGGCGTCACAAAGTTTGGAGCAAGCTATGGCACCCTGTGAGGAGGACGCGTCGATACAAAAGTTTAAACTCGCTTTCGCAAAAATAGCCATTGAAGCTGCGTTAAAGAAGTAGGCACAAGTGCTACACTACCCACAAAAATTCGATGTCATCGTTCTGGGCGGAGGACATGCTGCTTGCGAGGCCGCGTGGGCGCTGGCGAAATTGCAAAAGCGTGTGCTTTTATTGACCTTGGGTATAGATTCGATTGCGCAGTTGAGCTGTAATCCCTCGATCGGCGGCATCGCTAAAGGACACTTGGCCAAGGAAATAGACGCGATGGGGGGAATAATGGCGCGGGTGGCCGACGCGAGTGCTATCCAGTATCGTACGCTTAACGCGAGCAAGGGACCTGCTGTGCAATCGACGCGAGTGCAATGCGATACGGCGCTCTACCATCAAGACATGCTTCAGCGACTCATGAAATGCGAGCGGATAAGCATAGTACAAGCTGAGGTCGAGGATATAGTCGTTAAAGGTGGGGAGTTTTCTGGTGTACGCGCCATAGGAGACGTCTTTTACGCTGGGCGTGCGTTGGTTATTTGTGCGGGAACGTTCTTGCGAGGGCTCTGTCATGTGGGTGCCTACCAGTTCGAGGCAGGGCGCGCAGGCGATAAGGCTTCTGTCAAGTTTGCACAAAGTTTGGAAGCGCTGGGTGTCGAATTCATGCGGCTAAAAACAGGAACACCAGCGCGTTTAGACGCTAAAACGCTGGACTGGAGCAAGTTTGAGATCCAAGAAGGCGACACCGAATTTAAGCGATTTAGCTTTTATGAAAACGCTCCACTGCTTCCGCAGCGCCCCTGCTACATCGCGCACACAACGCCGCAAACCCACGACATCATCAGTGCCGCCCGCGATCGCTCACCGATGTACAACGGAAGCATCCACGGAATAGGGGCGCGCTATTGCCCCTCGATCGAAGACAAAGTCGTGCGTTTTGCCGATAAGGATAGGCATCAAATATTTTTAGAACCCATGGGTTTAAGGACGCAGGAAATCTATCCTGCTGGCATTTCGACGTCGCTTCCCTTTGATGTACAATGTGAGTTCATCCACAGCATTCCAGGTTTTGAGCGTGCGCACATCATTCGCCCGGGCTACGCCGTCGAATACGACGCACTGGTATCGGGTCAGATCACGCATGCCCTTGCCCTGCGCGAGTTTCCCTCGATCTTTGTGGCTGGCCAAATTAACGCAACCAGCGGCTACGAAGAAGCCGCCGCGCAAGGTCTAATGGCGGGAATCAACGCGGCGCGTTACCTAGACAACGAAGCGCCCTTTATATTGAGACGCGACCAAGCCTACATTGCGGTTATGATCGATGATTTAGTGCTGCGTGGAGTCGATGAGCCGTACCGCATGTTCACGAGCCGCGCCGAGTTTAGACTCAGTTTGCGCGAAGATAATGCCGATGCGCGACTCTCCGAAATTGCCCATAAACTGGGATTGCTCAGCGATAGCGATTGGGAGCGCTATACAAAAAAAGTTGAACAGATAGGCGTACTTAATGCAAAATTAAACCGATATCGCGTAGCAGATCTACAAGATGATGCGCTAAGTGTCGAAGAAAAAGCGGCAATTCCGAGCTCTGGTCGTCTTATCAGTATACTAAAGCGTCCCGAAATTAACATGGAACTGCTCAAGAAAGCACAGCCTGACTTAGCGAAGTTCCCCAACGACGTCGCGCGTAGTGTAGAGATTCAAATCAAATTTGATGGCTACATCACCCGCGAAGCCCAACGCATCGCCGCTTTCCAAGCCCAAGAGGCTCGCCTGATCCCCGATGAGTTCGACTACACGAAGCTCAACGGCTTATCGACGGAACTCCTTGGCAAATTCATGAAGTATCGCCCGCGAAACTTTGCCGAAGCCTCGCGAATTCAGGGCGTAACACCAGCAGCACTCAACGCGTTGTGGATAGGCTTACGCTCATAACTCGGCGCTGCAAAACTCTCACTACGTTACTTTGCTGAAACTTTGCGCGGGCGAAAAGCCTGTTCCTCATTTCGATTCGTGCAAAGTTCTCCTACTTACTGCTTTTCGACAAAAACCGCTTCATCGTAGCGCAGCATCACGAGATCTTGCTGCCAATGCTTGTGCGCCGTGCTGGGAAGATCGAGTATATCCTCGATAAGGTAGCGAACGAAGTGGGCGCCAGCAGCATCCGTGAGAGGGTAGCCACCGCCAAAGCGTGGGTTTATCTCCATCACGCTGATTGCCTCGCTGTCGGGCTCGTAAAAAACTTGAGTACAAAGTGTGCCGTATGCTCCAGGCAAGCGCTCAGCTAATCGCTTGATCATACGCATTATTTTTTCGCTCTTAAGCGTTATTCCCTTCGAAACCTCGCCGTCTCTCACTTCTAAGCGCTGGCGCGGCACGACGCTCACGCAGTTGCCGCGACTGTCCACAAAAGCATCTACCGTTACTTCGACGCCGCGTCCAAGCGATTGCACGATAAGTTTGGGATCGCGGCACTGCGAAAGCTCCTCCAAGCTATCGATCCTGCGCGCGCCAATAGAGCGCGCTCCGTCGTAAGGTTTAACAAAAACCGGAAACTCCCAGCCATCGGGATCCTTAAGCGCCTCATCGATGTTAGCTTGCTTAAACGTCGGAAAATCGTTTTCGACAAACCAACGGTGGCTTAATCGCTTATCATTAGATAAGGCGATGCATTCAGGCGAGGAAACCATCACCGTGACACCGCGCTCTAAAAAGCGAGCGCGATTTTCGGCCAAAATCGGGAGTTCCGTGTCGATAGTCGGAATGATGCAGCGGATCTCGTGCGCATCGCAGAGATCTAGCAGCACGTCGATGAACTCTGGATCGCGAACTAAAGGCACTAGCGCCTTGTGCTTGGCCGCCTGAAAGGCTGGCGCCAGTGTTTGCGCGTCTGTAGCAAGTACTTTGCCGCCGAGTCCGAGTTCGCCCAAACTGCGTTCAATAATGTGCATCAGCGAAACGCGTCGCCCTGCACAAGAGAGCATAATATTAAAATTTTTCATGAAATGATTTAAACGAGAGCTTTGCACGGCTAGAAATTGTGAATTTAATTTTACAAATCCGATACAATTTTAAACAAAATGAGACATTTTGTAAAGAAATACAAGCTAAAAAATGCTAATAAAATAAGGCAGGGTGAAGATAGAATGACATTTTATTCGAAAAGTGCTTAAAAGAGTGCTTTCTTAGTGCCACAGCCGTCCAGGCTGTGGCCGCTTCGCGCGCGGCCTCAGCCGCGACCAATCGCTGACATCCATGTCGCGATTGAAGG
>Ga0265293_10014315_pt1 | contig 10096 bp, 10 predicted proteins | sample Munlanlewell138R_FD_192505 | JGI IMG/M metagenome (GOLD analysis project Ga0265293, IMG submission 192505) | Leachate microbial communities from a municipal landfill in Southern Ontario, Canada - Leachate well 138R | ecosystem: Engineered > Solid waste > Landfill > Unclassified | place: Canada...
GACGGCCTGCTCGAGTTTTCGGTCGTTTATACCGACCGCTCGCTCAATCACATGTCGAAGCGCTTCGTCGAGGCGATGCAGGACATCCTGAAGATCCTGAAGCACGTTTATGGCGCGCACGCCGCTGTCATCGTGCCCGGCAGCGGTACATTCGGCATGGAAGCCGTGGCACGGCAGTTCGCGAACGATGAGAAGGTTCTGATCGTGCGCAATGGCTGGTTCAGTTATCGCTGGAGCCAGATTTTCGATGCCGGCGCGTTGGGCGGCTCCGCGATCGTCTGCCCTGCGCGCCAGCAAGGCGAGGGTCCGCAGTCGCCCTGGGCGCCGTGCCCGGCCGAGGAAGTTGCCGCCACGATCCGTAGCGAGCGGCCCAAGGTCGTGTTCGCTCCGCATGTCGAAACCGCCAGCGGCATCCTGCTGACCGACGAGTATCTGCGCACGGTCGGTGCCGCCGCCCGCGAAGTCGGTGCCCTGTTCGTGCTGGATTGTATTGCTTCCGGTGCGCTCTGGGTCGACATGCAGGCGGCCGGCGTCGACGTACTGATTTCCGCGCCGCAGAAGGGTTGGAGCAGTTCACCGTGCTGCGCGATGGTCATGCTCGGTGAGCGGGCGCGCGCGGCGATCGAGGACACGCGAAGCTCGAGCTTCGCGTGCGACCTCAAGAAATGGATGCAGATTTCGGAAGGCTACGAGCAAGGCCAGCATGCCTACCATGCGACCATGCCCACCGACGCCCTGATGCAGTTGCGCGACGTCATGCTGGAAACCCGCGCATATGGGTTCGAGAAAGTGCGCGCGGAGCAACTCGAACTAGGCGTCCAGGTGCGCGCTCTGCTCGAATCCCGCGGCTTTCCCAGTGTCGCTGCGGCGGGCTGGCAGGCACCCGGAGTCGTGGTCAGCTACACGACCGATCCGGACATCCAAAGCGGCAGGAAATTCCTGGAGGCGGGTTTGCAGACGGCCGCCGGCGTGCCATTGCAATGTGGGGAGGGCACGGATTTCAGGACATTCCGTATCGGCTTGTTCGGCTTGGACAAGTGGCACGACGTGGCAGGTACGGTGGGCCGGCTGGCGGCGGCGCTGGATGCAATGGGTGCGTCGGCGAAAAATCCGTGAGCGTGCGCGTGCCCATATGAGGCAAGCTTGATGCCGACAACCGTCCAGGGAGCCAGCTTCGCCGCTTTGATCGTGCTCGTGACGGCGGCGTTTGCCTGGTTGCTCCTGCCTTTCTATGGCGCCGTGTTGTGGGCCGTCATTCTGGCGATCTTGTTCAATCCGCTGCAACGCAGGCTCGTCCGCCGGCTGGGCGGCCGACGCACGCCGGCGGCGGCGATCAGCGTGCTCGTCTGCATCTGTGTCGCGGTCCTCCCAGCGTCGCTGATTCTCGCCTCGCTCGCCCAGGAGGCGGCCGGCTTCTATCACCGCATCAGCACACGGGAATTCGACCCTGCCGCGATTCTGGCGCAGTTCCATGCCGCCTTGCCCGCTTTCCTCCTGGAGGCGCTCTCGGCCCTCGGGCTCGGGGATTTTGCCGCTATTCAGTCCCGCTTTACGTCGTTTCTCGCCCAGGCCGCTCAGTTCATCGCGACCAGAGCGGTGAGCATCGGCCAAAGCACGGCACAGCTTTTCGTCAGCCTCGGCGTCATGCTGTACGTGCTTTTTTTTCTGTTTCGCGATGGCGCTTGGCTGGCCGTCACGATCCGCAAGGCCAGCCCGCTCAGCGAGCGTCACACGGATCAGCTCATGAGGAAATTCACCGAGGTCGTGAAAGCCGCGGTCAAGGGCAATGTCATCATCGCGGTGATCCAGGGCACGATCGGCGGTGTGACGTTCTGGCTGCTCGGCGTCCAGGCAGCGCTCCTGTGGGGCGTGATAATGGCGGTACTGTCGCTCCTGCCGGCGGTCGGCGCCTTTCTTGTTTGGGCTCCGGTCTCGTTCTATATGCTGCTGTCGGGTGATTATCTGCGAGGCGCCATCCTGCTGACGGTCGGCGTGCTGGTCATCAGCATGATCGACAATTTGCTGCGGCCGGCCTTGGTGGGCAAGGGCATCCGGCTGCCGGACTACGTGGTGCTCGTCTCCACGCTCGGTGGGCTATCGCTGTTCGGCATGAACGGGTTCGTCATCGGTCCGCTGATCGCGGCGTTGTTCGTCGCCGTCTGGTCCTCATTCACTGACGAGCGCATGCGTACCCAGGAAAGCGGTAAGCCGGTTTTATGATCTGCGTCGGCGCATCCCGCTCATGGTCTTCTGCAGCGATGCATTTTCTTTTGATGCATCGCTGCAGAAGACCATGAGCGGGATTGCTTGCGTGCAACGCTGCGGCCGGGGATTCGCCGCAAACGCTTCGGTGAAGCATCATCGTTCGGACACCAAGGATCTTCCAATGCAGCAGTGGATCTTTCTCGCAGCAGCGATCGTCAGCGAGGTCGTCGCGACCTCGACCTTGAAGGCATCCGCGGGCTTTTCGCGCTTGTGGCCGTCGCTCGTCGTCATCGTGGGATATGCGACCGCCTTCTACTTCTTGTCGCTCACTTTGAAGACGATCCCGGTGGGCGTCGCCTATGCCATCTGGTCCGGCGCAGGAGTGGCCCTGATCGCGCTGGCTGCCTGGATCTTCTTCGGGCAAGCCCTGGATGCTCCGGCAATCGTCGGGCTGTCGCTCATCGTCGCCGGGGTCGTCGTGCTCAACGTGTTTTCCAAGACGCTTTCTCACGCCTGAGCCGCCTGGTCCACCGGACGCCGCAGCGTACGTGAGCCGCCCGGCCCGATTCCATCGGATACAGGCGTTGGCGCATCCCGCTCATGGTTTTCTCCAGCAATGCATTTTTCTTTTGATGCATTGCTGGAGAAAACCATGAGCGGGATTGCCTGTGCGCAACGCTGTCGGCAGCGCAACGGCTCATGTCCGCAGCGCAAACCTACGCGATGGCGTCGTCCGTTTCCTGGGGTTCGCCGTTCTGCCCGCACGGGCGGATGCGTGCGGTCTTGATGCTGTTGTCGGAGGTCTGCAGGATCTCGACCGACAGATCTCCAAGTATCAGGCTCGTGCCGGGTTCGGGAATCGTTTCGAGGTATTCCACGATCAGGCCATTCAAGGTGCGCGGACCGTTCGTCGGCAGACTCCAGCCCAAGGTGCGATTGAGCACGCGCGTATTCACGGCTGCGTTGACCACATAACTGCCGTCGCTGTCGCGGTGGACATCCTGGTGCAGGGTGGTCGGTGCGCTGGTGAATTCCCCGACGATTTCCTCGAAGATATCTTCCAGGGTGACCAGTCCCTGGATGTCCCCATACTCGTCCACGACCAGTGCGATGCGCCGCCGGTCGCGCTGGAAGTTCAGCAACTGCACATTCAGGGCGGTGGCCTCCGGGACGAAATAGGCTTCCCGTTCGCGCGCCAGTGCCTCGAGCGCTTCGCGGCCGAAATCGCCGCGCACCAATGCATGCGCGACTTTCTTCATGTGCAGGATGCCCACCACGTTGTCGATGTGGCCGTTACACACTGGCAGGCGTGTATGCGGCGTCGTGCGCAGCTGATCGAGTATCGTGTCCCAGTCGTCGCCGATGTCGATCCACGCGATCTCGCTGCGGGGAATCATGATGTCATTGACGCTGATGGTCTCGAGGTCCTGCAGGCGGCTGGCCAGCCCCTCGCGGTGTTTCTGCGCTAATGCAGGATCATGAAAGCGGTGCGCTTCCGTGGCGCGTTCGCGCCGCATGCCGATCGAGTAGCCGACGTACGCGGCGACCCCGCTGATGATGACCACGAGTGCCGCAATGAGCGGAAACCCAGCTGAAATGAACGTGCTCAATACTTGAACTCAATCCAAATGGACCCGATGCACTCGATACGATGGCCCTAGGTCCAATGGCGACCCAGGACGGATTCGAGCACGATCTTGGAGCCGAAATAGGCCAACCCCAGCAGTGCGAACCCCCCCAAGGTCCAACTCGTCGCAATGCGCCCGCGCCAGCCGAAGCGCCAGCGTCCGAACAGCACCACGGCGAAGATGATCCACGCCACGCACGACAATACCGTTTTATGGAACAGGTGCTGCGCGAACAGGTCGTTGACGAAAATGAAGCCGCTGAACAAGGCCAGGGTGAGCACCGCGAAGCCTGCTCCGAGCGCCTGGAACGTACCGCCCTCGAGCGCTTCCAGCGAAGGTATGGCGCGCAGCCACCCCAGGGGACGACGGTGGCGCAGACGCTGGTCGAGCAGGGCAAGCGCGATCGCCAGCACGGCGGCGATCATGATGAGTGCGTAAGCCAGGGTGGAGAGCGCGATATGCGCGGCGACTTCCCAGTTCTGGCGGGTCAACGCATAACCGCCCGAACCCCCGGTCGTGGCCATCGCGACGACACCGGCGACGGCCATGAGTACGGCGCCGATGCTGCTGAAGCGCGGCCTCAGCCAGGCCAATCCCAGGGCGATGAGGCCCATGAGCCAGCCGATCAGGGAGGCGGTTTCGGTCGTGGTGAACGATATCGTCGGTTTCGCGAACACTCCCTGGCGCAGCAGTACGGCATGCAGGATCAGCGCGGCGGTGCCCAGCGCCAGCCCGGCGACGCGCCAACTGCTGGCCCGATGTTCATCGGGATTGAAGGCACTCGACACCAGCCACGCTGCACAGGCCAGGTAGCAGGCGAGAACGACGATGGACAGCACGGACAAATCAGCGCTCGCTCGCGGGGGCTAAAGACCAAAGGCTACCTGATTTATGCTACAGCGGTCAGCCGGAGGTTGAAACACCGCAGACCAGACCAAGGCCGGGTGGCAGGAGCGTGACGCATGACCGCCCGCCAGGCCTTACACTAGTAGGAGATGACGGGGCACCCGCGCGCGGGGTGGACGCCACGGGCATGGCGCCGTGTCCCATATGCGGATTCGGTGCGGATTCGGCACAGGCGTGCATGGCGCACTATCTGGACCTGGTCTACGTCGCCAGGATCCAACTGCGGCGCCAGGATCCAACGTACCAGGGACGAATGGCTCACGGCTGGGCCCTGAGCCTTTATTTCATTCATTTGCGAGGACCTCGATATGGAGGGCCTCCCGGCGGGTTGCCGCTGTCATGGGGAGCCTGGAGATCGCCATGTTCGACAAACTTAGCGAGCGCCTGCAAGGCGTGATGGAAAGCCTGCGCGGGCGGGGACGCCTGACGGAGGAGAATATCGGCGACACCTTGCGCCAGGTGCGCATGGCATTGCTGGAGGCGGATGTCGCCTTGCCGGTGGTGAAGACATTTGTCGAGTCGATCCGCGCCAAGGTGGTCGGCCAGGAGATCGACAAGAGCCTGACGCCGGGACAGACCCTGATCCGCATCATCCATGACGAGCTGATCGCCCTGATGGGGGCGGGGGTTCGGCCGTTGAACCTGCGGGCGCAGCCACCGGTGGTCATCCTGTTGGCGGGCCTGCAGGGCGCGGGCAAGACCACGTCCGCGGCGAAACTTGCGAAATGGCTCAAGGAACGTGAACGCAAGCGGGTGCTGCTGGCCAGTACCGACGTCTACCGGCCCGCCGCGATCCTGCAGTTGGAACGGCTTGCCACGCAGCTGGGGGTCGGCTTCTATCCTTCGGACCCCTCCAAGCCAGCGCTGAGCCTGGCGCGCGAGGCGTTGCAGGAGGCGCGCCGCTCGCTGTACGACGTCCTGATCGTGGATACCGCGGGTCGGCTGCACGTCGATGCCGAAATGATGTCCGAGATCCGCGCGATCAGCGCCGAGGTCCAGCCCACCGAGACCTTGTTCGTCGTGGACAGCATGGCTGGCCAGGATGCGGTCAATGCGGCGCGCGCCTTCGGCGAAGCGCTGACCCTGACGGGTGTGGTGTTGACCAAGACCGATGGCGATGCCCGCGGCGGGGCCGCCTTGTCGGTTCGCCAGATCACCGGCCAGCCGATCCTGTTCATGGGCACGGGCGAGAAGACCGAGGCCCTGGAGCCGTTCCACGCCGAGCGGGTCGCCTCGCGCATGCTGGGCATGGGCGACGTACTCTCTTTGGTGGAGAGCGTGAGCCGCAATGTGGATCGCGAACAGGCGGAAAAGCTCGCGCGCAAGCTCAAGAAGGGAGGCAAGGAGTTCGACCTCGAGGACCTGCACGAGCAGTTGTTGCAGGTGCAGAAGATGGGCGGCCTGAGTGCTCTGATGGACAAGCTGCCGGCGCAACTCGCCGGCAAGGCGGCGGCTGCGCCGCAGGCAAATGAGAAGGAAATCCGGCGACAGGTTGCGGTCATCCGCTCCATGACCCCAGGCGAGCGCCGCTACCCGAAGACCATCGATGCCTCGCGCAAGCGCCGCATCGCGGCGGGCTCGGGGGTGCCGGTGTCGGAGGTCAACCGGCTGCTCAAGAGTCACATGCAAATGCAGAAAATGATGAAAATGATGAGCAAGGGCGGGGGCCTGGGCAAAATGATGCGCGCCTTCGGCGGCGGTCGCTTCCCCATGGGTTGAGCCGGCGTTCTCCAGCGCTTGCTGCCCAGCACTTGCTGCGCGGCGCGCGGGCCTTTCGCCGCGACCTCCCGCGATAGGGGGCGGCCGGGGTGAGTGCCGGTGGACCTCTGAAGCCTGGCCGGCGCCCCTGAGGCCCCTGGCCTGCTGCCCCGGCGAGTGCCGGTGGACCCCGGGCCTGGGCTGCTGCTCCCGGCGAGTGCCGGCGGACCTGGGGCGTGGCCGGCAGCCCTCCTCCGCGGGTGGGAGTGGACCCCGGCCCGGCCGGAAGATCCGTCATTCGGTCGGGGCTGTAGCGGGCCGCCTCATTTTTGAGTAATATTCGCGCCCTTTTCCGGGAGGTGGCCTCCCGGGTTATCCGGCTACCCGGCATTTTCGAGGCTTCCATCTCTATGGTTACGATTCGACTCACCCGTCGCGGCGCGAAGAAGGCTCCGTTCTATCACGTCGTGGTCACGGACAGCCGCAAGCGCCAGGGTGGCGCTACGCTGGAGCAGGTGGGCTTTTTCAATCCCCTGCCCGCCGGCAAGGAGCGCCGCCTGGAGCTGAAGCTGGACCGCATCGACTACTGGCTGGGCCTGGGTGCCAAGCCCTCGGAGCGCGTGGCGGAGCTGGTCAAGAAGCACCGCCGCGAAGCAGTCGCGGCCTGAGTACAGAGCGCGGCGGCAGGCACCGGCCGCCGGCGCGAATCAGGGTTTGACGAGTGGGGTCGGGCGGCGAGGCTCGTTCTGGCGAGGAGCGTGCGGGCGAGGGCGCGCCTGATCCCGAAGATTCGGATCGGGCCACTGCTCCGGATCCGGACCGGATCGTGGTGCTGGGCAGTATCGGCGCGCCTTTCGGTGTGCAGGGCTGGGTGAAGGTTCGTTCCTACACCGAGCCGCTGGAGAACATCCTGAACTACGGCGTGTGGTTGCTGGGACGCGCCGGGCAGTGGCAGCCGTTCCAGGTCGAGGACGGCCGCGTCACGGGCAAGGGGGTGCTCGCCAAGCTGGCCCGGGTCGATACCCCCGAGGCGGCGAAGCTGCATACCGGCGCGGACATCGGCGTGGCACGCAGCGAGCTGCCGCCGCCGCCGCCGGGTGAGCATTACTGGAGCGACCTGGAAGGACTCGAGGCGCTGGGACGCGACGGAGCCCGGCTGGGGCGGGTGGATCACTTCCGCACCACGCCGGCCGGTCACGTGGTCGTGATCAAGGGTGAGCGGGAGCACTGGATCCCGTTCACGAAGGACCGGATCGTGAAAGTCGAATTGGATGCGGGGCGCATCGTGTTCGACTGGGCTGCCGACTGGTCGTGACGAGAGGGTTCGCGGCGGGGTTGCCCGGCGCGGCAGGAGGCCCCGGGCCGGGGCGATCGGGCGCGAGGACAGGCATGCGCATCGAAGTGGTGACGCTGTTCCCCGAGTTCGTCGCCGAGGCAGTCCGGGTCGGTGTGCTGGGACGCGCGATCGAACGCGGTACGGTGGTGGTCCACGCCGGCACGCCGCGCGAGTTCGCGACGGACGTGCATCGGACGGTCGACGACCGGCCGTACGGGGGCGGTCCAGGCATGGTCCTGAAGGTCGAGCCGGCACGCAGCGCGATCCGCGCGGCCAAGGCCAGGCTCCCGCAGGGCAGTCGCAGCGTGTATCTCGGTGCCGAAGGGCTTCCGCTGTCGCATGCAAAAGCGCTGGAGCTGGCGCAGCAACCGGGATTGCTGTTGCTGGCGGGCCGGTACGAAGGGGTCGACGAGCGTCTCCTGGAGATGGAGATCGACGAGCGTATCTCGATCGGCGACTACGTGCTGTCGGGCGGTGAGTTGCCGGCGCTGGTGCTGATCGATGCGATCGTGCGGTTGTTGCCGGGCGTGCTGGGTGACGAGGCATCAGCCGAGCAGGACTCCTTCGTGGAGGGTCTGCTGGACTGGCCGCATTACACGCGCCCGGAAGTGATCGAAGGCCGCACGGTGCCGGCGGTGCTGGTGAGCGGCAACCATGCCGCGATCCGGCGCTGGCGCATGAAGCAGGCGCTGGGGCGCACCTGGCTGCGGCGGCGGGATTTGATCGAGAAGCGGGTGCTGACTGCTGAGCAGCAGCAGTTGCTGGATGAATTCATGACGGAGCAGCGCGCGAGCGGGCGATCGTCGCAGGTCTGAACGGATGGGTGGAACCATGAGCAACATCATTGCCAAGCTCGAAAGCGAAGCACAGAACAGCAAGATCCCCGATTTCTCGCCGGGCGACACGGTCGTCGTGCAGGTGAAGGTAAAGGAAGGGGAGCGCGAGCGCGTCCAGGCCTACGAGGGCGTCGTCATCGCGCGCCGCAACCGCGGTCTGAACTCCTCGTTCACGGTTCGCAAGATTTCGCACGGCGAAGGCGTGGAGCGGGTATTCCAGGCCTACAGCCCGTCGATCGGCTCGATCACCGTCAAGCGCCGTGGCAATGTGCGTCGTGCGAAGCTGTACTACCTGCGCGACCGCACGGGCAAGGCTGCCCGCATCGAAGAGAAGATCTGATCGGTTCCACGGACCCCCGGATTATGCGGGGGATGCTGCGGGTCCGTCTTGTCGGCACATGGTCGTGAGCACATGATGGCCGCGCTGCCGGTGAAGCTCGCTGCCTCCGTGCTGCTGGCGTTGGCCGCGGCGATTTGTGCATGGAACGCACAAGCGAGCCCGGCCACCGACGAAGTGCTGAAGCATGTGCGCCTGCCGCCGGGTTTCAAACTCGAGGTGCTCGTGGACGATGTCCCGGGCGCACGTTCCATGGCGCTGGGAGACCGCGGCACCTTGTTCGTCGGAACCCGTGGCGACAAGGTCTACGCAGTCAGTGGCCTGGACTCGCCGTCTCCGCCCACGGTGCACGTCATTGCCCGTCGCTTGATCATGCCGAACGGTGTCGCATTTCGAGACGGCGCGCTGTATGTGGCCGAGATCAGCCGTATTCTGCGTTACGACGGGATCGAGCGCGCGTTGACTGCGCCGCCGCAGCCCAAGGTCGTACGGGACGATTTCCCGAAGGACCGGCATCACGGCTGGAAATACATTGCCTTCGGGCCAGACGGCAAGCTCTATGTGCCCATCGGCGCGCCCTGCAATGTCTGCAACGAGCCTCGCTACGCGAACATCATGCGCATGAATCCGGACGGCACCGGATTGGAGGTCTTTGCCCGGGGCGTGCGCAACACCGTCGGCTTTACCTGGCATCCGAAAACGCAGGAATTCTGGTTCACGGACAATGGCCGCGATTATCTGGGAGAGGATGTCCCGCCCTGTGAGCTGAATGTCGCACCTCGCTCGGGGCTGGATTTCGGCTTCCCTTACTGTCATGGGAAGGACATCCCCGATCCGCAGTTCGCTTCATTGGGCGAGTGCCGCAAGATGACGCCGCCGGCGCTGGCCCTGGATGCGCATGTCGCGCCGCTGGGCGTGAAGTTCTATACCGCGACGGCGTTCCCGCCGGAATACCATGGCCAGTTGTTGATTGCCGAGCATGGCTCCTGGAATCGCAAGCGCAAGAGCGGATATCGCCTCATGCTGGTCCGGTTGGAGGGTCGCACGGCACTGAGTTACGAGCCCTTCGCCAGTGGATTCCACGAAGGAAACAAGGTTTTCGGCCGGCCCGTCGATCTGCTGGTGCTCCAGGACGGTTCGATACTGGTGT
>Ga0265293_10014316_pt1 | contig 10094 bp, 7 predicted proteins | sample Munlanlewell138R_FD_192505 | JGI IMG/M metagenome (GOLD analysis project Ga0265293, IMG submission 192505) | Leachate microbial communities from a municipal landfill in Southern Ontario, Canada - Leachate well 138R | ecosystem: Engineered > Solid waste > Landfill > Unclassified | place: Canada...
TGTGTTATACGCACTCTTTAAAGGCCGTAGGTTTTCATCAAGATTTAGAACCTCTTTTTCTATAAAGTTCATCCCGTCAAAGTCTATTTGAGATATGCCTAACGCCGCCATATAAAACAGCTTGCCAATACCGAGCGTTGCGCCCTCTTTATATCTCGAGATATATTCATCAAGATTAAAGATAGTTGTGGGCAATATCTGTATGTTGAACACAACCTTACCGCCGATCTCGGTTTCTAAGTACGCATTTACAACCCTTTCTATTTGCTTCACTATGGTTTCAATAAATGACTCGTCGGACTTGATGACTAGCTTCATGCTGCCCGCGGCACTATTGCTTGCGCCATGTAGTATAGGTGAGGTGCCCGCAGATGACCAAAAGTTGTCGGTAGTCCTTGCTATATCGTCAATTTCGCCCGTAACACCGCTTTTGTTAAAGTCAATAGCCTCAATGTTGAAGGGGCTTGCGCCGAAACCAATTCCGTCTGGGAGCTGATTTGCAAGATGCATATAGTATTGCAAAAACACATCCCACTCCATCGCTGGACTGCCGTCTTCTTTTAAGGGCGCTTTCCCGAAGATCATCTTAATGTTTTTCTGATCGGCGGATACGTCGTGTCTATCCTCAGCGTCAGCTATTTTATAAAGCCCCGGCAGTACCGCCGCAAAAGGCGGTATTGAATACTCAATAGTGCTTAGGTCGAACTTCACGCAGACTGAAATTTCAGACGGAACTTCTTGCCACTTAGCATTACCGCCCGCTTTAGAAGCGTTGAACATGCTTCTAAACTCTTCTGGATAAAACTCGAGTTGTGCCTCGCTTATTTTTGACATATCCACTTTAAAGAGAGGAGTCCCCTCTTGTATGTATGCAATTTTGCAAATATCAGGATTTAGTCTTTGAATAAATGAGGCCCCTTTGCCAAGCCACCGCACGCCGAAAAACACACCATCTCTTAAAACCGATGTGGCTATAATTAGCCCCGTCTGCGGAATAGACATTGCCTTTACCGTGTCGGCAACTTTAAAATACTGTTTTTTTATAGCGTCAATGTTTCTATCGTTCCCCAAAATCTTAGGGAACAGAACATACTGCCATAGCGGTAAGCCCGCATAATATGCAAGTAGCCTTTGGTAGTGCATTGACGAGAGATACAAATATATCGATGCATTCCGCAGGCTTCTTTCGTTTGACTCGGGATTCTGAAGCCATTTTATGATTTGGTCTCTTGAATATTTTGAAAAGGTTGGGGAGGCGCCGATTCTTTGGCTTGGGTTAAACACAACCTGCCGCGTAAGCGCTTTTGCAAACTCTGCCTGTATGTCAAAATTCTTGCCGTTATACGTTTTAGCTATTTCGTCAAGCCGCTGTAATATTTTTTCGTCCAATGCCTCTTCTTTCTTGCTTTCCAAGCTGATACACCTCCTTTCATCGTCTTGTTTTAATTAGTGGCTGTCTAAACGGGAGATTTAGTAGACTGCCACTTGTGTTTTTTGACCGCTTTCTGTTTAACTCCCGCTCAATTTCTTTCGCAACGTAAATATTATAAGAAAGACTGGAGTACCTGTCTTTTCTTGAGCCGGATTTTTCTTTAACCTTAATGCTGTTCCCCTTAACCTCGTAGTCAAGATTTACCAGCTCGCTTATCAATAACTCTGTGTTATAATACGGGAGCTTTAAGTTGGTCGCCTCCTCTATGTTAAGCTTTTCGAAGCCCTTCATTTCGGAAACCGCCTCATCGACATCAAGCCTAGAAACTAATAGCCTGATTTCCCCAGTCCGAAAAGCGTCTTTAAGCCGAAGGGTACATTGCGAGTTAAAGTTTTCGCTTCCCTGTATTGCCCATATTTTCTTTGGAGCGTTGCTGACCATGCATCTCCTGGCAATGTCTTCGTTATTATAACAAGACAAAGCCCCGTACTCTTCTCCCGTGTTTGGATCTGTCATGTCGGACATTAGGAGGTCTGCGACGCTAAGCCCAGCTCCTTTGCAGTCAATGCAAATATAGTCACAGTTGAAATCTTCGTATAACCTTCGAATATTTAAAGCTTGAACATCGGTTCTTAAACCCTCGTTGTTTTCTGTGTATACGACCTTTTTTATGTACCTGCCACTTGCTTGTCTTGTCATCTGGGTTACGAACAAAGAGCTGGCGTCGTTTTTGAACTTTGTGCTGGCCATAAGCGCAATGTCCGCCGATAAAATTCGTATTTCATCGAGTTTCTTTTCGGGTATCTTACAGCGCGCGTCTAAAACCTTAAACTCTGGTCGATTAGGGTACCACGGAAATCTGAGCTTTCGGTTTTTGTCTATATCCCCATAGGAAAACAAGCTCCCGTCTCCCTCTCCAAAGAATAAACATTCGTTTTCCATTCGCCAACTCACAGCGTCAAAGTCCGAAGACTCAACCTGTTTCTGCAAACGCGCCACGTCGACGAGATTTTCTTTTACCGCTATTTGATAAGGCATAGCACAAGCAAAATAATCGCCACCCTCAGACATTTTATCTTTAAAGTCTTGAACCAGTCTGTATGAAAAGTGCTGCTCAAACCACGCCGAGCTAGAATATATTATTTTTGTTCGCTCCGCTGGCTCGTTTTTATACTCCGGTTTGTTGATAAAGCCCGGTTGCCTTGGGTCTTTAAGGAAGTTTTCAAGAACCGTGTCTATAATTACCTTGCTCACCATTCTGTATTCGTCGACAATTAATATATGAGCCCTTTTGCCCCTCGAGGTTTGGCTTGAAGTAACCACGTCTATTAAAGAGCCGTTTTTAAACAAAATATAACACTCGCTCGGGTTATCCTTCACCTCTTCCACCTCCATTCGTAGATATGGAGACGAATCAAAAAGGTCTTTTTTAATTTTATCTATGAGCTCTGCTGCCTGCCCCCGTGTTTTTGCTGCAACCCTAATAACGGCGCCGGGGTATAGAACAGAATAAATACTTGCGAAAACTGCGAGCAACCACGTTTTTCCCACGCCTCGTCCAGCCAGATATATAAAGTTGTTGTACCTAAACATCATGCAAAGAATAATTTCCTGAAATCTGCGAAGGTTTAGTCCCAAATAATCTCTCGCACACCTGTGAGGATTTTGCCTATAAAAACTCAGCCAGTGCTCTGCGCCCTCTAAAAGGGCATCTGTCCCGCTGTGTCTAACCTCTTTTATTTTACCCATCAGCACCGCCCCCTACGACAGGAGCCTTGACCGAATATTTTTCTATTTCATCTTCATACATCTCTTTGTCGGGAATTTCTTCATGAACCAAATTACAAAAATGTCCCAAAAAGATTGTTTTTATTTCGCGCTCTATTCCGTCTACATCCTCGTATTCGGGCAGTTTTCTTGCAATCGGGCGTTCGCTTTCAATCTTTTTTGCGAGCATCCCCAAAAGGGCTTGGTCGCCCAGCACTTCTCTTTTTTCTTTGGGCTTAAAGCCGCCCGTTTTCATCAAATCTTGAAGCGTTTTGGTGGCACTGGCTATTTCTTTTATGTCCCCGCCAAGCGTTACCTTTCTAAGTATTAGCTGTGCGATGCAAATGTTTTTGACAATCTCTTTCTGCTCTTTTGTAAATTCATCAATATTTTGGGCTACCCACTCGTTGTATTCATCTTGGAGGAACTTATAATCTAAGTTTTCATGTCCCGCACCAAAGAATCTTATCACTTCTTTATCTGCGACATAATCCCTGTACTCGCAGTCTTCGGCTAAAACATCCGGCTGAGCCCCCTCGGGGACAGAGCTTGTTATCACATTTACAGTATCAAGATAAGAGTCGCCTATGGCTTGATATTGCGCCATATTCATTTTAGACGGATACTGAGCAATGCGACTTGTCTCCGACGTTATGTCTTTGGTGGCCGCCAACAGCCTCTCGCTGTAAGGCCAGTCAAAAAGTTGGCAACAGCGCTTTATTGCTCTCTCGATATCGCCATTAAAAAAGCCGATGAGTTTTTTGAAATACTCTTCGGCGCAATTCCTGCATATAGTTATATAGTAACTGTTTCCTTTGTAGAGCTCTGACTTTGTTGAAAAGAAGTTGCCTTTTTGTGCCCTATACTCAACCCCGCAGCAGGTGCAGGCATAACCCGTAGCTTTGTTGCCCTTGTTGGGCGTTTTTTTGTTTGACATTTTTCCTCCACGCCACAAGGCATATCTTTTTTTGTTTTTCTTGAAACTTTACAGAAGTAAATCCTCTACACTATCATTTTCTTGCCGTTTAATATATACTTCTGTTATCTGTGTGTTTGAGTGCCCTAGAAGTTTGCTGATACGCTTGATGTCAACGTTCATCTCTTCTGACAGCTGGGTTGCCCTCGAGCTTCTTAAAAGATGCGGCCATGTCTTTCGTCCGACAATTTTATCAAAATCTGAGTCGTGCCAGTTGTTAAAAAATGTAGGAGACGCTTGTTTTGTTTTGCCCCCAACTGTCTGTATAAACATATATTCACAGTCATCGTCTCTCGTATCTACCCATCTTTTAAAAGCGTCCATGGTTTTTTGCCCAAAGATAAATGTTCGTGGCTTACCTTCTTTCCCTCGTCCTTTAGCACGGATTACCGGTGTTTCGTACATTGGAGCTCCGTTTGAGCTGATTTTCGGTGCGATATCAACCGCGTTTTTGAGCAGCTGTCTTATCTCGCCTTTTCTCGCCCCTGTTTCAAGCGCAAAAAGCAGGTATGCAATCTTGGCATACTCTTTTCTTTCCTCTAACACGCTTACTAGGTTGTCAAACTCGGCTATCGTAAGAGGTTCTTTCTCAACCCTCGCGTTCATAGATGGTAGCTTTATTGACTTATTTATTGGGTTTCTAAAGCTAGGATAATCATCCATGTAATATGTCTCAATATATGTAAAAAACGACGATACACTCGATTTTTTGGCCCTGATATCGGCAGAGCTACACTTTCTTTCCGACATCCAGTTGACAAATCTTTTGAAATCCAGACTTCTAATCTCAGCGAAACTCTTGTTGTTTAAATGCTCGTAACACCATACAAAAAATATCATTAAGTTTGATCTGTAGCTTTTTATGCTCGCCGCACTTAGCTCAGTAGAGTCCGCCAAAAAATCCTCGACCATCTGTCTATTTAGCTCGTTTACTTCGCCCCACTTTTCAGGGGTTATAGGTTTTAGTTTTTTTATTTGCATATACACACCTCTCATATCTTTTCCTTTCAATCCGTTTGTCTGAGGCGTTGCATTTGCAACAAAATACGAGAACCCCAACAAGTGGGGTTCTCGCCGCCCTTTTGCAAGAGGCTCAGTTGACAAAAATTTTTAACTTATCGTTTTGCCAGCCTGCCGAAACTTAACAATGTTCTTGGGCTGTATAATCGTAATTTCTCCCGTCACGGGGTGCTTGTTACGTCTTGGCGCAGTAACTGTCGGGGTGAATGAACCAAACCCATAAATACCGACACCCTTCCTGTCCTCATACAGCGTCTTGCCAAGAAGCGTGAAAACCGAATCGCAATAAGTTGTTGCGTCTTTTATCGTAACCCCGTAGGTCTCGGAGTATAGTCTTGCAAACTCTGTTGCGCTTAACACCCCTCATCACCTCCAAGCTCGTCGCAATAGAAATCGAACATAATGTCGGACGCTAAATCAAAAATAGAATCGCACTTCTCTATAGCCTCGGCAAGCGTCTTGCCATATTTTTCAAAGTATGCCTTTTTAAGCGTCTCGCCATATTTTTCAAAGTATGCCTTTTTAAGCTCCTTAATATTCAACACGTGTTTCCCCCCTTTTAATTCAAACAAACAAGCTGGGTTTTATCTTTGATAACCTTGCCGTCATAGTCTTGACACAGGTATAAAAACCCTTCTTTTTGTGAATTAACAAGCCTTCCGTCCGAGTAGTTCATTGCTTTTGTATCGCAACAACAGCCTTGCTCATATAGTGTTGTGTTGCCCACAACATATTTGCCAACACGATGTGTGTGCGACATTACCAAATTTTCAAACCGATACCCCTCGTTTCTAAACCACTGCATGGCCTTTTCTGCGGTCTTCATCATTCCAGACGAAAAGGCAAAAGGATGACAGAAAATCGTGTCCCCAATCTGGCAATGCCAGTTATCGACATAATCTATCTCAACCCCGTCTATGACTTCGCAAAGCGGGCTATAATGAATTTTTGTCCCCTTTCTTTTGTCGTAATGGTTGAAGCCATCTACAATTATTAACTCAAGGCTTGTTTTTGGCATTAGCTCCAAGAGGTCTGTGTCTAAGTTTTTGGACAAATAGCTTTGAAACCTTATGTCGTGATTACCAAATGTTACAACAACCTTCTTGGGGCTTATGTATGTAATTAAATCAATCAGATATTCGCGCGTCTTAATTATCTCTTCCATAGGGCTTATCCTATATGCCTTTGGGAATTTGGATATTGCTTGACAGTCAGTTATGTCTCCATTGAGCTGTAATATATCTACCTTCCCCACATATTCCTCAAAAGTCTCTGTCGGCAACTGGAAGGGAACATGCAGGTCTGATACTGAAAGAATCCGCCTGTGAACCCGCGCTCCGCCAATCAGCTCATCGTTCTCTATTATCTCAATCAGCCGCCGCATCCCGTACATTCGCTTTCTAACCTAGGACTCGTTAAAGCAATTGCCTTCGCCAAACAAAAGCTCGCTCAGCTCTTCGTAGTCCCTTGTCTCCGTTTTGTTTATTAGCTTATTATTAACAACCTCTCTTGCCTGCTCGTAATTTATCAAACTGCACTTCTCCTTATCCCATATGGTACACCGCGACCCCGCCGCCGTCCGGTGTATGCGCTAATGCGCCCCGTTCCAACGGCAGTGGTGTCCTGACCGCTGAAACCCAACTTAATTCTCTAAATATTTGCGTAGCGAGGCGTATCTACACCCTCTTCTACCATAGTGAAGCACTCTTATTTGGTCGTTTTTAGGCTCCAAACTTGTCCCATTATTGGACAAAACAAGTGTGTTTTTGAAAGTTAACATCGCCAAAAATAGGGCTAAAACATGTAATTTTTGTATGCATTTGGGACGCTTTTCACCTTTTTATACAAAAAATCATACAGCCTTGCGTCCCCATCGTTGCTCTCAACCACGTCGTACATCACGCCAGAGCTTTGTTTTACAAGGTTGAAAAACATGTCGTTGGGGGTTTGGAACAGGATGTCGAACAGCAGCCTTAGAACAGGGGCGTTGTCTTTATTGTCCATCTCTTTTAGCATTAGGTATAAAGAGTTTTCGCACCAGTCAAACTTCATTATTTGGTCAACGCACCCCTGTGTTTTTTCCGTAATTTTGGCCGTTAGTTGCATTCTCTCGTCTTTGTCTTCTTTCTTGTACTTGGAGTAGGCAACTTGCAGCTGTAGTATTTCAGACTGGGCGACTCTAATAATCTCCATACACCTATCTTTTCGATAGTTCACACTTCCGCCCGAGACAAGAGCGGCGGGCTTCTTAATGATACTTAAAAAAGATATCGTTTTGCTCTTAAACATACGTGACTGTAGACTATTGGCCTTGTCGACAATTATCTGCACATAGTCCATGGGCGTGTCGAAATTTTTATATCTGACGTTTTCGTTTAAGGCATACCCATTGTCAATTGTTATATTTTTAAAAAACGTGGGTTTGACTCTTTTGCCGCCGTCAAATATCTCATACTTATCACTAATTTCGGCAATTTCTTTTTTGCTGTCAATGGAGATCTCTTTTTTAGCCCTGTCTATTTCCACCGAAGACAGTATTGCAAGTTTACAGGTGTCTAAATACAACTCTTGCAAGTCCTCGTCCGGCGCGCCCGTGTACGCCCTTTGCCAAAATAGGCTGTTCAGCAGTTGCGACAGGTTAACAATTTGGCCTATAAGATTCTCCGAAGTCTTGACGTCTAAGTCCGCCTTGTCAGCAGGCGAATAAACCCTATCCGTTTTCTTTGCCTCGACGAACCCTGTTGGAACATAAAATCCTGCGTAGTTAGGCTCAGCGGCCGAAATAAGCTCTTTATGGTTAGTCAAAAGCATTATGTCTGAATCGTACAGTTGATACCCTCGGTTTCCCGATATTTATTAGGGGCTTAGACTATCTCATCACCCTCTTTGAGCAGAGGGGCTTGGCGCTTCGCGATAGGGGTTTTCGCCCTAAAGCTACAGATTTCATAAGCATATTACCTTGTAACTTAGCTCGTATATCTTAGTCGTTACATCTTCAAGGGCGTTTCCACCCGAGTTTGACACGGTATTGTCATAGAACTAAGTTGCGTTCCTTAGATTTTTACCGTTAGCAGCGCCACAGGCGCCACACCTCGCATGTGCGAGTTCACCAAGTTTTTTACTATGTATTGCTACATAGGCGGACAACAAGTCTATCCGCACCGTTAAGCCTTTGTTGGATATTTTCTCCAATAGCGTTTACGCAAACAATCTCTGATGTTAAATTAAAATATCTGTCAACATCAATGCTTTTCCTGTTGGTGGCCAATAAAATGTTGCCCATTGTGATATGCGGGCTGCGGCTTCCCAGCAGCTTTTCGCCATCTTTAAAGTTTTTGCAACAAACCGTATTTGGCTCAAACGCGGGCTTGCCGTCAAAAAGCCCTATTGCCGACCTAAGCATCTCGACGCAGTTCCCGAACAAAACGGCGTAATTCCCGGGGATTAAAACCCTCCCACGCTTTAAGCCTTTAACCATGCTTCTTATTAAACTGCCCCTGAACTCTTTGTAATACTTGGTTTGGGCAAACTCCTTATTCACCCCCAGCATTTTAAAGACAATTTCATTTCGTGTTCTCAAAGGTGTTGCCTGAAGGCCTTGGCGGGGGTTACCAAGCGTCAACCCAATGTGGTAGCGCAACCAGTCGGGGTCGCTCCTGACAAGCCGCAGGTGTTCGACAGAGGGCTCTAACAGAGCCTCAACTTCGTCAAAAGATAGCTGAACGGTGTTTAAGAGCTGATAATGCATGGGCACCATTCTTCCCTCAAAAAACTTTGTTGGCTTTTCCGTTTTGACAACCCCGAAGGTTGAGCCCGCATTTTCCAACCAGTCTCTCAGCGCGCCAAATTTTAGGTACTTTATGCTGTTGGGTGTCGTTATAAGCTTAATGCGCGATATGTCGCCCGCCAGCGTGAATCCGTTGAGCTGACCAACAGAGTGTATGTCGTTGTCTTGGAAAAACTCTTGTATATTGGTGTTGAAGGCGCATGTTTTAAAAAACCTATTGCGAAGAACCATTGAGCCTTTGCCGGGATATTCGCTAAACAGGCTCGCGTCCATCAAAGATTGCCCGTCCCAAATGTCGTTCTTTATTTTAACCGTCTTTTTTTCTGCCGTCAGCTTACCGTCCGGCGCCTCAATAGCGACCACCTCGTCCTCAAACTCGCTTATGTAATCGTCAATAACCAAAATTTCATCGGGCTGAATCTCAACGGTGGACTCTATGCTTGACAAACTTAGTGATATATAAGATTCCCACGCGGCCAAGTCAATAGGGTCTCCGTAGTTTATGTCCAGCCCACACTTGTCCCACCTTTCCATCCTTTCCGAAACCACCGAGTTCAGGAAAAGGCACTTCCCCAGCCGCCCAGCGCCGGCGGATCTTTTCCATCTAACCATATACTGGCCATCGCACAAAAAGCCGTTCTCGTACAGATATTCTCTCAGTTCGGCCTTGTTGAGCAACGTCGGTATGTTTCCACTTTGCTCATAATGACCGTCGCAAAAGACAAAATATTCCCCCAGCGCCTTTTGCGGTATCGGGCTCTTTATCTCGACATTGGTCTGTATGGCCACCAGCTCATCATTGCGCAAACACACACCGTCTATGATTTCCAGCTCATGAATGTCGTGCCCCGCCTTAACATAGGTATTAAACCCGACCAAATTCCACTCTTTATAAGAAAATGAAAACTTTACGTTTATAACGTGTGGGCAATACTCGTGCTCGCCCGCCCTAAAAGAAAAGTTTTTGCGTCTGGTTGTTTTTTCGTATGTGTCCCTAAGCTGCCTAGCGTCCAAACTGTCGTCCAGTGTGTTTATAAATCTTCTAAGACGGAACTCACCTTTTTCGTCGCGGACTCTATACCCCTCTCGGTTGTTCGAAGCCTGCATTGCGG
>Ga0265293_10014317_pt1 | contig 10093 bp, 11 predicted proteins | sample Munlanlewell138R_FD_192505 | JGI IMG/M metagenome (GOLD analysis project Ga0265293, IMG submission 192505) | Leachate microbial communities from a municipal landfill in Southern Ontario, Canada - Leachate well 138R | ecosystem: Engineered > Solid waste > Landfill > Unclassified | place: Canada...
GCCGGCTACATCGCAGATCCCAAGAGCATCATGGAGGCCTAGCATGAAGATTCAAGGAAACGTCTTCAGATACGGAGACAACGTTGACACCGATGTCATCATCCCGGCACGGTACCTCAATACCACCGACCACAGCGAGCTTGCAGCCCACTGCATGGAGGATATCGACAGCCAGTTCATCAAGAAGGTGGAGCGGGGCGACATCATCGTCGCTGATCGCAACTTCGGCTGTGGATCGAGCCGTGAGCACGCCCCCATCGCCATCAAGGAGAGCGGGATCAGCTGTGTCATCGCCCGCTCCTTCGCCCGCATCTTCTATCGCAACGCCATCAACATCGGCTTGCCGATCCTCGAGTGTGAGGAGGCTGCCGACAACATCAAGGCCGGCGACCGTGTCCAGGTCGACTTCGACAGCGGCACGATCACCAACCTGACCACCGGGGAGAGCTTTGAGAGCGAGCCCTTTCCCCCGTTCATGCAGTCGCTCATCACCAGCGGCGGCTTGGCAGCCTTCATGGCCAAGGAGGCGCAGTGATGAAGGGACGCATCGCAGTCATCGCCGGCGACGGGATCGGGCCGGACATCACCCAGGAGGCGCTCGCGGTTCTCAACCAGGTGGCCCAGACGTTCGGCCATGAGTTTGAGACTGCCGGCTACCTTGCCGGCGGAGCGGCCCTCGATGTACACAATACCCCGCTGCCTGAAGAGACCCTTGAGGGGTGCAAGAGCAGTGATGCGGTGCTCCTTGGATCCCTCGGTGGGCCGAAGTGGGATACGGCACCCTCCCACCTGCGCCCGGAGCAGGGGCTGTTGGGACTCAGGGGAGGCCTCGGCCTCTTCTGCAACCTCCGGCCGGCCATCATGTACAAGCAGCTCTCTGGCGCCTGCCCGCTCAAGGCGGAGGTGGTGGGCGAGGATTTGGACATCATGGTGGTGCGCGAGCTGACGGGAGGCATCTACTTTGGCGCGCGTGCTCGTGATGAGGCGGGCGCCTACGATACGATGAGCTATACCAAGGCGGAGATCGAGCGCATCCTACGCAAGGGCTTTGAGATCGCCGGCAAGCGGTCGAAGCGGCTGTGCAGCGTCGACAAGGCCAACATCCTCTCCTCGAGCCAACTGTGGCGCGACACGGCAAACGCGTTGGCAGGCGAGTATCCTGATGTGGAGCTCTCCCACCTCTACGTGGACAATGCTGCGATGCAGCTGGTGCGCAACCCCCGCCAGTTCGATGTGATCGTCACCGAGAACATGTTCGGCGACATCCTCAGTGATGAAGCGAGCCAGATCACCGGTTCGATCGGGATGCTGCCGTCGGCGAGCCTGAGGGAGGACAGCTTCGGCATGTATGAGCCGATCCACGGCAGCGCACCGGATATCGCCGGAAAGGACCTCGCCAACCCGATCGCGATGATCCTCTCGGTGGCGATGATGCTGCGCCACACCTTCGGCCTCAATGAGGAGGCGGTGGCGATCGAAGAGGCGATCGGGCGTGTGCTTGATGAGGGGTATCGGACCGCCGACATCTACTCGCCCGGGATGACGCGGATCGGAACCGGTGAGATGGGACGACGCATCGCCGATGCCCTGTAGGAGAAGGAGCGTGGATATGGATGGAATGAAGAGACGATCGAGTGCAATGACCGAGGGGGTGCAGCGAAGCCCTCACCGCTCGTTGATGAAAGCGCTGGGGTGGACGGACCGGGAGATCCACATGCCGATCATCGGCATTGTCAGCGGTGCCAATGAGATCATCCCGGGTCATATCCACCTCTCCCGGATCGTTGATGCGGTGAAGGCAGGGGTACGCCAGGCAGGCGGCAACCCGGTCTCCTTCCCGGTCATCGGCGTCTGTGACGGCATTGCCATGGGCCATACCGGCATGCGCTACAGCCTTGCCAGCCGCGAGCTCATCGCCGACTCGATCGAGGTCATGGCGATGGCCCACCCCTTCGATGCGCTGGTCTTCGTCCCCAACTGCGACAAGATCGTGCCGGGGATGCTCATGGCCGCCCTGCGCCTTAATATCCCGTCGATCTTCGTCAGCGGGGGGCCGATGCTCGCCGGTACGATGGACGGCCAGGGTGCGTGCAAGACCAACCTCTCGGTGATGTTTGAGAAGGTCGGCGCCCATGGGGCCGGCCTGATCAGCGACGAGGAGCTGCTGGCCTACGAGGACAACGCCTGTCCGACGTGCGGCTCCTGCAGCGGCATGTATACGGCCAACAGCATGAACTGCCTCACCGAAGCCATCGGGATGGGGCTACCGGGCAACGGGACGATCCCGGCCGTCTATAGTGCGCGTGACCGCCTGGCCAAGGAGGCCGGCTATCAGATCATGGAGCTCTTGCGCCGCAATCTCTGCCCCCGAGATATCATGACGGAACAGGCCTTCGCCAACGCGCTGGCCGTCGACATGGCGCTCGGGTGCTCGACCAACACGATGCTCCACCTGCCAGCCATCGCTCACGAAGCGAATTTGACGATCGATATCTTCGCGGCCAACGATGTCAGCGCAAAAGTCCCCAACCTCTGCCACCTCGCCCCGGCCGGGCCACACCACCTGGAGGACCTCCACCGGGCAGGGGGTGTACAGGCGGTCATGTCCATCCTGGCCCAGGCGGGCCTGATCGATGCAAGCCTGCCCACCGTCAGCCTCAAGAGCGTTGGAGAGCTCTGCAGTGAGAAACAGGTCACCAACGATGAGGTCATCAGGGCGATCGACAACCCCTACTCACCAAGTGGTGGCATTGCGGTGCTGAGCGGCAACCTCGCCCCTGATGGAGCGGTGGTCAAGCAGAGCGCCGTCGATGAGGCGATGCTGGTCCACACCGGACCGGCACGGGTCTTCGACAGTGAGGACGCCTCCATCGAGGCGATCTTTGCCGGCAAGATCAAGCGGGGGGATGTGGTGGTGATCCGCTACGAGGGGCCCAAGGGGGGCCCGGGGATGCCGGAGATGCTCAGCCCGACGAGCGCCATCGCCGGTATGGGTCTGGACAAGGACGTCGCCCTGATCACCGACGGACGCTTTAGCGGGGCAACCCGGGGCGCCTCCATCGGGCACATCAGCCCGGAGGCAGCCGATGGTGGTCCGATCGCCCTCGTCGAGGAGGGGGATTTGATCGCCATCGATATCCCGGCTCGCTCGATCACGCTGTTGGTCGATGAGGCGGTCCTCACAGAGCGGCGCGCACGGTGGCAGGCACCGAGGCGCAAGATCGAGGGTGGATACCTCGCGCGCTACGCAGCGGCAGTCTCCAGTGCTGCGGGCGGGGCGATCATCACAGAGCGATAGGAAGGAGCAAGCGATGCAGATCAGTGGAGCACAGATCATCATAGAGTGTTTGGTGGAACAGGGTGTTGATACCGTCTTCGGCTTTCCCGGTGGAGCGGTCCTTCCGCTCTACGATGCCCTCTACCAGAACCGCGACCGGATCCGCCACATCCTGACCAGCCATGAGCAGGGTGCGGCCCACGCCGCCGATGGGTATGCCCGCTCAACAGGAAGGGTAGGCGTATGTATGTCGACCAGTGGTCCGGGAGCGACGAACCTCGTCACCGGCATCGCGACCGCCTACATGGACAGCGTGCCGATGGTTGCCCTCACCGGCAACGTCACGGTCCCACTCTTGGGCAAGGACAGCTTTCAGGAGGTGGACATCACCGGTATCACGATGCCGATCACCAAGCACAACTTCATCGTCAAGGATGTAGCCGATTTGGCTCCCACCATGCGTCTCGCCTTCAAGATCGCCCAGGAGGGGAGGCCGGGCCCGGTGCTCATCGACCTGCCCAAGGACATCACCGTCCACACCACCGAGTATGTACGAGAGACGATCGAGCCAATCGTCCCCCGCGTCGATCGTCTCAGCCAAAAGAGTTTGGAGAAGGCCCTGGAGTTGATCAAGGGCAGCGAGCGGCCGATGTGCTACGTCGGTGGGGGAGTCATCCGGGCCAAGGCGAGTGAGGAGCTGGCCACCTTCCTCACCCTGTCGGACAGCCCGGCCTGCACCTCGCTGATGGGAAGCGGGGCGATCAGCAGCCACGATGCGCGCTTCACCGGCCTGGTGGGGATGCACGGCACCAAGGTGAGCAACATGCTCGTCTCGGCGTGCGACCTGCTCATCGTGATCGGCGCACGCTTCAGCGACCGGGTGGTGAGCAAGGCCTCCTCCTTTGCCAAGAACGCCAAGATCATCCACATCGATGTCGACCCGGCTGAGATCGACAAGAACATCAAGAGCTATTGCAACGTCGTCGGCGATGTGAAGGTGGTCCTCACCGAGCTGAATCGACGCCTCTCGACTCCGGTCGTCCACACCCGCTGGATGGAGCAGGTGGCCGACTACAAGCGACGCTACCCCATCAGGGTGGACCACGAGAGTGCTCGGAGCAAGGAGATTCTCAAGGCGCTGCAGGCCCTCCTCCCTTCGGACTTCTTCATCGTCACCGAGGTCGGCCAGCATCAGATGTGGGCCGCACAGTTCCTCAAGCACGTCCAGCCCGGCCACTTTCTCACCAGTGGCGGGCTGGGAACGATGGGGTACGGCACCGGGGCGGCCATCGGGGCCCAGGTGGGCAACCCGAAGAGTCGGGTGGTGAACGTAGCCGGCGACGGGTCGTTCAAGATGAACTGCAACGAGCTTGCCACCATCGCCCGCTATCGCCTGCCGACGGTGATCCTCTTGATGAACAACAAGACGCTGGGGATGGTCCGCCAGTGGCAGACCCTCTTCTTTGATGGCAACTACAGCGAGACGACCCTGGACACCCCCATCGATTGGATTGCCTTGGGTGCCGCCTACGGGGTGAAGGGGATGCGCCTTGGCAAGGACGACGATCCCAAGGCGGTGCTGAAGGCTGCCCTGGACCTCGGTGAGGCGGTGCTCGTCGACTGCGAGATCCCAGTGGACGACAAGGTCTATCCGATGGTAGCCCCGGGAGCTCCGATCGACGAGATGCTCGGGGTCCCCGAATCCTCCTGAGGCTCTCCGTACATGTAACATACCAAGTCGAAGAACGTCATCCCCAGCGCTGAACAGATCGCATAGATCGTCGGCAAGCTGGGGGTACGTTTGCCCGATTCAATGTAGTAGAGCTGGCTGCGACTGAGGTCAGCGAGCTCGATCAAGGTCTCTTGGGTCATGCAGTGCATCTGTCTCAACTGTCGCACCGCCTCTCCGATGGTCAAGTGTTCCATGTAGCAAGTATGGGGATATAAATAGGACAATTGACGTAATCTTGTCATTTTTGGGCAAAAATCTTGCGATAGGGCACCCCTGTATCCAGGGCGAGGAGTCCAGTCCTTTGACAAATAAGGGTTTATGTCTAACACCATCAGGTGGCCAATAGTACAAAAAATACCAAATTTTTGCCATTCGATGGTATACTTGGCCAAAATGACCACCACAAGGAGGCAGGTGTGGACGCAGATGTACGACAGATGACCTGGACAGAGCTTGCAGCGGTGTGCACCAATTTGGAGAAGGCGTGTACCAAGCAGCTCAGAGGTGAGGAGGCGACGACGTTTGCAAAGCTCGCTTCCTTCTATGAATCGAGACGGGAGCCTCAAGCTGATGCGAAGATCGAGGAGCTGGTTGCCTTGATCGATGCAGACCTGGCAGAGGGGTATCCATCGGCCAATGAGGCAGCCCAGGCAGCCGAGGACCGCGGCTCAAAGCGTGCCCTGCTGTGGGGTGAGAAGGCGACAAAGCTCCTCAAGAGTCTCTTGGTCCGCTATGAGAAGCAAGGTGCCAAGCTCACCGAGGAGACCGGCGTCTTCGTCTGTGAAATCTGCGGCTTCGTCTATGTCGGCAGTGCGCCGCCCGAGGTCTGCCCGATCTGCAAGGTCCCGGCCTTCAAGATCCACCCGGTACGAAAGGAGGCCATCTGATGCATGCAGTACGAAACCTGAGACTCTGTACCAAGGATTGTGTCTGTCTCTTCATCTGTCCGACCGGGGCGACCAACACCGAGACGGGACAGATCGACTTCGACAAGTGCCTCGACGGCTGCCGCCTCTGTGTGGATGCCTGCCCAAGCGGTGCCATCTACCTGGTCAGTTCGACCTACCCCAAACCGCAGACCACCGAGGATGCGGTGGCAGAGCGCCTCTTCGCCCTTGCCAATAGCAAGGCGGCACAGGAGGACCTGGCCCGCTCGATCGCCCACGGCAGCGATGACCCGGCCCTTCGCCAGATCTGCAAGGTCGTCGAGATGAGCAGCCGGATCATCGCTGAAGACCTGTGGCGTGAGAGCGGCTACATCATCGCCCAAAGCGATGCAGCCGAGCAGTTGGTGGAGGCGATGCTCGCAGAATATGGCGCCGAAGAGGGGTTTCCCGTCGAAGCGGTCCAGGCGTTTCTCAACGGGCGACGGTAAACCGGCGTAGCAGTGCGATGCCCACCGTACCGGCCAGTGCGGCAAGCGCGGTGGTGAGCCAGAGTACATCCATGGCGGTATATTGGATGATCGCCCCCCCGATGATGGGGGCGATCGCATGCCCGCTTCCCATGATGATCGGCAAGATCGCACTGAACCGCCCCCGGTGGCTGATGGGGGTGTTGTTGGCCACCCAGTACCCTTGGTTGGTCGCGCTGATGATCTCCCCGATGGTATAGACGACCACCAGGAGCAGGAAGACCGGCTCACGCACAGCGAAGGCGAAGAGCGAGAAGCCGATGGTGTACAGGAGCCCTGAGAGGGTGATGTTTGCCAACGGGTCAAAGCGCCTGAGCAGCGTCACGGCAAACGGGGTCAGGAGGACCACCACCACGCCGTTGAGCGCCATCATGCGCCCGTACAACGGGGCCCCAGCCTCACCAAAGAGGGAGGTGGTCAACAACGGCAGGGCAAAGAGCGTCTGGCTGTAGGCGTAGCTGAAGCAGGTGATGCAGAGGCTGAAGACCAGGAGACGCACACGGGAAAAGAGCACCTTCAGCGTCCCGCCGTCCTCAGCCCGCTCCCCGCTCTTCCAGGCTCTGCTCTCCTTGAGAACCTCTTTGGTGGGTTTACTCTCCTTGATCTTGAGGATGATGAGCACAATCGATAGAAAGCCGGCGGCAGCGTTGCCAAAGAAGAGCCAGGCGGGAGCACGGTAGAAGAAGAGGCCGGCGATGACCGGGCCGAGGGCGAAACCGAGGTTGTGGCCCAGATAGATGAGGCTGAAGGAAGCCTGCCGGTTCTCGGCGCTCGTCACGTCGATCTTCATCGCTTCGCGCGCCGGGTCGACCATCCCATCGAAGAAGAGGGCGGTCAACACCAGAGCCGATACCCACGCGGTCCCTTCCAGAAAGCCGGCTGCCAGATAACAGCCGTTCATCAGGATCTCACAGGGGACGAAGACCCGCTTGCGACCGATTGTGTCGGCGAGCTTGCTGCCCAAGAGCGAGCCGGGTACGTAGAGGATTGACGCAAGGGTGAGAAAGAGGCCGGCCTTCGCCGGCGGGTACCCGAGGCGTTGGGTCAGGTAGAGGGTGAGGAAGGGGTAGACGAAGATTCCCACCGAGTTGATGACGGTGGCGAAAAAGAGGGTGTAGATCGGCGCCGGCAGGCCGCGGTAGATCGACAGGGGGTGGTTCATACAAGACTCTCGAGGAATCGGGCCAGCCCATCCTCGCTGTTCGATAGGGTGATGTGGTGGGCGTGGGCCTGCACATCGGCGGGGGCGTTTCCCATCGCCACTGCCATGCCAGCGGCTTGGAACATCGCAATATCGTTGTAGTAATCACCGATGGCGATCACCCGGTCCCTCTCGATGTGGTAATACGCTTTGAAGGCGCGCACCGAGCGCCCCTTGTCCGTGTGTGTGGGAAGGAGCTCGATGTAGTTGGGGTGATAGTTGAAGATGTCCAGCGTGCCCTGGAAGTGGTGCTGGAGGGTGCCCGTCATCTCGGTGATGTAGGAGGGGTCCCGGTGCATTGCCAAGAGCTTGAAGGGCTTCTCGCTGCCATCGAGGTGGCGCTCCAGCTGGCAAAGCGGTTCGATGGTGCCGGCGATGCCGCTATACGATACCTCGGCGTCGTGCCAGCAGTTGCGGCTTTGCACATACCAATGCTGGTTGGTGTAGAGGAAGAACTCCAGCTCGCTGTGGGCCAGCTCACCGAGGGCACTGCGCGCCACCTGGTAGTCGATGGGCCGCTCGTCGATGACCCGGTTCTGCTCATCGAGGCTCAGCGCCCCGTTGAAACACCCCATCGCTCCGGTCAGGGACAACTCCTTTTGGATTGATGCCACGCTCTGGGCATTTCGTCCGCTGACCAAGGCGAAGGTGATGCCGCTTTGAACGACATCTGAAATGGCGCGTTTTGCTCTCACACTGATCGTATGATTGGGGCCCAAAAGCGTCCCGTCGATGTCACAGCAGATGAGCGTGTAGTCGTGCATGGGCTCATCGTAGCCAATGCGTCTCTGTCTGTACAGCTGTTCTTAGCCATGGGTGTCCTTGCTCGCTGAATTTCTCTTGAAGGCCAATTACCAGAGTCGGCTCACTGCCGCTACGGCTACCACCACGGTGGCGAGGACCACGACGATCGGGGTATGAACCGGACGGGTTGTACCAATTACCGCCTGCTCCCCCTCTCTCTCACCGGCGGTGGCCAGCAGGGCTTGGTCGATGCGGGAGACGATGGTGCCGGTGGTGTTGCCAAAGGCATGGGTCAGCCGGCCGAAGTAGGCGAGGGTGAGGACGAGGATTGAGCCCGCTTTGCCCCTCAGCGGCGGATTGGTTCCCACCAGCGCCTGGCTCGCCGAGAGCAGGGCGATGAGGCGCAGTGCCTTCAAGAGCGCGTTGGTGAGGGCCGTTTCGGTGACGGCAAGGTGTCCGAGAGCGAGCAGCACCCGCCCATTGGGCTCAGCAAGGCTGAGGAGCAGCAACGACAGGAGCAGGGCAAGGGCAGGGGCGAGGCGGATCTTGCGGTTGCACGCCTTCTGCATGGCGTAGAGCACCACGACGATGGCGACCAACGAAGCCAGGCCATCGGCTGTGATGATCGCAGCGATGGTGACCATCACGGCAATGGTGGCCACACTCTGGCCCTGACGTCGCTCGGTGTTGATCTGGCTGAGGGTAAAGGTGGGGTCGGTCAACAGGGGTGCGAAGGTGCTCGTTCTGCGGTAGTGCTCAGCAAGGATGCCGAGGACCAAACTGGTGGCAAGGCCCAGGGCGAGCATCAGGGGGGCAGCGATCCAGATGGCCGATCCATAGACGACGGCTGCAGCCACGGCGATTTGGCTGAGGTTGGAGACAAAGGCGCCGATGAGCGAGATACCGACCAGTGAGACACGGCTAGCCAAAAGGCGCTTGGCCCCATACATGGCCAGGCCGCTGGCAAGCGTGCCGGAGAGCGAGACAAGGATGAGGTAGGAGAAGAGGGTGCCGCTGACCATCCCCTGGCCGATGGCCTTGAGCAGCAGGATGGCCAGGTATGATCTCAAGCCAATGGTATCGAGGATGATGAGCAGCGGCAGGTTGGCCAGGCCGAGGCGGAGGAAGGGCAGCGGCTTTGGGATGAGGAACTCGAGTGTCGAGCAGAGCAGCGTCACTGCACTGACGAAGGCCACCGTACGCTCAGATCGCGACATCATCGACCTCCGTGTCAGCTGTCGCACCGACGATGGTCAGCAACACCTGGTTGGGCAAGCAGGCGATCCACTGTCCGCTGGAGGCGATGGGGCGCTGCAGCGTACAGCTCTTGGTCGGGCAGGAGGAGTCGATGATGGATGCCTTGCCTCCGGCGATGCGGATGGCAGTTGGGCCCAACGGGCCATCAACGGTGACCTCCAGGTCGTTTGAGAGGGCGTAGCGATAGACGGCCTGGTGGGTGCGTACCTCGACGTAACCCGAACCGCCGCTATAGGTCTTCATGCCGATGAGGACGACGGCGAGGGCGAGGAGAAGGAAGATGAGTAGGTCGAAGAAGAGGGTGGGGTGTCGCTTTGCCATCGGCACAGTGTAGCCCCAACGAACCGCTCCAATCAAGCGGCGGTGCGCTGTTGGTTGCACTGTTGGTGAACTATATGAGCAGAAGGCCTTCGATTGTTGATAAAGTTCACACTATTTAGACGATTGTAGAAGATTATGAAGCATTTG
>Ga0265293_10014318_pt1 | contig 10093 bp, 8 predicted proteins | sample Munlanlewell138R_FD_192505 | JGI IMG/M metagenome (GOLD analysis project Ga0265293, IMG submission 192505) | Leachate microbial communities from a municipal landfill in Southern Ontario, Canada - Leachate well 138R | ecosystem: Engineered > Solid waste > Landfill > Unclassified | place: Canada...
CATTTCTCTCTACCAAGATGTCGTCCCTACGGGACTTTATTAATGCTGGGGATAAAAACTGCCGATAGTTTTCAATTAAAAATTAAAAATTAAAAATTCGCATTCATCCGCCGCATCCGCGTCATCAGTGTTCCATCAACGTCCTGAAAAACTGATAGCTGACAGCTGACAGCTTCTTAAAACTGAAAACTGACAACTTTTTCCTTAACTCCTTAATGGTTAAAAAACATTTCGCCCCTACGGGGCTTATAAATGGATTGGGGCATTTCTCTCTACCAAGATGTCGTCCCTACGGGACTTTATTAATGCTGGGGATAAAAACTGCCGATAGTTTTCAATTAAAAATTAAAAATTAAAAATCCGCATTCATCCGCCGCATCCGCGTCATCTGCGTGCCATTTTAATTGGTTTTATCTCTCTGCGTTCTTTGCGTAATATCTCTGCGTTCTCTGCGGTTAAAAAAGAGTTAAAAGTTAAAAGTGAAAAGTGAGTCAACGCACTGAAAAACTGATAGCTGACAGCTGAGAGCTTTTTAAAACTGAAAACTGACAACGGTATTCAAACGGGAAGGTTAATTGAAACTATATGTTAAATGGGCGTAATTCGTTTGTAAAGAGCATGCGTGAGGGATTGAAGCGGAAAACCCGCAGCGAGCTTGCGAGCGAGGATTTGTAGCGGAAAGCCCGACCCCGAAGGGGGCACGCCCTTATTAAAAATTGCAAAAAAATATTGAATCGGTTTAAAAAGAAATAATGCTTTCATTTCATATATTTATAAGTAAAAAATCTTTATTTTTGCACTCTAATAATTTTTACCTAAAAGTATTGTATGTACAGTTTGTTTGTAAAAGAAATAAAAAGTTTTTTAGGTTCTTTGGTCGGGTATATTGTAATGGGTGTTTTCCTTATTTTAACCGGACTGTTTTTGTGGGTGTTTCCTTTTTCCGATAATATACTTCAACGCGGTTTTGCCGATATTAACGGCTTATTTCAAATTGCACCGCTGGTGTTTTTGCTTTTAATTCCTGCCATTACAATGCGTTCCTTTGCCGAAGAAAAAAAAACAGGAACCATTGAATTGCTGCTTACGTATCCCATTAATGACACTAAAATTGTTTTAGCGAAATTTTTTGCTGCTTTGGTGTTATTAGTCATTTCATTATTGCCAACCTTGATTTATTTTGTAAGTGTTTATTATTTGGGTTATCCAAAGGGAAATATCGATCAGGGAGCCATGTGGGGTTCTTATATGGGGCTGGTATTTTTAGGTGCGGCTTTTGCAGCCATTGGTTTGTTTGTTTCATTGATAACCGATAATCAAATTATTGCCTTTTTGTTTTCGGTAGTGATTTGTTTTATTGCGTGGTTGGGTTTTGATTTTGTTTATTCTTTTGATGTCTTCGGTTCTTTCGGATATTTTATTAAAACTTTGGGAATAAGTCATCACTATGAATCTATTAGTCGGGGTGTGGTCGATACAAGGGACCTTGTTTATTTTATGAGCGTGATTGTTTTGTTCTTGTATGTGTCGGTCCTTCGTTTGAAAAGTAGAAATTGGTAATTAATGATTAGGTATGAAAAAAGGTAAAAATATTCGAAACTTAAAGAGAAATAATTTAATGCAATTTTTTTCCGTAGTGGGAACTATCATTGCGCTTAACATTATTTTTTCTTATGTTTTTCTGCGTATAGATTTAACAAGCGAAAAAAGGTATACCTTGTCGCATTCAACGAAATCGATGGTAAAGAATTTGGAGGATATTGTTTATGTATCGGTTTATTTATACGGTAAAAACCTTCCTCCGGATTTTGCCGAGTTATCCTTGAAAACGAGAGAGCTTTTAGATGAACTTCGAGTGTATTCAAAAAATGTTCAATACGAATTTATCGATCCGACCGAAGATAAAGATGAACAACAATTAATGGCTTTCTACGGGCAATTGTATAAACAAGGATTGCAACCACAACCCATTCAAGATGTAGATGCGGCCGGGGTGAATACGCGTTATATTGTGCCCGGAGCTATCATACGCTATCGTCAGCGGGAAACACCGGTGCAATTACTTGATTCGGATGAAGGAATTCTTTACGAACGTACGGGAATTATTAAGTTTTCGATAGATAAATTAGAATACAATATTACCAATGCCATCCGGCGTTTAACCGGCCAACAAAAAGCTACGGTGGCTTTTTTAAAAGGGCATGGAGAATTATCAAACAGAGAACTGTTTAGTGCTGCCGTGAGTATAGCCGATTTTTATAAAGTTGATTCGGTGGTGTTTGACAATAAAATCTCCAAAATTTTCGATATCGATTTAATCGACTCAAACACTATTGATTTTGAAATTAAAGGGAATAAATATGATTTATTGATTATTGCTAAACCTACCAAAGCTTTTTCCAATTATGAGAAATATATTTTAGATCAATTTGTGATGCGCGGAGGTAAATTACTTTGGTATGTGGATCCTGTTTTTGCCGAAATGGATAGCTTGCAACACTATAAAGAAATCCCTTGCTTACCCAGGGAATTAAATTTGGAGGATATGTTTTTCCGTTATGGCGTTCGTTTGAATTCAAATTTATTGCAAGATCTTAATGCCTTAGCTATTCCGGTTAAAACCGGTGAATTAGCCGGGCAGCCACAGTATAAATTTATTCCATGGTATTATTTTCCCTTAATCACTCCTGTTGCAACACATCCTATAGTTAAAAATTTGAATGTATTAAAAACGGAATTTGTCAGCTCGATCGATACGGTAGGAAGCAAATCGGGATTAAAGAAAACCGTTTTGTTAACTACTTCGGCAACAACTAAAATTTTAAACACACCTGCCATTATCAGTTTGGAAGCATTGAAACGAAGAGCTATCAACAGGGAATATGCTCATCGATATGTTCCGGTGAGTGTTTTGGTGGAAGGTGTTTTTACGTCTTTGTTTTCGGGATATAATAATATGGTTGATCAAGACAAGATAGGTTTTATCGAAAAAAGCAAACCCACCAAAATAATGTTTGTTTCAGATGGTGATATGATTAAGAATCAATTTAGTTCCAAAGGCTATCCATTACCGTTGGGTTATGATCAATATACCGATGTTGCTTACGGGAATAAAAACTTTCTGTTGAACGCGGTTAACTATTTATGCGACGATGAAGAAATTGTTCAAGTTCGATCCAAAGATTTTAAGATGAGATTATTAGATAAAGAAAGGGTGTTGAAAGAAAAAACATTTTGGCAGGTATTGAATATGGTTTTTCCTTTGATACTGGTTATCATAATGGGAATAGTTTTTGCAGTTGTAAGAAATAGAAAATTTGCAAGATAAAAGAAATATGAATAAAAATTTAAAAAAGAATCTGATAATATTATCTTCAACCTTAGTGCTAATATTGTTGGCTGTTTTTTTATTATTAGGTAGAAAATCAGGCACTATAGATTATGATTCCAAAGCTTTTGCGGTTAAAGATACTTCCAATATTTATAAAATATTTATAGCCGATAATTACGGTGAAAAAGTTTTATTGGAACGGCAAACGGGAGGTTACTGGAAAGTGAATGAGCAATTTGATGCCGTTCAAAAGAATGTAAACGATTTACTTGATGTAATAAGAAATATATCTATAAGAGAACCGGTTGCTTTATCGGCACGCAATAATGTTAACAAATGGTTGGCTACCGGTGCCACAAAAGTTGAAATATATTATTATGATTATCGTATCAAAATTGGTGAAACAAAATTATGGAAATATCAAAACCGTAAGACATATTATATAGGAAATGTAACCCAAGATAATTTAGGTAATTATGCTATATTGGAAGGAGGAAAGGACCCTTTTATTGTGGCCATGCCGGGATTCAGGGGTTTTATTTCACCTTATTATTCCCCTTTTGTTAATGATTGGAGAAGCCATAATATCATTAAATTAAAAATTTCAAAAATAAAAGAAATCAATGTTGTTGATTTTGAAAATCCGGATGAATCGGTTCATATTATTAGAAACGGAAACCGTAATTTCGATATCCTGACAAACAAAAATCAAGCTTTAAGTGTTTATGATACGGCAAAACTCTTTGATCACTTGTCGGAATACCGCGATTTAAATTTCGAGTTCTTTGCCGATGATTTGAGCAAAGATGAAAAAGATACTGTCATGTCCATGAAATTTAAAGAAATTATTATTACCGATACAGAAAATAAATCAACAAAAATAACATTGTATTATATGAACAATGAGTTGGATACAGTTAATTATGCCTACGATCTCGATTTTGTGGAACAATTTAATAAAGATAAATTCTATGCCGTTATCAATGATAATTTCAAAGAAATGGTGATTTGTCAGTATTTTGTTTTTGACAGGATTATTCAACCGTTGCGTTATTATTATAAAGAAAGTGAATTAATAGCTATTCCAAAATAAAATTAAAAAAGATATGAATATTGAAAATAATTATTCTACATTGGAAACAAAGGTTTTATCCGATGATAAAACTTTAAGTAAGAAATTTATGGCAAATGTTTTTATGTGGATGTTTGCCGGATTGTTAATAACAGCTGTCGTTGCCTGGTTGTTTGTTCGTAGCTCACTGATACCAATGCTTATCGGCGAAACAGGTTTGAGCATGTTGGGTTGGGTTGTTATGTTATCGCCTTTCGTAATGGTGTTGTTTATGTCGTTTGGATTCAAAAAGATGTCGTTTTTAGCTTTGATGTCGCTGTTTATCGTATATTCGGCTTTGATGGGAGCAAGTTTAAGCTTTATATTGTTGATTTATACAATGCAAACCATTGCTTTAACTTTTCTTATCACAGCCGGAATGTTTGGCGTAATGGCCATTGCCGGTTATACAACGAGCATTGATTTAACCAAATTCGCTTCCATTTTATTTATGGCTTTAATCGGACTAATTATTGCTATTGTGGTTAATTTATTCATGAAAAGCTCCGGACTTGAATGGATTATTTCTTGTGCAGGAGTACTTATTTTCACCGGTTTAACCGCATGGGATGTGCAACGAATGAAAAAAGCTTCTTATATGGAAATGATTGGTACGGAAACCGGAAACAAAGTAGCTCTCATGGGTGCCTTATCGTTATACCTTAATTTTATTAATCTGTTTCTATTCTTATTACGTTTAATTGGGGGAAGAGATTAAGAATTTTTTCCGTCTGTGTATAATTAGTCAATTTTTCTGACAGCGGCTCTCCGTTTTGCCCACAGCACTCGGTATTATCGACAGCAGTATTCCGTAGATTTTTCTCGAAAGGAAATTGAATTTTCACCTATGAAAAAATATTTTTCACGTTAGAAAAATAAATCGTCACGTGTGAAAAACGTTATTTAGTGTTCCATAACAAAAAATTCCCCATAGTGCTTCTAAAATTAAAGAAAAACGATTTGTTTTTCAGTTTTTTGCATAGAAATATATACGTATTCAAATTTGTTTTTATTTATACTCAAAATACACGATATAGATTGCATTTATTTCGAATGATAATGATATGGAAACTGAAATAAATTCAATTTAGAATTAACCTTTTTGGAATTGTTTCAACTCACAATTTTGGTTTCTCATCACCACATAACTGTCGTGCAATTGCCAATCGCCCACGTTGATATAACGGGAATTTTCATTCAAATCAAAGTCTAAAAGAAAATGCCTGTGTCCGAATAAAAAGAAATCATAATGTTCTTTTTGCAACACTTTTTTGCAAAAAAGGATGATTGGTTCCTTGTCTTCGCCAAGATATTGCCGATCTTCTTCCAAATGAGCATTCCGGCTTTTTAATGAGACAGCTCTTGCAATGGCAAAGGCCCATCGGGGATGCAAAGCGGCAAACAAACGCTGGTTAATTTTCCGGCTGTAAATCCATTTAATCAAATGATAACCGTAATCTTTCGGGTCGAGTGCATCGCCGTGGCCAAGAAAAACTTTCTTGCCGTTTATCATAAAACTATGGTTTCCACGCAATTGTTTCAATCCGATTTCTTGTTCCAAATAGTTGAAACTCCACATATCGTGGTTACCCAAAATATAATAAATGTGAACCCCCTTGTCGGCCAATTCGGCTAATTTACCCAGAAATCGTATGTTATCTTTCGGCACAACGTTTTTATATTCAAACCAAAAATCGAATATATCTCCCAAAAGGAATAAATGTGTAAGATGGTTTTCGATAGAATTTAAAAAAGCTACTACCCGCTTTTCGCGTGCATCGCTTTCGGATTTGTCGGGTAAACCAAAATGACAATCGGAAATAAAATAAACCGTACCGTTAATTGATTCCACAGGATTTTAATTCTATTTATATATAAAGTGCTGCAAATTTACATAAAAAAATTTCATTACGAGCAGGCATAAAAGGTTTCATTCTTTTTGCTTGCTAATTATTTTGGGTTAATGGTTGGTGTAATGATTTCTTCATTATCATTGCTTAGGGCATCGATGAGTTTAAAATCTTGTAATTTATAAATATGAACCGCTTTGTTTTCGAAATATTGTTGGTTTTTTTGTTTGAATTGAAATTGAGTACATAATAAAGGAAGATTCAATTGATTAATTTCAGCACCGAAGCCGCTGCCATATTCCATCAAAGCGTTGAGAAAATAATAAACGATGTCGTAGCCTTGAAAGGCAAATTTTTCGAGGGAGGGTTCAATATCATAGCGTTCACGAAATTTATCGATAAATGTAATGACTTGCGGACTGGAATAGTTAACAAAAAAAGGATCAACGTAGTGGGTTTTTAAAGCCATAAAATATTCGGTTTCGATATTGTCATATTCATTCCAGAAAGAAGGGGCAAACAGGGTAATGTTTTCGAGTTTGAGTCCGTACATCCTTTGAATAAAATTGGTGATGCTAATTTCGCCGTTGAAGAAGGTAAAAACAAAATTTTCACAATTAGGATTCATGGCCGCTTGTATGCCTCCAATGCCTTCTTTCTGATAATTAACTTCTTTAATGGAGATTTGTTTTGCATCGGAAAAGCCTGAAAGCATACCTGCTTTATAGGCTTGCACTTTCATTATATCGCTTTCAGTTTGGTTATTCACCAAAATAATTTGGGCTTTAGCGTAACGTTGGGAGATATAGTTGGCTATGAATTCGGCCTGATGTTGATAAGAAGCACTTACTTTAAACATGCGTGCATCGCATTCGTCGAAAGTAATTGAAAAGGGGTTTACCAAACAAATGTTTTTGTTTTTTGCATAATCGCACAAAAGTGAAAAACCGTCGCTGAAGAAAGGACCTATAATCATGTCCACGTCGTTGAAGGTACCGTTTTGTATCATTTCTTTCAATTTGTGGGTGTTTTGATCGTTGATGTCTTCCACATATAATTTTACGGGAACAGCTTTACTGCCGGCATCTTCGGCGGCAAGCAGTAGGGCTTCATAGAATTGAATGAAATCGTAGGATTTGAATTTATTATAATCGGCAATGGATTTAAAGGTCGTTGTATCAATTCGATGGATATTGTTTGTATATAAAGGGATGAGTGCATACACTTTGTAGGAAGATTTTTTTGTTCCCTGTGATGAAGAAGTTTGTTGTTCGTCATGCTTTTCAGTTGTTGTTACGGTAAAAGGTAATTTAATGTGTTGACCGATTGAGAGATTTTCGTTTAATCCGGGATTCAGTTTTTCCAATTCGCCAATACTAAGGTTATATTTTTTCGAAATCCCATATAGCGTTTCTCCCGCTTGCACGATATGTACGTTTTTACCAGTAGTGTCGTGGGGTGTTGTTTCAACTTTTTGTTGGATCAAATCATGCGATTTATCTTCCCCTAAATATATTTTAATGGTTTCACGTGCTTTAATTCCGTTTTCGGCTTGGGGATTGTGTTTAATAATATCTTCGATAGTAATATTATATAATTTCGATAAACCGTAGAGTGTTTGTCCTTTTTCTACTTTATGCAAAAGGAATCTTTTACCGTTTTCAATAAGTGTATCTTGATTTTGTTGTGCCTGAATATTTGAAAAACAACAAAAACAGGCAATAATGATAAAATAAACTTTTGTTTTCATTATTTAATTATTTAAACGTTTCTATTTCAATTTTTTTATTTAAAACGGAAAATTTCCATTTATATTTAACAGCCAAGATAATAATTAGGATACTGCCCATTATTAATAATTCTACGGTATCCATAATAGAAGGGATAATATTAATTTCTTTATATAATGCATAGGTTTGCAATGCAGAGCTTTTAGAAGTTACAAAAACACAAAGGAAGATATTATTGGCGGTATGAGCTCCTACCGCAGTTTCTATTCCGTCGTCAACAACCACCATTAGGCCGAATAAAAGACCGAAAAGAACATATTGCGGCATGGTTAACCAAAAGCCGTACTCCTTGATTTCAGGATTTAATATATGCATAAGTCCAAACAACAAAGCGGGAATAATGATGGCCATCCACCTGTTTTTTGTCCATCCGGCAATGCCTTGTGTTAGATAGCCTCTAAACATAAATTCCTCGTAAAACGTTTGAAAAGGAATCATGAGGAGAGCAACAATAATTAGAATCAGAAAATTTAAAGGTTGGAATTGAAGCACAAAGTCTTGTGGATGCATGGCGAGTTCTACTCCCAACCAGCCGGCCGATAGCAGCATCCATATACCGAAAGAAAAGAAGAAACGATTCCAACGGATTTTGCTGCTCCCGTTTATAACTTCTGTCCATGTACGCTTATGTAGATTTTTAATGAGAGGGATTATCACCAGCAAACCAATGATAAAAGGGATTAATAATAGAATCAAGCCGATGTTCAAATCAATGCCATAGGCTGACAAATCCATGGCGTTTTCGGGATTGGGAGTATATCCTTGCATGCTACGTGCAGCGATAAGTAAGGCTAAAGGAATGGCCCCTACAAAATTGGCCGCTAAAAATCCGGTGAGCAATATAACCACATATTTCCACCATTGATTTTGCTGATCTAACGAACGTTCCAAATGTTTCATTTATTCAATCTTTTTGACGTTTAATGGTATGTTTTAATTTCATTACGGCAAAATTCAGTTCAACTGTTGTTTCGGTGCCGGAAATATGCATATTGTCATCTAATAATTCGGAAAGTAAATCATTTCCTTTTTGAATCAATGTTTTCTGACAGTCGGTATCAGTTATCTCCGGTATGGTGTGTAAGGTTCGCGACAGTTCTCTTAATTGCGTAAAGGTTTCAATAATACTTATGGTTGTTTGTGTAGCCTTTTCACTTTTAAGGATGGTTGCCAACATATACAAGCCTTTTTCGGTAAAAGCTTTTGGCAATGAAGAGGAATGCTTTAACCGGTCGATAATTTCGACCGGTTCTTTGTAATTGCTTGTTTTGTTATCAATTATAAGATTTTGCTTGCGTTTAATCTCTCTCCATTCTTTTGTTGTTAATTCAAAAACATATCCTTTGGGAAATTTATCGGGATTCTTTTTAACGGCTTCGTTTATACGTTTGGTCTCAACGCCGTATAAGCATGCTACATGAACATCTAAAATGACTTGTTGATTCCTTAGCATAATAATTTTTTCTTCCACTTTTTTTAGTGTTAAAACTTCTTTGTTCATAGTTAATATAGTTTGATAATTAAAATAATACTTATTCCCATTCGATGGTTGCCGGTGGTTTGGAGCTGATATCATACACCACGCGGTTTATTCCCCTTACTTTATTGATGATTTCGTTCGATATTTTAGCCAGTAATTCATGGGGGAAATGCACCCAATCGGCCGTCATGCCATCCACAGATGTAACGGCGCGCAAAGCCACACAGTTTTCGTAGGTACGTTCGTCGCCCATAACACCAACACTTCTAACGGGTAATAATACCGAAAGGGCTTGCCAGCATTTGTCGTACCAACCCGATTCTTTTAACGTATTAATAAATATGAAATCAACTTCTTGTAAAATTCTAACTTTATCTTCGGTAATATCACCGAGAATTCGAATACCTAAACCCGGACCCGGAAAAGGATGACGGTAAAGCAGATCTTTAGGAACTCCCAAACTTTCACCTACCAAGCGTACCTCGTCTTTAAAAAGAAAGCGCAAAGGTTCAACTATTTTCAAATGCATTC
>Ga0265293_10014321_pt1 | contig 10090 bp, 6 predicted proteins | sample Munlanlewell138R_FD_192505 | JGI IMG/M metagenome (GOLD analysis project Ga0265293, IMG submission 192505) | Leachate microbial communities from a municipal landfill in Southern Ontario, Canada - Leachate well 138R | ecosystem: Engineered > Solid waste > Landfill > Unclassified | place: Canada...
CCAAATTTAAACTCTATACTATTGCTATTATATTTTAATACTACCTTTGTACTTGTGTTATTTACCACTTCACTCTGTTTAAATACCTGTGTACCACTTGCAAAAACTTCTCTTATAAAAGTTTTTGGCGCAGTATCCGCTCGAATCTTTTTCTCTTTTTGGAAATTATAGTCGTGAATCACCAAACCATTATGAGCAGTTCCAAACCATAGCCTCCCAGTTTCATCTAATATAGTTGCGCCTTCATTAAATTCAGCTCCTTTGCCATATTCCTGAAGTGCATAATGGATACGAGGAGGCATATCCCTTTTGTTCCACAAGCTCAAATCATAGTAATTTAAACCAGTATTAGTACCTTGCCAAAGTCCACCACTATCATCAAATTGCAAGAACACGGTTTCATCTGTTTGATAATCTTCTTCGCCAAAAATTTGAAAAACTAATGTGTCAGCATTACTTGCAAGCTGTTGGGAATAGAATATCCCTTTGTCGGTACCCACCCAAACTCTTCCTTTCTCATCCTCTATTATCCCATAAATATTTTTGCCTAAAATTCCCTGCTCTTCACCAACTCTTGTAAACACATCTCCATCATAATTAACTAGTCCTTCATAGGTGCCAAGCCAAAATTTATTTCTTGAGTCTTTAAATATTGAGATTACCACCCTACCCCAATAGTTACCATTTATTTTGATAGGCTCTAATTTCCCATCCTCATATTTTAATAACCCATTCGAATCACCAAAATATATTGCATCATCATCATCTATATAAAAATCATTTATATAGTAGGTTGATAAATTCACTTCGCTATCAAGCTCGTAAAACTTAGATCCGTCAAATACAATAATTGAATAATTATAGGTCAGCAGTAATAGATTGCCATTACTAAATTCTTTAATACCCCATATTTCATCTTCATAAAATAGATTCTTCGGCGGTACAAATGTTTTAAAGGTACCATTTGAATATTTAGTAAGACCTTTTTCATTTCCAAACCACAGCACATTGTTACGAGCTCTCAGCATTCCATAAACAGAATTGGAACCTAAACCAGTATTTGTATCATAAAATCTAAAGCGTTTATCCTTAAAAATGTTTACGCCATTCCCATCTGTTGCAATCCAAATAGTGCCATCTTTTGCTTTAACTAACCGGTGGATATAATTACTACTGAGCCCATTATTTTTTGTGATATGCGTATAATTTTGCCCATCAAACCAATATAGTCCCCTACGTTCTGTTCCTATCCAAATCAGACCTTCGTCATCTTGGGTAATATTATATACATAATTAAAGGGCTCTCCATTAACCTCTGTAATTGTTTCAAGTGTGCCGTCATTTTTAATTAGTGTGACACCATTACTTGTAGCTATCCATTTAGTACCATCTATAGCTTCATATACTTGATAAGTCGCTTCGCCACTCATCCCATTTTTCTTGGTCCAAGTTTGAGTTATACCTTCGCCACTTTTATACTCCGCTACCCCGCTCATGGTAGCAATATATACCTCTCCATTTTTGCCAATGGTTAGGTCCCAAACTTGGTTGCTTGGTAAACCATCATTCGTCGTAATTTCTGAAATGCTATTAGTTTCCGAGTTCCAAATTATTATGCCTTGTGAGTTTGTACTAAACCATAACTCTCCTGATGGTGTTTCTAAAATATAGTTTACCAGCATGGTGTCTAATAGGGCTAGCTCTGGCAAATATATTAATGAGTCTTCTTTGAATAATGCCACCCCACCGCCCTCAGAGCTAACCCACATATTTTTCTTGCTATCTTCAAAGATGTCGAGTGCTAATTCACTTTTTAGGCCATTACTCCTATCGTATGTTTTAAAAGTAATTCCATCAAAATTAACTAGCCCATTTGCAGTAGCAAACCAAATAAAACCATAGTCATCAAAGTGAACATCATAAACCTGACTTGACGGCAACCCATTATTCGCCGAATACGTTTTAATATTGTACTTCTGTGCAGATACGTCTTTAAGTAGCAGCGCTAATAAAACAAATAAGATTATTTTTAACTTGTACAACTGTTCCGAAGTTACCCGAGGTTTGTACTGATCTAGGCTTTAAACTTTCTAAATAAGTTAGTTGCTTAGCCAATATATTCAAGAATATAGATATTTATACACCCATTTATCAGAAAATATCATAATCTGCTTTACTCTTAACTCCATGAATAATCGTAATCAGTTTCCTCTAATTTAGTAATCAATTCAATAGAATTTTAAATTTCTGATTTTATTCTCAATAAACAAGAAAGTGCCACAGTAGTTATTGTCACTTTTGTTATAATAAACTATCCAAAGAATTTAACTACCCATAAACCATGACTGCTCAACTTGTTCTTTCCGAATTACTCCTACTAGCGGATCCAAATAAAGCGGAACACTCTAAACGTTTTTTTAAAAGTGGTAAAGGCGAATATGGGGAAGGAGAGATATTTTTGGGAATCAATGTTCCTAGCCAGCGCAAAATTGCCAAGAAATATTCTCAAATGCCTCTCTTTGAGGTAGAAAAACTCTTACAGAATAAATACCATGAAGCTCGATTAACTGCATTAATGCTAATTGTTTATCGTATTCAGAAATCTACCAATTTAGACTCAGATCGAGTAGTTCAACTATATCTAAAGAATTTAGATTATGTAAACAATTGGGACTTAGTTGATTGTTCTTGTCATCATATTCTTGGACCATTTCTGGAGCATAAGGAAAGGGATATACTTTACGATTTGGCAAATTCGGATAAACTTTGGGAAAAGAGGATCGCAATGATTATCTGTTTTTATTTTATTAGAAAACATGATTATAAAGACGCTCTCGCTATTGCTGAAATTTTGTTGAACGATAACCATGATTTAATCCACAAAGCGGTAGGTTGGATGATTCGAGAAGTTGGGAACAGAGATTTGGAAGTAGAAACGCAATTTCTAGATATGCATTTCAAGGAAATGCCTAGAACGATGCTGCGATATGCCATTGAGAAATTTGAGGAGCCTCTTCGACTTCATTATCTACACGGTTGATTCTTTCTTAAATCTAACAACGAACATTGATCCTCTTCCATCGGGTTGATCTTGTACCTCGAATGAGCCATTAAGTTGGCTAGTTAGAGTTTTAATTAAAGTTGCTCCTAATGATGATGCTTCATAGAATTCTACTTGATCTACGCCCTTTCCATCATCCGATATTCTCAAAGTTACCATATCATCTACCACTCCTCCTGTTACACTAATCTTCCCTTCATTTTGATTAGTAAACGCATGTTTAAACGCATTTACTAATACCTCATTTATAAGAAGAGAACAGGAAATAGCCTGATTTATATCTAAAGAAAATGGCTCTATTTCAGTAACAAGCTCAATGTTTTTCTGTTTAGACAGGTACATCGACTTAATAATACCCACCAGGTCTTTAACGTATGCACCATAATCGATATATGCTAACGACTCACTTTGATACAGCATTTCATGCACTAAAGCTATAGAACGGATACGATGTTGGCTATCTATTAAAGCTTTGCTTACATCTTCATTATCACTTTGAAAACTCTGTAATTGTAATAACCCAGAAATTACAGCTAGATTGTTTTTAACCCTATGGTGAATCTCAGCCAACATTAGTTCTTTTTCGCGGAGAGCTTTTTTTAATTCATTTTCAATAGATTTGAGCTCCCTAATGTCACTTGCAACACGTACAGTTCCTACCTTAACACCATTTTCTATTAAATCTGCTTCCGAAAACATAACAGGGATATTTTCACCCTTACTGGTTATCAGCTTGAATTCCTTTTGCCCATTACTATCAAACTCTCCATTTTCAGGATCAATATTCAAATCTGTAGTGCTAATAAAATCAGTTAGCAATTCACCCAATAGCTCAACCTTTGTATACCCTAATATATTGGCTGCCGAACTATTTGAGTTAGTAATTACACCTTCAACATCTGCTACAAATATGGCCGACTGAATAGATTCTATTACATTATCTAAGTATTCAGTAGATATTGTTTTGCTTTCTAAATTTTGGGCCATTTTATTAAAAGCCAAAGCTAAATCACCAAACTCATCATTAGATATCGATTTAATCCTGTAGCTTAAATTCCCTGACCCAAGATTACTAGCAGCATTATTGAGATGGTGTAATGGTGTGGCAATAGATCTATAAATGTATAGAGCGAGTAAAATCCCAATAATTACCACAAACATAGTACCTAGCAAGTTTACTATGCGTGCGCGTGATAATTTCTCATTCAACAATTGAATTTTATGCTCTTGCCTAGTGGTAGCCTTTTTTCTCATTTCTGATACTTTCGGCATAATCTGAGCCCTAAAGTAGGGTTCTATTGAGGATATAAACATTTCGTTTGCTAGCCTAACATCCTCTTTTAGCAAACCAAGCCACTCGTTAGATAAAGAAGTATATAACAGAAATAAGTTCTGCAATTCTACCACTTCATCTCTTAAAGAATTTTCTGTATCTATAAGCAGTTCAAAACTGCCAAATGAAGAGGTAAACTTCCTCACCTCTTCCTTATAATTATTGGTAAGTAGAGAAACTGAGGGCTTTATCTGTGCGCTATTATCTATTTCAGTTTCTTGGCTTGCTTCGCGAATAGAGTTTAGATTCAATAAACTCTGATAGAGGCTAATCTCCATCTCATTGGTGTACTGCACCAATTGCGAAGCCTCTTTACTTTCTTTTAGTTGCTGATTTGTAATCTGCTCGTAGTAAATCTCCCAAAGTATGCCCAAACCCCCTAAAAGGACGCTTAAAAATACAAAACTGACAATAATCTTATTACCTAAACTCAAAATAACCTTAGCTCTTTCATGACGCTAAAGTTATTTAAAGCTAGTATTAATAACCACGATTAAAGAGCTTTTATATACCCTACTTACACATTCTGTTTTTACTAATATGAGAGTAAATAATCGAGCTTCTTTATAATAGTTTGCGCGTTGGGTAGCACCGATTCCATTAGTGCAAAGTTATATGGAACTGGAATATCTGGCATAGTAAGTCTTTCGATTGGAGCATCTAAATACTCAAAAATCTCTTTTGTAAGTACAGATACTATTTCTGCTCCAAAGCCCGCCGTTTTGTTATCCTCATGAACAATTAGGCATCGATTAGTCTTTTTAACAGATGCTATACAAGCCTCTTTATCCCAAGGCATTAGTGTTCGTAAATCTATTATATCAGCAGAAATGCCCATTTCCTCTACGGCCTGTTCGCTACGTTCGCACATAGCTCCCCAAGTAATAATGGTTATATCATTTCCTTCTTTAAGTTTTTTAGCCTTTCCAAAAGGAACAACGAACTCATCGCCTGGGTAAGGTTTACGTGCATATTTAGCATCTAACAAGTTTCTATGTTCAAAGAAAATAGTGGGGTTGTTGCCACGCATGGCACTTCTTAATAAACCAACAGCGTCTTCAGCATTACTTGGCATTGCAACTTGCCAACCAATTGCATGCGTAAAAAACACTTCATTACTCATACTGTGCCATGGATCACCACATTTTGCAAAACCGCCTGGCATTCTAACTACCATTGGCGCTGCAAATCTATTGGCCGTTCTCCATCGTGTAGTACCACAATTATTAAGCTGTTCGGTGGCTGGGTCGGCATATTTTCTAAACTGAATTTCAGCTACAGGCATTAACCCTGCATAAGCCATTCCAACTGCACGCCCAATAATGCCTTCTTCCGACAAACTAGTATCAAATACTCGCTTATCTCCATATTTAGCTTGCAGATCCATGGTTGCAGCATGTACACCACCTTTTAGCCCAACATCCTCACCAAAAACAAGGAGCTTCGGATTTGTAGAAAGTTCGAAATCTAACGTTTTACGAATTCCTTCAACAATATTAATACGTTGTTTTTCAGGATTTACTTCTTCGCTAGATGCAGGGAATTCGTGCCCACCAACAATGAGTCCACCAATGGTCTGAACTTCACCTTCCTCATAAAAAGCATACTTTTCTGTGTTGTTGGTATCAGGTTCAGGTCTTGCCAAAGCTGCCTCTGCAGTTTCATCAATAGTCTGTTTGGCTTTTTTCTGGAGACTATTCCAAGCTCGCTTGGTTAGATGTTTGGGAACAAGATATTTTTCTAGTTTTACTAATGGATCTCTACTCTTTTCCTCTTCAATAAACTCATCTGTTTTATACGCTTGATTGTCTTGATAGGAATGACCATTTAAACGAGGCACACGAAGGCGTATCATGGTTGGCCCCTTTCTTGCTCGTACGAAACCCACAGCCTCTTCCATTAAAGCGGCAGCGGCTTCAGGATCAGTACCGTCGCCTTCAACAATTCTTAAGTTCTTGAACGATCGCAGGTTGTCAGTGATAACACCCCCGGGCGTTTGGAAGTCGCTTGGTACTGATATCCCATACCCATTGTCCTCAATATAAAAGAGTACAGGTAGATTTTGTGTGGTAGCAATAGTTAATGCCGACCAAAAACCGTTTGTGGCTACAGAACCATCTCCACCTAATATTACCGAGATGGCTCCTTTATATTCTTTTTCTTTTAAAACTGATCTACGATATTCAATGGCCTGTGCCCAACCAATGGCTGGGGTGTACTGTGAACCAACATCTCCCGCCATAGGTAAAACTTTAGGGCCATCGGCATCTGGTTTGTTGCACACAACACCAATATCACGGCCATCACTGTATCCCCCAGATTTGCCCATTGGTGCCGCCATAGCGTCCTCTAGATCCAAACCAAGCGTTAATAAAACAGGACGTGATCTATAATAAGCACTTACTGCATCATTCTTATTAGTTAGTAGTTTTGCTAGTAAAATTTGACCCAGTTCATGACCACGTGCCGAAAATTGATATAATACTTTTTTCTGTGGTACAAGTTCATTCTCCTCCTTCTCATCCATTGCCCGCGAGGTTAACATTAGCCTCGCTACATCTTTCCAATCTACTTTATCACTCGCTTTCGAAACAGATTTCGATTTTCCCTTTGCCATCCTAAATCCTTAAATGATATTTTTTATTTCTTCAAATACTCTTTCAAACTGATCCATATCTTCCTTCATACCAATGGTAATTCGCACACATTTGGGAAGGCCAAACGCATTGATCCGGCGTAGAATCACACCTCTTTCGAGCATTGCTTGTGTGAAGTTTATAGCTTCTTCTTCGGTATCTAACACCATCATTACCGAGTTTGAAATAGAGGGTATATATTTTACACCGTGCTTATCAAAAAAGCGATACAATTGCTCTTTCCCTTCCCTTACTACAGCCAAACCTTTTTGTAAAAACTCATGGTCGTTATATGCAGTAAGTGCAACAGCTTGCCCCAATGCCGACGGCTCAAATGTAAGCTTCGTTTTCAGTAAGTAGTCTATAATTTCTTCTCGTGCAATAGCGTAGCCCACTCTAAATCCTGCTAAGCCATACGCTTTAGAAAAAGTTCGTAATACAATTACATTGTCATAATCGTAGTCTAAGGCAGATGGATAATCTTCCACTCCCTCAGTGAATTCGTAATAAGCTTCATCCATTGCTACTAATACATCGCTAGGAATTTGGCTCATCATCCATTCATATTCTTTTTTAGTGATGTACGTACCTGTCGGGTTATTCGGGTTTGCAATGTACACCAGTTTTGTCTTTTCGTCTATAGCATTTACAATTGCTTTTACATCAAAACGATAGTCTTTGGTAATGGGGATTTTTTTAAGCTTAACACCACGTACTCCCATTTGCACAAAAAAGCCAACAAATGTAGCATCTGCCGTAATTCCATTTTGTTGCTCTAAAAAAAACGTGCGGCATATCATAGCTAATATACTTTCTGAACCCGCAGCTACAATAATTTCCGTCTCTTTAACTCCATTTTTGACAGCTATTGCCTTTCTTAACTTACGAGCAATAGGATCTGGATAATTATTTGTTTCACTTAAAGCCTGCTCAATACTTTCTTTTAGCTTCGGGTTTACTCCTAATCTATTTTCATTGGAAGCTAGTTTAGCTATCCGTTCTGGTTTGTATAACTCTTCAACTTCAGCAATGGTTTTACCTGCAACGTAGCGGTTCAACTCCTCAATATTGTTAGGAACAAGAGGCTTCTGTGACTTTTTGTCCATTTTAATTATTCAAGTTTTTAAAAATTTCAGTAATTCAAATATACCCATAAAAAAGCGCTTTCACATAGAATATACGCCTATCATATTTAATGTTTTGTAAACACTTTGCATTCCTTACCTTTTAGCAAAACGCTTTAACACTCTATTTTATGAAGACTTTTATTGTAACTGGCGCTAGCCGTGGCATTGGTTATTTCACCACATTAGCACTTTTAAAGAATAACCATAGAGTGGTGGCTATTGCCCGATCACACGACAAGCTAAAAAAGCTTGAGATTGAGGCCGACACCCCAAATATTATTACCATTACAGCAGACTTAACTAATGCAGATGACATTTCTCGAATTGAGAAAACTGTTGCTAGCTTTGGTAAAATTTCTGGTTTAGTTAATAATGCTGGTATGGTTATAAATAAATCATTTCTTGAAACTACTAAAGCAGAATGGTTATCAGTGTTTGATGCGAATTTATTTTCTGCCGTAGATTTAATAAAATCTTTATTGCCACATTTTGATAGCCACTCCCATATCGTCAACGTAAGTAGTATGGGTGGTTTTCAGGGAAGTGCTAAGTTTCCAGGGCTTGCAGCGTATTCAACTGCAAAAGGTGCTCTGGCTATTTTAACAGAATGTTTAAGTGCTGAATTGGCTCCATCCAATATATTTGTTAATTGCCTATGTCTTGGTGCCGTACAAACAGAAATGCTCGCCGAGGCTTTTCCTGGTTATGAAGCCCCTGTTAGGCCTGAACAAATGGCAACGTATATTTGTAATTTTGTAAGTACCGCGCATCAGTTTTTTAATGGTAAAATTATTCCGGTCGCTCTTAATAATCCTGAATAAGCTTATCAAACACACCTAATTAATTGTTAACTTCTTTCAAAAAAATAGAATCATTATGAAAAGAACGTATTTATTATTTTTCTCCCTTTTTATAAGTCTTTTAGTTTTCTCTTCGAAAAGCACTGAAGCTCAAACGGTAGAATTACTTGCAGGTAATACGCTAAATGGTGCTCTCCAGGGAACGATTTTAGGTGGCGCAACTATGGGCTTATATAACACGAGTGACTTTGCCTATTTACGCGTTGGTCTTGGGCTTGGTACTTTATACGGCGTTGGTATGGGAGCATACGATGTTACGGTAAGTGGTGGCCGAGATCTCGTTGTTTCTGGTCTTTTTAACGATGGTAATAATAGTAGTATCATCGTTTTACTTGACACCTTTTATGGCGCTGCAGTTGGTTCAATAATTGTGACTTCTGTAATGCTAGTGGCAAACAACCCAATTAAAGAGGGTTTACAATATGGTGCGGCTGTTGGTGCTTGGGTAGGTTTTGGCTTTGGTGTTTTTGATACCGTCATGCTAGCAAAGCGTACAACAGGTCCATCAATCGCAGCTTATACTCCTGTTACTAATGCTAGTGGCTTTCTGGGACTTAGCTTTGATAATGGAACAAGCCTAGGGTTTATCAATCCTACTTTAATTCAAACAAAATCTGCAGACTTTAACAGTTCTATTTCACCAGCGGTAGATGTAATGAATCTACGAGTTAACTTTTAGTTGAACTAGATTCTGCCATCTTTTTGAGAATCAATTTTACCACATTCATATGACCAGAAAGTGAATGATGGAGTCCATCATTTTGATAATTCCATGCTTCTGGGCCATTCTTACCCATTCTACTTCCTAGTGAATCTATAATAACACCTGCCTTTCCTGCTACTACTTGCTGAACTTGTGCAAGGTCAGCGGGCTCAATAGTATATTCATACAATGGGTTTGCTGAAAGGAGTTCATGAATTACAGGAGCGGGCGTAATCCAATACACTGGGTTTGAAATTGCTTCATCCAATATATCCTGAATACTTTCAATATTTTCCCAAGTTTCGGAAAGGGGAATTAAAGTACGGTCAGGAATTATATTTAATCTCTGTGCATCAAAAGTACCGAGTGC
>Ga0265293_10014322_pt1 | contig 10090 bp, 10 predicted proteins | sample Munlanlewell138R_FD_192505 | JGI IMG/M metagenome (GOLD analysis project Ga0265293, IMG submission 192505) | Leachate microbial communities from a municipal landfill in Southern Ontario, Canada - Leachate well 138R | ecosystem: Engineered > Solid waste > Landfill > Unclassified | place: Canada...
AGCCTTGCGCCTGTAAAGCATGGTCACGGCGCAGGCGGGCCAGATCATTGGGGACCAGCTTGGTTTTCAGGTCAATGCTGGGCAGACTATAGCCATGCCATTTGGGGTTGAGCCAGCTGGCGGCCTGCGCCAATAACAGGCGTCCAAGGCCCCGGTTGCCAGGTTCGGTCACCAGTCCGTGTTCAGGCAAGATGCGGATTTCTTTTTCCTGATGGTCGACCCAGATTTCCAGATAGTTGGTGGTTTTATTATTTTTCTGCTCTGGCAACGATACGCTGAGGCGCAGCATGCTCAGCTCTTTGCTGTGCCTGCTGATGCGGCTCAAACAACCAAACAATAGAGGACGTAGCCCGGTCTCGCGCTCGGCAGCCAGTGGTGCCAGACGCAAAATTTGTACGCTGTCATAAGTCAGGGCTGCCCAGGTTGCCTGTTTTTTTTGCAGGGCAGAGTCTACTGGCGCTGCCGTAGTCTCAGGAGCCGCATCGTCCGGTCCGCTTTGTCCGGCAGATGAGCCACCCGAACTGCCGGCTGCATTCAGCTGTACTTCTGCGTTAGTCAGGGAGTCGTTCAATTGTTCGCTCATAGCGTTTCGTGTCTTGTGTATTCGGTTCGTATGATTGCTGTCTCGGCAGTCCGCCAGAATTCTACATGGTGGCAGACTGCTGGCTAGGCGATAAAGTTTCTAATTCTTGTTTGTTACCGTTGTGGCTGTGCGGTTTCTCTGTATGACACTCAGCAAACTGGCGCTAAAAATCAGTGCTGCACCGGCGATGGAGCTAAGGTCTGGAGCCTCATTCCAGAGTATCCAGCCAATGATGCCGGAAAAAATAATTGCACTGTATGCCACCGGACCGATCAGGCCGGGTGGTGCCAGCGTATAAGCACGAGACATGGCAAACTGGGCAACGGCGGCAAACAAGCCAGCGGCAAACAGTAATAGCAGTTGTTGCTGATCCAGTGGTTGCCAGGACCATGTCAGAGGAATGGCAGACAGGCTGGCGCTGAAAAAAGCAAAGTAAAACACGATGCGAAATGCCGGTTCGCTATCACTCATTTCACGGATGGAAACAAAGGCACTGGCTGCTAGCAGACTTGCAGCCAAACCAACGAGTGACATCATGCTGAACAGCGCACCGGAAGGCTTGCTCACCAACAGGACACCAGCCAGACCAAGCAGTGACAGCAATAGCATTCGCTGGGTGAGTGGTTCTTTGAGCCAGAAATATGCGAGTACCGGAGTGAATACTGGTGCCGAGTAAGTAAACAGCATGGCATCAGCCAATGGCAGGTGGGCGATGGCGTAGAAAAAACAGTACATCGCACCCAGCCCGTAGCAGGTGCGTTTCAGATGGGTTAGTGGTCGCGCTGTTTTCAGCGGGGCAAAACCTTTGGCAAATACCAGTGGCAGAAAAAACAGTACGCCAACCAGATTGCGAAAAAACACGATGACTTCATTGTTGACGCTAGTAGAAGCTTCGCGCACAAACACACCCATCAGGGAGAACAGCAGGGCAGATAGCGCGAGCAGCACTGCACCGCGCAAGGGCTGCACACTGCGCATCAGTGGGACAGTCGATTTTGCAGTTGTTTCAGCATTGCGCCGCGCTTGAACAACAGATGCCAGCGCTTGCCGCCCAGCTGACGCCACAGGCGGGCCGAGCGGATGCCGGCAAACAGCAAGGCACGGACTTTGGCCGCTACGGCTTCCTGCTGCAAATAGCGCATGTCGCCATGCACCTGAATACGCACATTGAAAGTGCTGATGGTGTCCTGATACAGGTCGGCGAAGGCACCGACCACGCCACTGCTGGTAATGCCCAGATGATCGGCTTGCTGGCCGATCCGCTCCAGACGCTCACCGGTCAGTTGCAGCAAATCGTCACGCCGTGAAAATTGTTGCTCAAGGCCGAGCATGGACAGGGCATAGCGCAGGCTTTCCCGCGGTAGATTGTGGGCATCGCGCAGCAGTGCCGCTTGTAATGTGCGATAGCCTTCATGCAGCGGATAATCGTCACCGCCGTATACATCCAGTGTGGATTGCGGATTGCGTACCAGCAGCGTATTAAGCATGTATTCCAGCGAGGCATCGCTGATCTGGCCGTTTTGTGCCAGCTTGTGTACCAGATGTGCAGCCTGAAACAGGCCGGCCAGGGCTATCAGTTGTTCTTGTAGCGGAGTCATGGTCGCTGAATTCCTTCATCCCAGGGCTGGCAGGATTCGATGATGCCGCCGCCCAGACAAATATCGCCATCGTAGAATACAATCGACTGGCCCAGTGTGACTGCTCGTTGCGGTGTAGCAAAGGTAACCTGATAACCGTCATTCAACACTTCAATCGTACATGCCTGATCTGGCTGGCGATAGCGCACTTTGGCACTCAGGTTGCTCACTTTGTCTGGCTCGACCGGGTTGATCCAGTTGACTTGCCTTGCCACCAGGCTGCGTGAGAACAGCCATGGATGTTCATTGCCCTGACCCACAATCAGCACGTTGCGTGACAGGTCTTTGGCCAGCACATACCAGGGATCTTCGCTAGCATCTTTCATACCGCCGATACCCAGACCCTGGCGTTGGCCGATGGTGTGGTACATCAGTCCGGCATGTTCGCCAATCACCTGGCCGTCAGTGGTTTCAATCGGGCCGGGCTGGGCGGGCAGGTATTGCTTGAGGAAATCGGTAAAACGGCGCTCGCCAATAAAACAGATGCCGGTGGAGTCTTTTTTGCTGGCTGTCACCAGTCCGTGTTGCTCGGCCAGTGCCCGTACTGCCGGTTTTTCCAGCTCGCCAATCGGGAACAGGCTCTGGGCAATTTCTGTACCGCCGACCGCATGCAAGAAATAGCTCTGATCCTTGTTGCCGTCTACACCTTTGAGCAGCAGGCTGTGGCCATCAACATCCTGACGACGTACATAGTGCCCGGTGGCAATCAGTTCGGCACCGAGGGTCTTGGCGTAGTCGAGAAACGCCTTGAACTTGATTTCACGGTTACACAGGATGTCCGGGTTGGGGGTGCGTCCGGCCTTATATTCGGCCAAGAAATGCTCGAAGACATTATCCCAGTACTCGGCGGCAAAGTTGGCCGTGTGCAGCTTAATGCCCAGCGTGTCGCAGACGGCCTGAGCGTCGGCCAGATCTTCTCTGGCCGTGCAGTATTCGGTCCCGTCGTCTTCTTCCCAGTTTTTCATGAACAGGCCTTCGACCTGATAGCCTTGCTGCATCAGCAGCAATGCGGCAACCGAGGAATCAACACCGCCGGACATGCCGACGATCACGCGGGTTTGGTTGAGATGGGTCATGATTTTAACAGTGGCAAGTCAATTGAATGTGTGCAGTTTATCAGGTTGGTATTAAAAAATACCCTTGAGCATCGTCAGCGGGTAGCGTGATCCGGCCAGATAGTCTTGCAGGCATTGCATGACCAGCGGGCTACGCCATTCCTGCTTGCGATCCTGTAGTTCGTCAAGGGTTAGCCACAGTGGCTCGATGATTTCAGCATCCAGCCGGGCATCAGGCTGTAATTGTAGTGCCTTGGCGACAAAGCACAGGCGCTGGTAGGTGACACCATTTGGAGCCTGGTACAAATACAGGCCGCTGATTGCTTCTGGCTCTATGTGCCAGCCGGTTTCTTCCAGAGTTTCACGCACGGCGGCTTGTTCAAGGGTTTCATTGGTTTCCAGATGGCCGGCTGGCTGGTTGATGGCAATGCCGCGGCTGGTGTGTTCGCGCACGAACAAAAAACGACCATTTTGCTCGATAATGCTGGCTACGGTGATATGGGGGGTAAATGACATCTGTGTGCTCCCGGTGACAAGGGGTCCAAGGCAGGAAAAACGTGAAGCTCAGGCTGAAGAAGCAGCAGGAAGGAATGATTGTGAGCCTGAAAAGGGAGATTTTAGCCGTTTTTTAACGATATGTTGGTAGTAGAGGTGATGATTCAGCTCTTTCGTAAGTCTAAGGTCTTAATACCTGATCAGCCGTATCGGCTTATGATTGCTTGTCGCCGGGCATGGTACGACTTGATCAGGTGCAAGGTAACCGGTCAAAATTATGCTATAATGGCGAGCGTTGCAAAACATGTGACTCATAAGCCATATCTGTTGTCGCATATGCAGCCGAATGAAGAATTCTTAGCGCTGTCAGGCCACACGCGTGACAGCTTTTTGTTTTAAACCACGTTAACCACGGAGTTACAGCATGGGATACCAAAAGATCCAGGTGCCAGCCGGTGACAAAATCACTGTTAATGCCGACATGTCCTTAAATGTTCCTAACAACCCTATCATTCCTTACATCGAGGGTGATGGTATTGGTGCAGATATCAGCCCCGTCATGATCAAGGTGGTTGATGCCGCAGTTGAGAAAGCCTACGGTGGTCAGCGCAAAATCTCCTGGATGGAGGTTTATGCCGGTGAGAAAGCCACTCAGGTTTACGATTCCGAAACCTGGCTGCCAGAAGAAACCCTGGAAGCAGTACGTGACTACGTCGTGTCCATCAAGGGGCCGCTGACCACTCCGGTCGGTGGCGGCATCCGTTCTCTGAACGTAGCCCTGCGTCAGCAGCTGGACCTGTATGTCTGCCTGCGTCCTGTACGCTGGTTCGAGGGTGTACCAAGCCCGGTCAAGCGTCCGCAAGACGTTGACATGGTGATCTTCCGTGAAAACTCCGAAGACATCTACGCCGGTGTAGAGTGGCAGGCCGGTACTCCGGAAGCTGACAAGATCATCAAGTTCCTCACCGAAGAAATGGGCGTTACCAAAATCCGTTTCACCGAGGGTTGCGGTATCGGCATCAAGCCGGTTTCCGAGCAGGGCACCAAGCGTCTGGTACGTAAGGCGCTGCAGTATGTGATCGACAACGATCGTGATTCCCTGACCATTGTCCACAAGGGCAACATCATGAAGTTCACCGAAGGTGCCTTCAAAGAGTGGGGTTACGAAGTTGCACGTGACGAGTTTGGCGCCGAGCTGCTTGATGGTGGTCCATGGATGCAGTTCAAAAACCCCAACACCGGCAAAAACGTCATTGTTAAAGACGCCATTGCTGATGCCATGCTGCAGCAGATCCTGCTGCGTCCGGCCGAGTACGACGTAATTGCCACCCTGAACCTGAACGGTGACTACCTGTCCGATGCCCTGGCAGCCGAGGTAGGTGGTATCGGTATTGCTCCTGGTGCCAACCTGTCTGACAGCGTTGCCATGTTTGAAGCGACCCACGGTACTGCACCTAAGTATGCAGGCCAGGACAAGGTCAACCCTGGTTCCCTGATCCTGTCTGCAGAAATGATGCTGCGTCACATGGGCTGGAACGAAGCTGCTGATCTGGTGATTGACGGCATCAACGGTGCCATTGGCGAAAAAACAGTTACCTATGACTTTGAGCGCCTGATGGACGATGCCAAGCTGCTGTCCTGCTCCGAGTTCGGTGATGCCATGATTGCCAAAATGTAATTTGGCCGTTGTGTAGAAAACGCCCCACAATAGTGGGGCGTTTTTGTTTGGAAAGTGAGATGACTGACGACGATAATGAATTTTCCCTGTTTGCCCGTGAAATGCAGGGAGTACGCCGGATCAAGGTGGATCAGGCTGATACCGGCAAGAAACCGGCAGACAAAAAGAATCTGCAGCTGGCTCGTCAGCGCGCCATACAGGCAAGTGAGCAGGTCAAAGTGGATGGTCTGTCGGATCAGTATGTGCTGGATGTAGGTCCGGAAGACTTTCTGTTGTGGGGACGGGATGGTGTGCAGGACAGCCAGTTGCGCCGTTTGAAAGCAGGGCAGATAGCATTTGAAGGCAGTCTCGACTTACACGGCATGACAGTGGATCGGGCGCGCAGTGATTTGTGGGCGTTTCTGGCCGAAGCGGTCAAGCTGGAAGTGCGTTGTGTGCGTGTGACCCATGGCAAGGCCAATCGGCTGGACGGGCGCAAGCCGATGCTGAAAAGCCATGTCAACACCTGGTTGCGGCAACATCAGCAGGTACTCGGTTTTTGCTCATGCCAGCCCAAACATGGCGGCACGGGCGCGGTCTATGTGTTGCTCAAACGCAATATGCTGGAAGGGCGCGACGAAGGAGTGTTTTGAACCCTTGTCGCGCTTTGTGCTTTAGCGTACTGGTTGCTGGCTATATAGCGAGGCGAGCAGGTCATCCAGCACAGCGTTGTTCAGGTTGCGGTGGTGGTTGGCAATGATCACTACAGCCCAGTCATTGCCGTTTTTGTCTTTGCTGTAGCCGGCAATGGCACGTACGTTTTTTAGCGTGCCGGTTTTCATCCGGGCGTTGCCGGCAATTGGATGCTTGGCCAAGCGGCGGCGCATGGTGCCGTCAATGCCGACTACCGGCAGTGAAGCCTGAAATTCTGCGGCATAAGGGCTGTTGGCGGCTTGCTGGAGCATCAGGGCCAGTTCGCGTGCGGTAACCCGCTCTTGTCGGGACAGGCCAGAACCGTTTTCGATGATCAGGCTAGGCTGCTGGATACCCAGACCTTGCCACCAATTGCGCAGGGAGCGACGAGCGGACTCAACATCATCACCGTCACTGGGCGTACGGAAGTGTGCTCCAAGCGTGATGAACAATTGCTTGGCAATGGTGTTGTTGCTGAACTTGTTGATGTCACGGATGGTGTCGGCGACCGAGGCGGAAGGCAAGCGAGCCAGCAGTTTGGCACTGGATGGGGTTGTGCCCAGTACGGTTTTACCGCTGAGGGTACCGCCCATGTCATCCCAGGTGCTGCGGATGACGCCAGCCGAATAACGGGTATGGTCGATAAAGGCAAAGTAGCGTTCACTGGTGCAACCTTCAGGAATCGTGCCGGATACGGTCAGGCTGAGTTGCTGTTCGCTCTGGCGTGGCTGGAAGCTGACTCTGGTGTGTGTATGGCAAGCCTTGGCCGGCACGACCTGAACGGTATTGTTGATCTGTACTTCAGGAACTAGCGGATCTGAGACAACAACAGCTTTGCCACGGTCAGTGCGGACAATAAAGCGCTGGGCGTTGAAGTTGATCAGCAGGCCATCTGGCTCAACCATAAAGGGACGGTATAGATCGCTGGCTTCACCATCGAAAGCGATCAGGCTTTTTATATCGTAATAGCTGCCATCAAGAATCAGGTTGCCGCGAATGTGGCGCACTCCCTGTAATTTCAAGTCACGCAACAGCAGCCACAGACGTTCGGTGGTCAGTTTGGGATCTCCGCCGCTGCGAAAATATAAATTGCCATGCAGGGTTTCGCCCACGATTTCGCCATCGGTGAGCAGGTCGGTTTTCCAGGTATAGGTTGGGCCGAGGGTGTCCAGTGCAGCATAGGTGGTCACCAGTTTCATCACTGAGGCGGGGTTGACCGGAGCATCTGCGTTGTAGGTGATGGCTTTCGTTCCGGGGCGCAGTGGCAGGGCTACCAGCGCCAGAGTATCGGCAGGCAGTTGATGGCGGGTAAGAACACGCTGGATATCTTCATTATCTGGATGGGTTGCTGCATGGGTAGGCAAAGACAGGCCTGCCAACAAGGTGGAGCAAATAAAAAGTAGTGATTTGCGCATCGGAAAGATTATCGAACCAAAGTAATAAAAGAATTGTGCGGCCTGTATTGGCAGGTGAGAGGCCGGATTGATTTGCTTGCATAGTATGCCTGAACAACGGATAAGAAAAAATGCTGCTCCGGCTTTGGCAGTGGGTTGTGTAATCCTTTCTCAAGTATTTGGCTGTGTGTGGAGAGAAGTCTGGTAGACTAGCCACCTTGAAAATTGGAGGCTGTCATGGCAAAAAATCGTTCGCGCCGTTTGCGCAAAAAACTTTGTGTTGACGAGTTCCAGGAACTCGGTTTTGAAGTTCAGGTTGTATACCCTGAAGCGCTGTCTGATGACGCTATCGAAGCTTTTTACTCCGACTTTGTTGTCGAAGCCATTGAGCGTAACGGTTTGGGCCTGATTGGTGGACCTGAGTACGCACTGGTTTGTCTCGGCACGCGTGGTTCTGTCACGGCAGAACAACGTGCCGCTGTCGAAACCTGGCTGAAAGCTCGCAACGAGCCGGAAAGCATTGAAATCAGCGAATTGCAGGATGCCTGGTATCCGGATCAGCCAATTCGCCAGCAAGACTGATTAATGGTCTGGCTGTAATAAAACGGGACGCCTTGTGCGTCCCGTTTTGTTTATTGGGTGTTGGTCAGGACAGCTTTGCCATCAATGTTACACAGAGCCGTTTTAGTAACGCCTAAATGCATAGAGGTTTTTCAGGGGGCAGCCCTCTTCACGCAAACAAGCACCATTAGCGTAGACAAAGTCTCGGTAAACAGACTCACACAAGAATCAACAACCATGCGCTGCGACAGCATCTCGCTATCAGCGATAGCGAGACCTAACCTTCCACCCGCACAAGGTAAGTTCGGGCCGGGTGAAGCCGGAGTCAGGCCTCAGCGGTGCGTGGCAGTTTACTGACACGGACAAGCGTAGCCTGACGCAGTGCTTCACCCGGCCCAGGCACCACGGTGTAAAATCCTTTTCTAGCCACCCAGATAAGCCCGCCGCACATCTTCATTAATCAGTAAATTGGCACCGGTATCTTCCAGCACAATACGGCCGTGCTCCATGACATAACCGCGGTCGGCCAGTTTCAGCGCCTGGTTGGCGTTTTGTTCGACCAGAAATACAGTGACACCGGCTTCACGCAACTGCTCCAGAATGGCAAAAATTTGCTGGATGATGATCGGAGCCAAACCCAGTGAGGGCTCGTCCAGCAACAGCAGGCGTGGCTCGCTCATCAGGGCGCGGCCAATCGCCAGCATTTGTTGTTCGCCGCCGGACATGGTGCCGGCGCGCTGGGCAAAGCGTTCGTGCAGACGCGGAAACAGGCCCAGCACCCGTTCCAGACGCTCTTCGCGTACTTCTTTGTCATCGCAAAAAAACGCCCCCATGGCCAGATTTTCTTCTACTGTCAGGCGGGAAAATACCCGGCGACCTTCCGGCACAATGGCCAGTCCCTGACGCATGATGCGGGCAGTTGGCAGGCCAAGCAATGACTGACCTTCGTAAACGATATCACCACTGGATGGCTTGGGATCGCCGCACAGGCTCATCATGAGGGTGGTTTTGCCGGCACCGTTGGCACCAATCAGGGTAACGATCTCGCCACGTTTTACTTCGATGGAAACATCATGTAACGCCTGGATTTTGCCGTAAAAGGTATTCAGGTTACTGACCTTGAGCATGCTTAGTCTTCTCCCAGATAGGCTTTGATTACGGCAGGGTTGTTGCGTACTTCGTCGGGCGTGCCGGAGGCCAGAGGTGCGCCCTGATTGATCACGACAATGTGGTCGGAAATATCCATCACCAGTTTCATGTCATGCTCAATTAGCAGTACGGTCATGTCATGGTGATCGCGCAGTTCGGCAATCAGATGCTTTAATCCCTCGGTCTCGCTCGGGTTAAGACCCGCGGCAGGCTCATCCAGCATCAGCAGGGTCGGGTTGGTGACCATACAACGGATGATTTCCAAGTGGCGTTGTTGGCCATAAGCCAAGGTTCCGGCTTCACGGTTGGCATGTTCCAGCAGTCCTACCTTGTCCAGCCAGTAACGGGCTTGTTCCAGCGCACGTTGCTCGGCATCGCGATACCTGGGAGTCTTGAACAAGCCGGCCAGCAGATTATTGTTGAGCAGGCGATGCTGGGCTACCAGCAGGTTTTCCAGCACGGTCATATTGTTGAACAGGCGTACGTGCTGAAAGGTGCGGATCATACCTTTGTTGGCAATTTTGTGGCCGGGCAGCCCCTGGATCTCTTCGCCCTGAAAGCGGATGACGCCTTCACTGGGCTTGTAAAATCCGGTCAGGCAGTTGAATACCGTGGTTTTACCGGCTCCATTCGGGCCGATCATGGATACGATTTGGCCTTCCCGAGCTTGCAGGGCTACTCCATCCACCGCGAGCAGGCCGCCGAAGCGCATGCGCAGTCCGCTGACATCTAGAATGGTTTTGCTCATGAGCGCAGCTCCACATGAGGACGTTTCATCGGCAGCAGTCCTTGCGGACGCCAGATCATCATCAGCACCATCATCAGGCCGAACAGCAGCATGCGGTATTCGTTGAACTCACGGGCCA
>Ga0265293_10014323_pt1 | contig 10089 bp, 11 predicted proteins | sample Munlanlewell138R_FD_192505 | JGI IMG/M metagenome (GOLD analysis project Ga0265293, IMG submission 192505) | Leachate microbial communities from a municipal landfill in Southern Ontario, Canada - Leachate well 138R | ecosystem: Engineered > Solid waste > Landfill > Unclassified | place: Canada...
TTTGTATAAACAAAAATGGGGTCGGCATGCATCAAGTTTTCAATTTTTTCGTTAACATCTGCCAAAACCAATGTTTTAAGCGATACAATGCCAAGCAAATGTCGTGCAGAATCCGTTACATAGCAAGTGTAAATCGTCTCTTTGTTGGGGGCTGTTTCCCGTATCCTGCTAAGCACTTCTTTAACTGTGAGTTCCTTCTTTATGTCTACAAATTCAATCGTCATAATGCTGCCGGCAGAGTTTTCGGGATATGCTAAAAATTGATTGATGAGCCGCCGCTCAACCTCGCTGGTGTTGCGTAAAATCTTTTTTACAACATATGCCGGCATTTCTTCCAAATAGTCGACCTTATCATCAAAATATAAGTCAGCCACAATGTCTGCCAGCTCTTTTTCGTTTATAAGCGCCGATATTTCTGCCTGCCGCTCAACCGAAAGATAAGAAAACACCTCTGATGCCATTTCTTTGGGCAATAGGCGAAAAAAAAGCAATGAATGCTTTTCGTCAAGCTCGTTTATAAATTCCGCTATATCAGCCGTTCGATATCCGCCAAGCTTTTCCCTTAAAATATTATATTTTTTTTCGTTCAAAAGCTGCATCGTTTTTTCAAAATCCATAATGTCACACCCTTTTCATTTGCTAACAGGGTATTGAACAATCAGAGCATCAGGCTTTTGTTCCTTATTATTCTAAATCCCCTTACAATATAATATCACAAAAGGGGCATTCTGACAACAAAAATCGATTATTTTATGTGCCGTACCAATTAATTTATAGCAATTAATACTTTTTCAGCGCCGCCCCGTCATAATAATTTTCAAGTATAGTTTTGTAATCTGCGCCGCATTTTGCCATGTAGTTTGCCCCATATTGGCTAAGCCCCACACCGTGACCGTACCCTTCAACTTCGAATATAACATTTTTATCGTCAATACTCATGTTAAAATATGTTGATTTAAGGTCAAAGAGGGTGCGCATTTTAGCGCCGTCTATGCAAACACCGCCAACTTCAATCGATTTAATGTAATTTCCGTCCGTTTTGGCAGCAGCGCCTATCCATTTTGAAAAATCATCGGGAAACTTTGCATTGTCAAATTCCTCAATTATTTTTTTTGTAAAATCTTCATGCTTTATGCAAACTGATGTTATATAATCAGCCTTTTGTTCCTCCCCGCCCGTTTGGACGCTTTTTAAATACGGCACATCCCTTTCCCAAACATCGCCGCTTGCCTGCGTATGCCCACCGGCGCTTGCCGAATGAAATACCGCCAAAATAGGCTGTTCGTCATAAACCATGATTTCCCCCGCTGTTTCGTCAACGCAGCTTGAAATTTTTTCGTAATTTTTATTCATCCATTCCAAACCATGCTTTTGTAAAAGAAAATCATATGAGCAGTATGCTGTGCAATGCATGGGGTTTGTGCAAATGGCGGCGTTTGGGTGTTCTGCAGGTGCCGACGAGGGGCTGTCCGAAAACTGTTTAAGCTTATGGTACGCATAAGTGCGTGCCGCAACCGCCTGCGCTTTTAGAGCCTCCTTTTCAAATGATGCCGGCATTTCGGCTACCACGACGCCTTTTAAATATTCTTCAAAGTCAATCGTGTTAGTGTCTTTGACCTCGGTAAAAAATATGTCAATGTTTTTGGGTAAAATGCTGCTGCTGTCAACAACATAATTTGAGCTATCGTCGGAAAAACGACCCATGCCGATTAAAACGGGCAAGGAAAGGGCAACTATAATACAACCCACATAAGTTAAAAGTAAGCGTTTCATTGGTAAAAACCATACCTTTCATTATACTTTGGTTATATTATACACATAAATATCAAAAGTTAGAACAAGCAAATAAATTTCTTGACATATATATGTATTTATTATATACTCTGTGGAGTACAGGCATTATCGATGCCTAAAATGGCTTTATGGCGGAACGGAGCAAGTTTATGCGTCAAGCAAGCAGAATATTTGCGTTGCTTATAATGGTTGTGTTTTTGTCATCAATATTTTCGTCAACTGCTGTTACCGTTTCGGCGGCGCAGGGCACAGACGACACATCATCAATTCGCGGTCTTGGCGCTGATTGTTATATCTGCTTGCCTAAAGAAAATGTATCAGAGGTTGGCAGCGCCAAATATTATATGGGAAACGGTTTGTGGCATGCGGAAACGCTTATTGAAAAAAGCGTAAAGCCCTGTTGGGTTTTGCCATGTTTTTTTATGCCCACTTCAGATAAAATTGTAAAGGTGATATACAAAAAGGACGGTAAAAAATGACTTATAAAAATTGTTTCGGGGATAATATTAATACATTTTAAGAGGAGGAGTTGTTATTGCGCAACAATAAAGCAACATTTTTTGTTTTGGCTGCAATAGCTGTTTTACTTGGGTATGTAGCTTTTTTTGGATTTGAATTTTCAATCGGCAATAATAAAACATACGAAATAAAGGGCGCTGACAAAATGCGCTACGGGATTGACATCAGGGGCGGCATTGAAGCGGTATATGAGCCCAAGGATGCCGATATTAGACCGACTGAGGCGCAGCTTGATTCCGCGCGTGCCATAATTGAAACGAGGTTAGACCTTAAAAACATTACCGACAGGGAAATTACGGTGGATGTTGATAACGGTTTGATTATAGTGCGTTTCCCGTGGGCATCGACCGAGATTGATTTTGACCCGCAAAAGGCGATAGCCGAAATTGGTCAAACAGCAATGCTGTCATTTAGGAATCCGGAGGGTGAAATTTTGCTAAAGGGGGATACCGTCGTTAGCAGTAAACCCGAATATGACCCACAGCAGCGTTCATATCATATAGCCCTTGAATTTAACAACGAGGGCGCGCAACTGTTTGAACAGGCAACACGAAGCCTTATGGGTAAGAATATCTCTATTTTTATGGACGAGGACGAAATTTCTTCGCCAAGGGTAAACGAGGCAATTGCCGGCGGGCGTGCCGTTATAACGGGGCAGTTTACGGCAGAAACGGCAAAAAAACTTTCGAACCAAATAAGCTCGGGCGCCCTTCCGTTTTCGCTCAAATCGGAAAGCAACAGCACAATAAGCCCCAAGCTTGGAAAGTCAGCCCTTGATGTTATGTTAAGGGCAGGGATTTTGGCTTTTATACTTGTATGCTTGTTTATGTTGTTCTTTTATCGATTACCCGGTTTTGTTTCAATCTTTGCCTTTAGCTTAGTGGTAGTGGGGCAAATACTGGCGCTTTCAATACCGCAGTTTACGCTAACCCTTCCCGGTATTGCCGCTGTTATTTTAACTATCGGCATGGGGGTTGATGCAAACATAATTACAGCCGAGCGAATTAAAGAAGAGGTTGTTGCGGGAAAAACCGTCGGAGCGGCGATAGATTCGGGCTTTCATAAGGCGTTTACAGCGGTGCTTGACGGTAACATTACCGTTGCAATTGTGGCAGTTATCTTAATGAAGTTCGGCTCCGGCACAATGATTTCGTTTGGATATTCACTGTTTGCAGGCGTAATTCTTAACTTTTTAGTCGGCATTAACGCGTCTAAGCTTATGGTTAGTTCGCTAAGCCAATTTAAAGGGCTTAGAAAGCCTGTGCTTTTTGGAGCAAGGAGGGAAGCAAAATGATTAAATTTTATAATAACAGATGGAGATATTTTATAATTTCAATCGTTGCATTGGCAGTCGGCGTTATAGCGTTTTTTATAAACGGCGTTTCACTTGATATCCAATTTAAAGGCGGCGCTATTATTAAATACAGCTATACGGGAGATGTAGATTTTTCGGAGGTTAGCGCAATTGTCACCGAAAAGCTAAACAGAGGCGTTGAAATTCAAGAAACAACCAGCAATGTTGACAATGTCGAAACAAAGAGCATTGTTTTAAATTTGGCAGACAATGAAGGTCTTTCGGAGGATGAGCAAATAGCTTTGGACGAGGCGCTGAAAGAAAGGTTTCCGAATTCTGACCTTACCTTGACCGGCTCATCGGTTGTTAAGCCTTTTATAGGTAGAAGGTTTTTTATCACCAGCATTCGCGCGGTTTTGCTTGCCTCGTTGTTGATTATGATTTTTATTTGGTACAGGTTTAGAAAAATATCCGGTGCATCCGCAGGGGTGATGGCGTTGGTTGCGCTTTTGCACGATGTTGCCATTGTGTTTTTCGTCTTTATCGTGTTTAAAATGCCGATTAACGATTCATTTATCGCGGCTGCACTTACAATAGTCGGTTATTCAATTAACGATACCATTGTAATTTATGACCGTATTCGTGAAAACAGAAGGCTGCTTGGCGTAAAGGTGCCGGTTGACGAACTTGTGGACAAAAGCATTAACCAATCGCTGGTGCGCTCAATAAACACAAGCATTACAACCTTTGTCAGCATAACAATAGTTTATATTTTTGCTTTGATTTACAATATCGATTCAATTAAGTCATTCGCACTGCCGATGATGTTTGGTATTGTATCGGGTTGTTACTCGTCTGTGTGTTTGGCAGGGCCGCTTTGGGTTTCGTGGCAAAAGTTTAAATCAAAGGCAAAAACCGCATAATGTGTTTTTAAATAATAAATTGTTTTTGGAAAAACTTTTTTAATCTATAAAGGCTGTGTAGATGTAGGATTATTTACACGGCCTTTTATATATGTTGTTGAAGGGGTTTTAATTATTTTTAAATTGGGGGTGCCAGCTACATGTCAGGCAGAAATCGTGCAACAGGATGGCAGCATGCAAAGCTTTCCGGGCATGAAAACGAGGCGTTAATTGCACAGTTAACAAAAAAAAATAAAGCGCTTCAAAATCGAATATTAAAATGCGCGCATATTAATGATGTTGCCGTTGTTGATGTTGAGTACGGCGGGTTAGCGGAAAAAAATGTAGATTGCATATTCTCGGGCAAAAAAACAAAATCTAAAACAGATATGAGCCTATTTTTGTCAAATGGCGAACGATTAAATGTTTCCATAAAAAAAGAAAGGTCAGGTCAGGTCTTTTTAATCGGTATAGACCGATTTATACAGGGATTTGAACGCCAGTACTTGCAAACAATACCGTCGGCGGTTAAAAGGGCAATCGCGCTGTATTTCGGCTCTGCGCACGACATACCCGAAGTTATTTTCAAATGCGCCACTTCGCGCATAGACATGCAAACAAAAAAGCACAGGCTGGTTGCTGAAACGCTAAAGGCTTACGATTTTAATCTTGCAAATATTTTAATTTCTTGGATTAACGCCAACATAAGCAATCTGTTTGATTTTTGCTTTTCAAGGGGGCTGGCAAAAAATAAAAAGGATTATGCTCAAATCATATGGTATAAAAACATGCTTGGTGAAAATGAGCTTGATAAATTAATCTATTTGCCCGATATATTAAAAAGAGTTCCTCCAACAGCGGAATATGGGAATAAGAATGGGGGCAGCACTATCCAGTTGCCATTCGGCTTTGTTCAATGGCACAGCCCAAGTAAAAAAACTCCAGGAAGCTTACAGTTTCATCATAATTACAGCAAAATTGTTGACTTATTGCCATAAGGTCAGCATTTATTCGCTAAAAGCAAAGGCTTCAAGCATTTGATTGGCTATTGCAACGGATAATAGCGGCGGCACTGCATTGCCTATTTCCAACCGTTTCATGCCATCGCTCCCGTAAAACTTATAACTGTCCGGAAAACTTTGAAGTCTGGCGCCTTCTCTTATAGACATTGCGCGCGAATCCCTGGGGTGTATACACCTTGATGAGGATGGGCATGCAAAGTTTCGCGTAATAGTTGTTGAAGGTTTTTCCCACCATAGCTTGGCATAAGTGTTGCCGTACCCGCTTTTGGGTCTGATGCTTTCGGGAAGGTCGTTTTTGCTTTGCCCGTCTTTTAAAGTTTTCATAATTTCTATCAGGTGCTGACCGTTTTTCGGAGAAGTATGCTCCGTTAGCTCGGATGCATCTCTGACAAATTTTAAAAACTCGTTATCCGGCTCTTTTGTATAGTTGTCGGCGCTTTCCCCGCTTTTTAAAACGGGCAGGTCGCCAATAGCATCTTTTAGCGATATGTAGGGCTTTAACAACGGACCGCAGCCGTGGGTTTCGGGTGGATATACAAAGGGGTTTGTTTCCTTAAACCCTACAAGTATAACCCTCTCGCGCTGCTGCGGAACGCCGTAATCAACAGCGTTTAGCACTTTGTATTTAAGCGAATATCCAAGCCTTTCAAACTCTGTTTTAACATTATTGAACAGCCTGCCTTTGTCCATGCTCAAAAGCCCGACAACATTCTCATATATAAATGCTTTCGGGTTTAAAATTTCAAGCATCCTTTTATATTGTAAAAATAAATTCGCCCTTTCGTCTAATCGTCTTTTACCGAGTGTCGAATACGATTGGCAAGGCGGACCACCGATAATAAGGTCAATTTCTTTAGACTCCAATGCAGTTTCCAAATATTCCTTCGTCAGCTCGTTGATGTCGCAGTTTAAAAGTTTTACATCCGGATAATTTAAAGAATAGGCAATGGATATATCCTTTTTTATTTCGTTTGCGGCAACAATGTTAAATTCCGGCAACTTGGAAAAGCCGTAACTTAACCCCCCGACGCCGGCAAACAAGTCCAATATATTATATTTTTTCAACTTCTGCCTCATTCCTGCTTATTGTGCAAGATAAATTTATTTTATACCATAAATGCTGGAAGGGTTTTTTAACAACTTTTAAAACAACTCTCCATTTTTAATTTTACAATAGAACCATGCCAAAGTCAACCCATCTTATGTCGATATTTTTTTGCTTCTATACAACTAAATCTTTTGTTTGCTTCATAAGTTAAAATAAGGGGGCAGAATAAGTAATTGAATTGGAGCTGATAATAGATGATGATAGCAGTAAACCCAAAAAAACTCTTGCCTGCAATAATTTTAATAAGCGCTGTGCTTATAATTTTATCCTTAATAGGCAGTGACAGGTATTATTCCGTTCATACAGCAACAACGGAAAGCGAAAAGGTTGAAAAGAAATATATTAAATGGGTTGATATGAGCATACCGTATAATGTGATGGAAAGCGCGCTTGAGGCGGATATACGCTCACAAAGCGCTGAAGTTAAGCTAAGTTGGATTGAGCTTATGGCATACCTTGCCGCAAAGTATGGCGGAAACTTTAAATCATACAAAAAAAGTGACCTTGGCGGGCTAATCGAACAGCTTGAAGGCGGGAAGTCGATGGCGGAAATTGCGCAGGACAAAAAACTGTATCCATATTATTTAGAGGCGTATACCGCAATTTTTGCGGAATTTGTGGGAGAACATAAAGTTTTAACAGAGCAAGACGGCAAAAAGGCGTGGGAGGATAAATACGGTTTAAAGGTTTATTCGCCCGTTGCAAAGGGCTATGGTTTTTCACATTGCGATGATTTCGGCAATGGGCGCTCCTTCGGATACCGGCGCAAGCATCTTGGCAACGATTTAATGGGCGGCGTCGGAACGCCGATAATTGCAATAGAATCAGGCACAATAGAGGCAATGGGCTGGAATATATACGGCGGGTGGCGGGTTGGAATTCGCAGCTTTGATAAAAGGAGGTATTACTATTATGCCCACCTTAGGAAAGACCATCCTTTTCACAAAGAACTGGCGGAAGGTCAAATAGTTATGGCGGGCGATGTAATAGGATATTTAGGCATGACGGGATACAGCAGAAAAGAGAACGTAAACAACATTAATGTTCCGCATTTGCATTTAGGGTTGCAGCTCATTTTTGACGAAAGCCAAAAAGAAGGAGTAAATCAAATATGGATAGATGTTTACAATATTGTGGAACTGCTTAAAAAAAATAAATCGGCGGTTGTAAGAAATGTTCAAACCAAAGACTTTTATCGAACAGGTGATATACACGACAGCAGCGTGCCCGACTAAAAAAGCGGGGTTTAAGGCTTGCAAAAGCCAAAATTTAGTGCTATAATTTAGTGTATAACAGCGTTGTAAGCGAAAGAAGGGGATAATCTTGATAGATGTAATTATAATAGGTAACGGGCCTGCGGGCATATCCGCCGCGCTTTATGCAAGGCGTGGGGGGCTTCGCACTCTTGTTATCGGGCGCGATAACGGCTCGCTTGCCAAGGCGGATAAAATCGAAAATTATTTTGGTTTCGCCCAGCCCGTATCGGGTGAAGAGCTTATAAATGATGGCATTGTTTCGGCAAAGCGCTTAGGCGTTGATGTAATAACCGATGAGGTTATAGGTATGCAATATAACGGCAATATAATTATAAAGACACAGCAGGGGCAGTACGAGGCGTTAAGCGCCATTATAGCAACCGGCATTACGCGCAATGCGCCCAAAATAAAAGGTCTAGCACAGTTTGAAGGCAAGGGTGTAAGCTATTGTGCGGTGTGCGATGGCTTCTTTTACAGGGGAAAAGATGTGTGCGTTATAGGCGAGGGCAGTTATGCGGCTCATGAAGCGGCTGAACTTTTGCCGATTGTAAACACCGTTACGATTGCGACAAATGGGGCGGATATTTCCGCCTATGTGCCGGACGGTGTAAAGGTTATAACAGAAAAGATAACCGAAGTGAAGGGTGCAGGGTTGGTTGAGTCAATAGAGTTTGAAAATGGCGAAACCCTAAATGTTAGCGGCATTTTTATCGCGGTAGGCGCTGCCGGCAGCACAGACCTTGCAAAAAAAGTAGGCGCCCAAATTGATGGCAATAAAATAATTGTTGACGATAACATGGCAACCAATGTGCCGGGCTTATACGCCGCGGGGGATTGCACCGCCGGCATGCTGCAAATTTCAAAGGCTGTTTATGATGGCGCCAAGGCAGGCACAGAGGTAATTAAGTATGTAAGAAAACAAAAAGCAACAAAATAATTGAGGGGGTTGCGATGCAAAACGAACGATTTTTTGAAAAACATTTAACCTTTTGGGATAAGCTCACACCTTCGCAGAAAAGCCTTGTGTTGGCAAACCTTTCCACCGTTTCGTATGAAAAAGGCGAAAGCATACATCAAGGCGGAAACGATTGCAACGGAATAATACTTGTAAAAAGCGGCAGGCTTAGAACATATATCATGTCGGAGGAGGGGAAGGAAGTTACCCTTTTTCGGCTTGGTGAAGGGGATGTGTGCATTTTATCGGCGTCTTGCATAATAAATATAATTACATTTGATGTTTACATAACCGCCGAGCAGGATAGCAAGGTTTATCTGCTCGGCAAAAGGGCATTTGAACTTCTTTGTAAGGAAAATATTTATGCTGAAAACTTTTCTTACAAGACTATTGTGTCGCACTTTTCTGATGTTATGTGGTCGATTGAGCAAATTTTGTTTATGGATTTCAAAAAGCGGCTTGCTGTATTTTTAATAGACCAGTCCGCACTTGATGGCACGGCATATGTTAAAATGACACACGAAGAAATTGCAAATCACATCGGAAGTGCAAGAGAAGTTGTTTCACGCATGCTAAAGAAATTTGAAAATGAAGGAATCGTGCGTCTTTCAAGAGCCGATATTAAAATAACGGATAAATCAAAACTCAGAAAATTAGCATCCTAATAACAACATTAACATGCAGGTGGAGGCTAATGTCAGCAATGTGCAATTTCGATTGCTTTTGTGAGTATATCGGTGTAGCTGTATGATACCCGCCGTGATATGCCGGCTTCGCATCCTTTTGAGCCATCCAACTTTACGGTAAAAATGCACGGAAAGGTGTTTTCAATAACGCCCTGACGAATTATAGATTTTTTTCTGCCTTTTTTTGATGTCAGCCGCACCTTTTTACCAACACTTTTTTCTAAAGTGTTTTTAATTTTTAACAAATCTCCGCCTATTTCCATAGTATAAGCACCTGCCTTTCTTACGCTGAAGGGGTTTATGCCTTTTAGCATCTTAAAATTTATAAGAGTACAGTTTACAGATAAATATTTTTACCTATTTAAACAATTATATCATACTTTACATAAAGTTTCAACTTTTATTATAACCTTTTTTGAAAGGCTTATGCAGAGAAGTCAAACATATGTGACACAGACCCCTGAAAAGCTTTCTCCTTGAATGCTGTAACTTCTCAAAATTGCTAATATTTCTTTTGTCAAGGAGGAAAGCGTTAGCGCTCCTTGATTAAATA
>Ga0265293_10014324_pt1 | contig 10089 bp, 8 predicted proteins | sample Munlanlewell138R_FD_192505 | JGI IMG/M metagenome (GOLD analysis project Ga0265293, IMG submission 192505) | Leachate microbial communities from a municipal landfill in Southern Ontario, Canada - Leachate well 138R | ecosystem: Engineered > Solid waste > Landfill > Unclassified | place: Canada...
TAAACGGGCGTCTGGCCGGCCTGGGGGATGTCGCCGAATTGCCCAAAGACAAAATTGAAATCGATGGGCGGCCGCTGGCGGCAGAGGAGAAGAAGTACTATCTCCTGCTCAATAAGCCGGTCGGCTTCGTGACCACGGCGCGCGATCCGCAGGGGCGGGCGGTGGTGACCGATCTGGTGCGGGAAATTCCGGCCCGCCTATACCCGGTGGGGCGGCTCGATTTGACTACGGAGGGGCTTCTTCTGCTGACCAACGATGGCGCTTTGGCCCACCATTTAGCGCACCCTCGCCATGAGGTGGATAAAACGTATCTGGTGCGGGTTCGCGGCACTCTTGGCGAAGAGGCGCGGCGCCGTTTGGAAACAGGAATAGAACTGGAGGACGGTTTGACGGCCCCGGCCCGCATCGGCAGCATTCGGCGGGTTGGTTCCCATAGCTGGTTCGAGATTACCATCCATGAAGGCCGCAATCGCCAGGTGCGGCGCATGTGCGAAGCGGTCGGTTGCTCGGTCAGCCGTTTAAAGCGTATTCGCTTTGCTTTTCTTGACCTCGGGGACTTGCTCCCGGGAAGGTTTCGTCCATTGACCCGCAACGAAGTGCAACGGCTGCAAAGTCTTTAAACCGCCCAGTCGACGGGACGGTCATTTCCTTCGTGTTTCCGCTCGCTTTGCCATAAATCTTGACAGGGAATTCGGGCTTGGTCTACAGTCACAGGTTGAATCGTTTTTCATGTTTTTATAAATAGGTGATTGCTTTGGCCAAAGAAAAACTACTCGCCTCTGCCCAGAAGAGCCTGCAAAAGGGTCAAATCGGCAAGGCGGTAAAAGATTATCAGAAAATTGTCGAGGCGGATCCCAAGGATATTCGCAATCGGCAAAAGCTGGCTGAACTGCTCAGCCGCGGCCGGATGATCGACGAGGCGCTGAAGGAATACGAAGCAGTCGCCAAGCATTATGCGGAGACCGGTTTCTATTTGAAATCGATCGCCGTTTACAAACAGATGCAGAAGCTTGATGCGACACGGCCGGACTTTTATCTCCGCCTTGCCGAACTGAACGAAAAACAGGGCCTGGTCGGCAATGCCCTGGCTGAATATAAAAACCTTATCGCCTATTACGACAAGAACCGGATGTTCACCGAAGAGCTTAAAATCCTGCGCAAAATGCGGGATTTGGAGCCGGAAAGTCTGAACACCCGGGCCAAGATAATCGAGCTCGCCCTGAACGACGACCCGCAGGAGGCGCGCCAGGAACTTCAGGAAGTCCTTGACCAACTGGCGGCAAAAAAAGACAGCGTTCGGGCTCTCAAGCTTCTCGATCACTTTCTGCCTAAATTCCCCGGCGACCTGCTCCTTCAGGCAGCGCAAGCCGAGGCCTTTGTCGAAAAGGGGGAAACCGAGCGGGGGGTTGGTCTTCTGCAGGAAATCCTGCGCCATAACACCAACCACGATATGACATTGCGGGCGCTTGCCCGGGTGCATCGGCGGGAAGGAAAGCCTCGGGATGCACTGGCAATTTACCAGCGGTTGCTCAGCCTGCAGCCGGACGCCCTCGATCTGCACGAAGCGAAGATTGCAACGGCGCTAGACGCGGGAGAAATCGGCATCGCCGCCAGTGAGCTTGAAGGGTGGACAGAGGCTTTTTCCGCCGCAGGGCTCAACGATCTGGTAAATGCCTTTCAGGAGCGTCTGCAAACTGCCAGCGGGGCCTCCAATGCCGGCGCGGTGCCGGCCGTTAAGGCTCCAGTCCCCTCTCCTGCGGCGGATCGCGAATTAGCCATTCCCGCCGCCGAACCCGTCGCCGAACCCGTCGCCGAAGTGGGTCAGGAAGATTTAATCGAAGATCTCGAAGAGATTTCCGAGGTGATTGAAGAGGCGGAAGCCGAGATAGGCCCCACTGAGTCGGATCCTTCCGAAATGGCGCCGGAAGAAGTTTCCCTCGACTTTCTGGAGGAAGCACCCCTCAATTTTCTCGAAGATGCGGAAGCTTTACCCGAACCGGTTGAGGAATCACCGGAACCGGTCAATGAAGTCTCAGCCGAAGTGGAAGTCGAACTCGATCTGGACATGGATCTCGATCTTGATCCGGAAATGGATATCTCGGACGATCTTTCGCTTGAAATGGACCTGGAAGAGGAAATCGTGCCGCTTGATGAGGAGATCATCGAGCTTGATCTTGAAGTCGAGCCGGCTGAAGATAATGAGGAGACCGACGCACCGGCCGCCGGCGATACGTTCTTCGATTTGGGGGCTGAAGTCCTCGAACTGGACGATCTGGACATCGACGAGGCCCTGGAAAAGGCCGATCAGGATGAGGCCGCGGCCGTCAAGGCCGCTCCGGCGCCGAAAAAACGGATCAAAACCGGTGTGGAAGTGGAAGACACGGAATCCCATTACAATCTCGGCATCGCCTATAAAGAAATGGGTCTTCTCGATGACGCCATTGGTGAATTCGACAAGGCCATGCGTTCGCCCTCGCGCACCATTGCCTGCCTGACCCTCAAAGGCATCTGTCTGATGGAAAAAGGGGACAGAAAACAGGCGGCGGAGGCCTTTCGGCTCGGTCTGGCGAATCCCGACATCGACGAAAGCGGCAAAATCAGTCTGCAATACGAGATGGGCGTGGTGTATGAAACCGGCGAGCAATTTTCCGAAGCCCTGGAGTGCTTCCAGCATGTGGTTGAGCGCGATCTTTTTTATCGAGACGCCGGCGAGCGGGTTGCCGACCTGCGGCGGCGGCTGGGACTGGAAAGAGATTCCGTGGATTCCGGAGCGGGCGGCGGCAAAAATCGAGTTTCCTATGTTTGATAATCCTTTTAAATGGCGGGGGCAGGTATGAGCTACTCGGAATACTTCGGTCTGGCCCGGGATCCTTTCACCAATGCCCCGGATGCTCGCTTTTATTACAACTCCGCGCAACACAGCCAGGCGTTGGTGCGCCTGATGTATGCGGTCGACTCGAACCGGGGGCTGGCCGTTCTGGTGGGCGGTGTCGGAACCGGAAAAACCACCCTGGCCCGGCGCATGCTCGACAATCTGCCCGAGGACCAATATGAATCTTCCCTGCTGGTGATGGTCCATTCCGGGGTTACCCCGGAATGGATTCTCACCCGCATTGCCATGCAACTGGGGGTGGACAACCCGGCCGGCGACCGCCTGACCATTCTCAAGCAGCTTTACGAACGGTTGCTGCAGATCGAGGCGAGCGGTCGCAAGGCGGTGGTGCTTATCGATGAGGCGCAGATGCTTTATTCGCGCGAACTCATGGAAGAGTTCCGCGGCCTGCTCAATCTGGAAATCCCCGGCAAGAAGCTGCTGAACATCGTCTTCTTCGGGCTGACCGAGGTGGAGGATTGTTTGCGTCTCGACGAGCCCCTTGCCCAGCGGGTGGCCGTCAAATGTCATCTGCACTCCCTTACCACCGAAACGACCGGAGCCTATATCAAACATCGGCTTCAGGTTGCCGGCGCCAGCCGAATGCTGTTTTCCGAGGATAGCATTCCGGCCATTCATCGCTATACCGGAGGCGTTCCGCGCCTGATCAACACCGTCTGCGACAATTGTCTGTTCGAAACTTTTCTGCGCAAAATGGATGGGGTAACCCCGCAGGTCGTGCAGAGTGTCGCCGGCGATCTCGGTCTGCTCCGACAGCCGCTGACCGATCTGGCGCCACAGGAAACGTTCAGCGAACTGGACGAAATCGAGGATATGCTCGATCGCCTTGAAAGCAAAGGGTAACAGGTCATCGCGCCACCTCTGTCGTCCGTCAGCCGCCCATGACTTCCCATATCCGCATCCTCCCCGAGGAAATCTGCAACAAAATCGCCGCCGGCGAAGTGGTCGAAAGACCATCTTCAGTGGTCAAGGAACTGCTGGAGAACTCCCTCGATGCCGGCGCCGGCGAAGTCCGCGTTGACATCAGAGCGGGCGGGCGGCGCCTCATCCGCATCGTCGATGATGGCGAGGGCATGAGTCGGGACGATCTGTTTCTGGCTCTGGAGCGGCACGCCACCAGCAAGCTGAGCAGCGATGAAGATCTGTTTCGGCTGCGGACGCTTGGTTTTCGCGGTGAAGCCCTGCCCTCCATTGCCTCCGTTTCCCGCCTGACTCTGCGCAGTTGTCCCGCGAATTCTCTTGAGGGCTTTGAAATTCAGTCGGAAGGGGGAGTGGTCAAGCACGCGGGGGTAACCGGCATGGCGCGCGGCACCTGCATCGAGGCAAGCGATCTTTTCTTCAATACCCCGGCGCGCCGTAAATTTCTGCGGCGGGACGAGACCGAATTCGGCCATATCGCCGATGTGGTGACCAAGCTTGCCTTGGCCCATCCCGAGGTTCACTTTCGCCTCGAGCACAATGGAAAGACGATATTTGACGCTTTTCGCCAAGGGACGTTGGCTGCAAGAGTCGCCGATCTTCTTGGCCGGCCGTTGCTGCGCGACCTCCTGCCGCTGGACATCAGCGATGGCGGATTGCGCCTGCATGGCATGATTTCCACACCGGAGACGAACCGCTCCGGTACGGGGGCCATTTATACCTTCATCAACGGTCGTTACATTCGTGATCGAGTGGTGCAGCACGCTCTTCTCGATGGCTACCGGTCGGTGCTGGAAAAGGGGCGCTATCCGGTCGCCATCCTTTTTTTGGAAATGCCGCCGGAAGAGGTGGACGTCAATGTTCACCCGACCAAGCACGAAGTACGGTTTCGGGAACAGGGGCGGGTGCATTCTTTCCTGTCCGGCGCTGTGCGCCAGTGCCTGAAGCCGGTGGCGTGGTTGGAAGAGGCGCATCCCGTCGCCCCGGAACCAACTACCGCCCCGCCCGCGCCGCAAAGCACGGCGCCGATTATGCCGGCCTCCGCTGTGAATCCGTATCGGCACGGGGTGCAGGAAGCCATGGAGAGCTACGGGCGGCGAATGCCAACGGTCGCTGCGCCGGCCTCCTTTTTTTCGCCCCACAAGGCGACCCCTGCCGAGGCGGAGAATTCCGGTTTTTTCGGCCGATTGACCCTGCTTGGTCAATACAGACGCAGCTATCTATTATGCCAGGACGGCGACGATCTGGTTCTGATCGATCAACATGCGGCGCACGAACGGATCGGTTTCGAGCGCCTGAAGAAAGAGTATCGGGACGGTGTCCTGGAGCGGCAGGCGCTTCTTTTTCCCGCCGTGATCGAGTTCGATTATCGCGAATCGGCACTGCTGAAGGAAAATCTCGCGGAACTGGCGCGACTCGGTTTTGAGCTGGAGCCGTTCGGCGGCAGATCCCTGGCTCTGAAGACGATTCCCCGCCTGCTCGGGGAGATCGACAGTGAACGCCTGCTGCGTGAAGTAGCCGAGGAGCTTGCCGCAGTCGGTAAAAGCAGTGCCGTTGAATCGGCCATTGAAAAAGTCCTTGCAGTCATTGCCTGCCATGGCGCCATTCGCGCCAACCGATCCCTTTCTCCCCCCGAAATCAGCTCCTTGCTGGACGCCCTCGACCAGGTGGATTTCAAAATCAGCTGCCCTCACGGCCGGCCAGTGATGAAGCGATTGTCGATTGGTGAAATCGAGCGCATGTTTCGGAGAACCTGATGGCTGACGACAAGCGGTTGCCCCTGATCGTGATCTGCGGTCCGACGGCGGCGGGGAAAACCGACATCGCCCTGCGCCTGGGGGAGAAGCTTCCGCTGGAGGTCATCTCCGCCGACTCGCGGCAGGTCTACCGCCGACTCGATATCGGCACCGCCAAGCCCACGGTCGCCGAGTTGGCCCGCCTTCCGCATCATCTCATCGATTTGATCGAGCCGGAGCAATCATTTACCGCCGCTGCTTTTTCCCGCCTAGGGCGGCAGGCGGCCGCCTCCATTGCCGGCCATGGCAAGATTCCCGTGGTCGTGGGGGGAACGGGACTTTATATCCGCACCCTCACCGAAGGATTGGTTGAGGCGCCCGCCGGCGACGAAGATCTCCGCCGTGAACTGCTGCGGGTGGAAGCGGCCGAAGGGGAGGGGACCCTGTATCGGCGCCTGCAAGCTGCGGATCCGGAAATCGCCGCCCGCTTGTCGCCGCGCGATCGCGTCCGCATTGTGCGGGCTCTGGAAGTGCAGGCGATTACCGGTCGTCGTTTTTCCGATCTGCAACGGGAGCATGCCTTTGCCGACCAACCTTTTCGCATCCTGAAGATCGGCGCAACCCTGGAGCGCTCCGAACTATATCGGCGCATCGACCAACGCACCGAGACAATGCTGGCAGCCGGCCTGGTGGAGGAGGTCCGAGAACTCCTCGACTGCGGGATCGCCCCCGCCTGTAAAGGCTTGCAGACCATCGGCTATCGGGAAGTCGTAAACCATCTTGGCGGCGGCATTTCGCTGGCCGAAGCGGTCGCCCTGATCCAGCGCGATACCCGTCGCTATGCCAAGCGGCAGCTCACATGGTTTCGCAATGACCGCGAAATTATTTGGGTTGATTCCTTGCGAGAGTTTGGTAGAATCCAGCAGTTGATTGAAAATTTTATGCAGAATAAAAGGAGCGGCCATGGCTAAGACCCCATTCAACATTCAGGACCAGTATCTAAATCAGGCTCGCAAAGAGCGCGTGCGCGTGACCGTCTTTATGATGTCGGGTGAAAAGCTGGATGGATATATCAAATCTTTCGACAGTTTTTGCGTTTTGATCGAAAGTGGTGGCGATATCCTGCTTTATAAGCACGCCATTTCTTCCATCACATCGGCCGACGGCTCCTTCCGCTTGCACGGAGGACGGGACTGACGCACTGAGGCGGTTCCGATTCTCGGATTACTTCGGGTCCTTGCCGGAAGGGTCGAACCCTCCGGTGGGGACTTTTCTCTTTCCCGGCCGGATTAAAATCAATCCGCCCGGATCGCGGTTCCTTCCTGCTTTTCTGTCGGCGATCGGCTCGATCTTATTTGCAAGCGTCCTTGCCCCAATCCTTTTCCCGAAACATGGCAGTCGACATGATTGAAATCAAGGCAGTAGCTCCAGCCGGCATCGGCGCCGAACTTGAACTCGAACCGGGCGACCGCCTGCTGGCCATAAATGGCCATCCGTTGCGGGATCTGATCGATTTCGAGGTCTACATCCATAATCAGGACCTGCTGCTTGAAGTGGAAAAGCGCAACGGCGAGTTATGGGATCTGGAGATCGAGAAAGAGGCTGAAGACAATCTGGGGCTGCTATTCGACCACCCGGAGCCGAACCAATGCGGCAACAACTGCATTTTCTGCTTTGTGCATCAACTGCCGCGAGGTCTGCGCCCATCCCTTTACCTGAAAGACGAAGACTACCGGTTTTCCTTCCTGTACGGCTCTTACGTTACATTGACGAATATCCGGGAAGAGGATCTGCAGAGGATTATCGAGCAGCGTCTTTCGCCGCTGTATGTTTCCGTCCACGCCACCGACGAAACGTTGCGCACGCACCTGCTCGGCCGACCAGCGCCGCCCATCCTCGGGCTGTTGCAGCGGTTGACCGCAGGGGGGATCGAAATCCATTCCCAGGTGGTCCTCTGCCCTGGCATCAACGACGGACCCGCCCTGGAAAAAACGGTGGAGGACCTCTTCGCGCTGCATCCGGGGATCCGCTCGCTGGCCATTGTGCCCGTCGGCTTGACCGGCCACCGGCAGCGGCTTCCCGAATTGCGGACGCCGAGCGCCGATGAAGCGGCGGCTGTCGTCCATCTGGTGCATTCTTTTCAGGATCGTTTTCTGCGTGATATCGGCCAGCGGTTTGTTTTTGCCGCCGACGAACTATACCTGCGAGGGGGGATCGATTTTCCGCCGGTAGAAAACTATGAGGATTTGGCGCAACTGGAGAACGGTGTCGGCATGGTGGCGGTTTTTCGGCAGGAAGCCGAGGAGGTTGTCGCCGAAGCCGAAAAACTGCCGTCTTTCGCTGTATCGACCCTCACCGGTGAGTCGGCCTTGGCCGAAGTAAGCCGATTCGTCCAGGAACTATCCACCCGGACGGGCGTAGAGATTACGCTGCATCCGGTGCACAATGAATTTTTCGGCGGGCATGTCACCGTGACCGGTCTGTTGTCCGGGCAGGACATCGTCCGGCAATTGCGCGGGAAAGAACTTGGCGATTGCCTGCTGGTCCCCGATGTGATGCTCAGGGAAGGAGAAGAGGTTTTTCTCGACGATATGACGGTTGATGAATTACGGCGCGAGCTGGGAATACCGGTTCAAATAATCGGCAGCTCCCCCTGGGATTTGCTCGATGCATTGGAAGAGCTCGCGGCAATACGGCAAGGAGACAATCATGGATGAGAATCAGCGCTGGCACCGCCGGCAGCTTATGGAGACGACGGCCACCGCTCTCCAGAAAAACGGTTTCGTCACCTCCCTTTTTGACACCCGGGAAGAGGCCATTGCGTTTCTGCTGGAAACCACCGCCGGTGCAGCGACCGTCGGTTTTGGCGGATCGATGACCCTCGCCGAACTTGGTCTGCCCGAACTGCTCGAAAAAGCAGGGAAAACGACTCTCATCCATGGACGTCCCGGCCTGAGCCCCGAGGAGCGGCGACGGATTATGCAGGAGCAGCTCGGCTGCGATCTTTTTTACACCAGCACCAACGCCTTGACGCTCAAAGGCCAGCTGGTGAATATCGATGCCACCGGCAACCGGGTCTGCGGCATGGTTTTCGGGCCGAAGCGGGTCATGGTTGTCGCCGGCGTCAATAAGATTGCCGCCGACCTTGAAGGCGCTCTCAAGAGAGTGAAAGAGGTCGCTTGTCCCCCTAACGCCAAGCGTCTGAATTTCGACACCCCCTGTGCAAAAACCGGCCGCTGCACCGATTGCCAGTCGCCGCAGCGTATCTGCCGTGTTACCACGATCATTGAGAGATGTCCCCGGGCGACGGATCTGCGGGTCTGCCTGATCAACGATAATCTGGGATACTGAACCGCGAAAAGAGGTGCGAACATGCAGGAACTTGAAATTCTGTTGCAGAAGGGCAGGGAAGCGCTGGAAACTGGCGACCACGCGGCGGCCATCAAGGCCGGACGCAAAGCGGTGCAGGAATTCCCGCAGGCGACGCAGGCACACGTTCTCCTCGGCGAAGGCCTTGCCGAAAAGGGCGCCATGGCGGATGCTGTCACTGCTTTCGAGCGCGCCCGGGAGCTCGATCCGGAGGACCCGGACCTGCTTTACGCCCTCGGCGACATCTGCTTCGAGGCCGGTCATCCGGAAAAGGCGCTTGCCGTCTATCAGGAGATCGTCCGCATCGATGCAGAGGAGGCGGACGCCTGGGTGAGTCTCGGCCTGGTGCATTTCCACCAGGAGCGCATGGAGCAGGCCGAAGCGGCATTTCGCAAAGCGCTGGCGCTGGAGCCCGATTCGTCCTTCGCTCTCAATTCGCTGGGGGATGCTTGCTACGCTCTCAGGCGCGAAGAGGAAGCCATCGACTGCTATCGGCGAGTGATCGCCCTGGACCCGGAGGATGCCCAGGCGCATTACAACCTGGCGGAAATCTACTACGATACCGGCGATCTGGAGCAGGCGGAGCGGGAGTGCCGGGACGCGCTGCGACTGGACCCCGATTTCGCTTTCGCCTATCTGACCCTCGGCAATATCGAGCTGGACAAGGAGGAGCCGCGACAAGCGCTGCACAATTTCCAGGAATTTCTCCTGCGCGAGCGTTCTACTGGAGCGAAAGAAATCCGGGAGGAAGTCGCGGCGGTTGTGGAAGGGTTGAAGGCCGAATTGTAGGTGGTCGGCTCTGATCGTTTGAAATTCGTTCCGAGGAAGTAAATATGGTCCGCGGTTTCGCCATTCTTCTTCTGCTGCAATTTCTCGGTGAAGTGATTTCTCTTCAGCTTCATTTGCCGATTCCGGGCAACGTCATCGGCATGGGTCTGTTGCTGGCGGCGTTGACGGCCAAAATCGTCCGGCTGGAATGGATCGAGGATGCGGCTGAACTCCTCCTTTCCAATTTTGCGCTGTTTTTCATTCCGGCCGGGGTGGGCGTCATGGTCTACTTCGATCTTATTCGCCGCGAATGGCTGCCGATCGGCGCCGCGCTGGTTTTCAGCACCTTTGCGGTCATGGCGGTTACCGGCTGGACCGAACGGTGGCTGGAGAAGCGCGGGGGGC
>Ga0265293_10014326_pt1 | contig 10089 bp, 10 predicted proteins | sample Munlanlewell138R_FD_192505 | JGI IMG/M metagenome (GOLD analysis project Ga0265293, IMG submission 192505) | Leachate microbial communities from a municipal landfill in Southern Ontario, Canada - Leachate well 138R | ecosystem: Engineered > Solid waste > Landfill > Unclassified | place: Canada...
CCATTCAAGCACATCGACGACGTCATCTCGCAGGCCGAGCTCGAACAATGGCAGGCGCGCTACAAAAAGGTCGCCGGTTTCGCCGCCGAAGACCTCGAGCGCGCCAGCCGCCCCACCCCACACTGAGGTCAAGTCATGTCCGAACTCAATGATCATGCCAAACAGGTACGCGCCCGCTGGGCCGAGGCCCGCCTGTTTCCCCTCTGGGAAAGCCCGAACGCCCATAAACCGCCCCCGGTGCCTCAGCGCACGCATGCCTGGCGCTGGACCGAGATCCGCCCCTTGCTGCAACTCGCACTGGAAGAAACCTCGCCAGCGGCGGTGGAGCGCCGCGTGCTGCAGCTCATCAGCCCCTACTCACAATCGCGCGACGATGAGTTCACCGCGGGCATGGTGCTGGCGGCGGTGCAATGCCTGCTCCCGGGCGAGGTGGCGCGCCCGCATCGCCACACCATGAACGCGCTACGCTTCGTGCTGGAAGGCAGCGGCGCCGAAACCCTGGTGGACGGCAAGCCCTGCCGCATGGAGTTCGGCGACCTCATTCTCACTCCCGCCATGTGCTGGCACGAGCACCGGCACCACGGTAGCGAACCCGTGCTCTGGCTCGATGTCCTGGATGTGCCTTTGCACAATTGGCTGGGCACCGGGGTGTTCCAGCCCGGGCCGGTCCACGAGTTTCCGCCTACCCTCGACGACGACATCTTTACCGCCGCGGGCGTCCAGCCGCTGCGCCTCGGGGCGTCGCGCGAACACTCGCCGATGTTCCGCTATGCCTACCAGGACGTCGTCAGGGCTTTGCAGAAGTCGCCGGCCATGGCCGACGGCTCGCGGCGGGTCCGCTATGTGGATCCGGTCTCGGGCAAACTGGCAATGCCCATGCTCGAATGCCAGATGTGGCAGCTCGACCCCGATCAGCCGACCGCGCCCGAGCGCAGCAATGCCAACGCCGTGTGCCTGGTGGTCGAAGGCAACGGCCGCTCGCGCATTGGCGACGACATCGTGGAATGGGGGCCGCTCGACATCCTGACCCTGCCCCAGGACAATTGGCTCTCGCACACCGCCTCGAGCGGCCCCTGCCGGCTTTTTGTCATCACCGATCGGGATGTCCTGGGCCGCCTGGGCATCCTGCGCGAAGAAACCCGTTCTCCCACTCTTGGAAATCCACAATGAAACTTTGCTGGTTCAATGATCACAGGCTGGGCCTGGTCGACGATGAAGGCTTGCACGACGTCAGCCAGGCCCTGCAGGCGCTGCCCGCGGCCAGCTATCCGCCAGCCCAGCCGGGCGACCTGCTGATCCAACATCTCGATCTCGTCCGCGCCGCCATCCCTTCCGTGCTGCCCACCGCGCCCCGCTTGGCGCTCGACGCCGTCACCCTGCACTCGCCGGTGGCCAATCCGAGCAAGATCATCGGCGTACCCGTCAATTACCTCAAGCATGCCGAGGAGGCCGAGGCCGACCTTGCCACCTTCACCGATCGCTATCGTGGCAGCATCGAAGAACAAGGCCTGTTCCTGAAAGCCAGCAGCGCCCTGACGGGGTGTAGCGAGGGCGTCCGGCTCGCTTTCCCGCAGCGGCGCACCGACCACGAGATGGAGCTCGGGCTCGTGATCGGACGCGTCGCGCGCCATGTGTCCGAGGCTGACGCCCTCGACTACGTGGCCGGTTATGCGCTCGCGCTGGACATGGTGTTGCGCGGCCCCGAAGACCGCAGCTTCCGGAAATCGGCCGACAGCTACGCCGTGCTGGGCCCCTGGCTGGTCACGGCCGATGAGATCGCCAACCCGCAAGAGCTCGACCTGCGGCTGTCGGTCAATGGCGAGCTGCGCCAGGCCTCCAACACCCGCCACATGATCATGAAGCTGCGCCGACAGATCGCCTGGGCCTCCAGCATCTATACCCTCTGGCCCGGTGACATCATCATGACGGGCACTTGCGAAGGCGTGGCCCAGGTCGTGGCGGGCGACGTCATGGAATGCACGATCGAACAAATCGGAAGCATGCGCGTCGCGGTGCACTGAACGCGAGGCGCCTTTGGCGCCTCAGGTTTGCTCAGTCCCAGGGCAGCGGTTCGGCCATGGGCGGAAACGGCGGCAGCTCGCACCCCTGGGCGGTGGCTTCGGCCACCGCCAGCATCAACGACAGCATGGAGTAAAAGCCAAGCGTAACGGTCAGATCGACCACGACAGACTCACCCAACGCAGCCTTGACCTCGCCGAAGACCGCTTCATCGACACGCTGCCGCCGCAGGGCCTGGACGCAAAAGCGATACACCGGGGCCTGCCTGGCATCCATCTGCCTGGGTTTTTGCCCCTGCCAGAGATCGTCGATCAGATCCTGGCTCAGACCCGCGGCAAGCGCGCGGCCGGTGTGCATGCTCCATTCGTAAGCGTCTTCCCGGACGCGGGCATGAATCAGGATCGCCAGTTCCGCCAGGTCTTCCGGCAAGGCGGTCTCGAATCGCAGATACTGGCTCACCGACAAAAAACGGTCGCCCAGTACCGGGCTTCTCAACAACATCGGAAATGGGCCCGACGCACTGGCCGACGAAAATCGGCGAATCCGCTCCATCAGATCGTTTTGCGCTTGATTCAGTTCGGAATCCGGCAACGACGGAAAACGCGCCATGGTCTGTTATCTCCTTAAAGTCGGCTTGAGAAACCGCACCCGTCGCTTCGCTAGGCGAAGCGACGGGTGCGGGTCGACTGGCGTAGAAGCCGCTATCGGGCAATCTCCACGTTCAGGCGTTCGATGAGGCTGCCGAAGTACTCGACGTCTTTGTCCACCTGCTCTTTGAGCACCTCGGCCGAGGTGCCTACCGGCACCAGGCCCGCTTGCTGGAAGCGCTCCGCGATTTCAGGCTTGGCCATCAGTTCCTGGCTGGCGGCGTTCAGTTTCGCCAGCACATCAGCCGGCGTACCGGCCGGCGCAAACACGCCGAACCAGGTGGGCCGCCCCACTCCCGGAATGACTTCATCGACAATGGGAACGTCGGGCATCGCGTCATAGCGTTCGGTTTCGACCAGGGCGATCGCCTTCAGGTCGCCTGATTGCAGCAAAGGGGCCACCGTGACGAGCGAGGCAATGCCCAGTTCGATGAAACCGCCACGCAGATCGGTGATTACGGGTGAACCGCCCTTGTAGGGCACATGCACGATATTAATGCCGGCTTTGTCGTTGATCATCTCCAGCGCGATGTGATCGGGCGTGCCGATGCCCGGCGTGCCAAAACGCAGCTTGCCGGGATTGGCCTTGGCGTAATCGATCACCTCCTGCAGGGTATCGGGCTCGAACTTGGGACTTGCCACGATGACTTGCAGCGTTCTGGCCAATAACGAGATGGGTTCGAAGCTCTTCTGGGGGTCGTACGTCAGATTGGGAATAGTGAACTTCGCAATCGAAATCGGCGCATTGATCGTAAAGAGCAGCGTGTAGCCATCGGGGGGAGCGTTCGCCACCAGGGCCGAGCCAATGGTGAGCCCGCCGCCCGGCTTATTACTGACCACGACAGGCTGGCCCAGCGCGTCGGACAGGGCAGCGGCATACAAGCGCCCGCCCACGTCGGTGGAGCCGCCCGGGGCGGACGGAACGATCAGGGTGATCGCCTGATCGGGGTAGGCCGCGGTGGCGCTGCTTGCCATGATCGTGGCACCCAAGGCCATTGCCGCGGTGCAGCCCAGCAGGCCCAATATGCGTTTCGAACCAGTCATCAAAGTCTCCTCCAAAAACTTAAACCACTGTGATCCGATACATTTCGCGCCGGTGATTATGAAAATCATTATTGGCGTAATGCCAAACCCGCCGGTTATCCCAGATACCGAGCGTATTGACCTGCCAACGGAATCGGCAGGTCAATTCGGGCTTCTGCCCCACCTGGTAGAGATAATCGAGAATCGGTTTGCTCTCCTCCCTCGACCAGCCTTCAAACTTGTAGGTGTATCCGGGATTCACATACAGCACTTTGCGCCCGGACACCGGATGCGTAATGACCACGGGATGGGTGGCAACGGCGCCAGCCTTGGACATATCCACAGCCCGTTCGCCACTGAATTCGCCGCCCACCTGGCCCAGCAGAAAATCCTGCATATGTACGGCCCGCAGCCCCTGCAGCATCTCCTGCATGCCGGGGCTCAGCGCATCGAATATCGCCGCGGCATCCCGGAACTGGGTATCGCCGCCATAGGGCGGAATATCGCGCGCATACAAAAAGGTGCTGGACACCGGGTCATCGCGATAGGTCTGATCGGTGTGCCAGATATCCCCGACGATGCTTCGTTGCGAAGGCTCTTTGACGAGATGGGCAATCTTGGGATGATCCGGCAGCACGGGCAGCACCTTGCTGGTGCGGACCTCTCCGAAGCGCTCGGCAAAAGCCAGATACTGCTCAGGGCTCAGGTGCTGATCGCGAAAGAAAATCACGCCATAACGCCCCTGGATCTGCAAAATCTCGTCGAACTCGGACGCACTGAGCGGCACGGATAAATCGACCCCTTCGATTTCCGCACCCACCACCCCGGCAACCGGCTTGACATTCAAAGATACCGCCATCGTAAAACTCCTAGTCAAAGACAACTCAATACGTTTATTCAAATCCCTGCCGTTTTTTAGGCCCGACCACCGTTATCCGCAGCCAGCGCTTCCGCCACCAGGCGGCCAGAGGTAAATGCCCATCCCAAGCCGTGCCCATGGCCCGTTATCGTGAAGCCTCCCTGCCCTGCGCCACCCGCGGCGTAAAGCCCGGGGATGGGATCACCCGATGTATCCAGAACCCGGAGCTGGCGATCGATCGCCAATCCCACCTGCGAGACCATCACCCAAAGCTGTAAAGGGCCGAGCGCATAAAAGGGCCCGGTCTCGATCTTGTTGTTGCTTCTGGAGGCATTGGTTTGCCGCACGGCATCGCGGAGCCGCGCCGCCGGCATGTTCAGTTTCTCGCCCAGTTCGTCAAGCGTGGCGGCCTGAAAGAAAATATCCGGCCGCGCCTTTCGATAGTCGTCCAGGAAAGCGAAGGCGATCCCAGGAGCCGTGGAAATGAAATGCGGCCAGCGAGAAAACCTGCGGGCAAAATCCGCGTCAAAAACGACATATCCCTTGCCGTCGGGCTGCTGCGGCAACGCCGAGGCCAGATCCACGAGCTCATCCGAAAACCTCTCGCCCCGCTGATTGACGACAATGGCGCCCTGCTCAAACACACCGCGATCCGGGCCCAAGGTGGTGGTCAGGAAACTCATGAGAAATGGGCGAATCAACGATCCCGGCAACATCCGATACGCCCAGACCATCAGGCTGGTCAGCAGCGGCGTCGGCGGAATCCGATGGACCCAGCTTTGGGCCGGCCTGGGAAACCGGATGTGGCACGCCATTTCGGCAGGCATGTCCGGCCGCGACGCAATACGAGCGCCTATTTGCGCGGCCAGACGCTGGCCATCGCCCGAGTTATCCGGGTTGTAAGGCACCGCGCCATCGATCGCCGTCTTCAAATGTTCCTTCATCATGCCGGCATCGGCGCCGATATCGCCCGACGCCAGCACCACGCCCCGGCGCGCCAGGATCGTGCGGCGCTCGCCCCGGATCTCGACCTCGACTCCGCTCACCCGATCGCCATCGCGCAGGATGCGACGCATGGGAGCGGAGGTCAGGACCTGCACGCCGCTGCGCCGCAGATGCTTGGCCAGTTGGTAAACATAGCTTCGGGAAGTGGGCATCACCTGATGCAAGCGGTCCACCGTATGCGGCGGCTGCGGCAGCGGCGCCAGAAAGCGCAGGCCCAAAGACTCCAGGAACGGAATGGTTGCCGCCACGTTCTCCGTCAACAGTTGCCGGATCTCGGGGTTGTCGTCGAGCTGCAGCCTGGCCGAGATCTGGGCCAGGTCGGACGCGTGGGCCGCGGGGGAGTCCGCAATGTTGCGAGACGCCTGATGACGGCTGCCCGCCGCCATGATCGAACCAACCGACAACCCCGTGGTGCCGCCCACCCGATCCGCCTTCTCGACCAAAATCACGGACAAGCCCAGCTGGGCGGCTCGCAACGCGGCGGTCATGCCGGCTCCACCGGCTCCAACCACGACGACATCGGCACTCAAGTTTTCTGATTTCTCTGTCATATTCAGTGCACTGACTTTATGGTGAAGAAGGAAGGTGGGATTCGGTTGGCCGCTGCGTAGCCCAGGCGGTCGCGCAGCGTCGGAATCCTTCCTGACAGCAACATGAGGGGCCGCCGGCACTGGCCTTCCTATAAGATGCTCAGCCTGTCGCCGACTCTTTTTTCAGTATACTGACAATAAGGGTCGAGTCAAGCAATGTTGGCCCTGCCGGACTTCGGGACTTACCCCTAGCGCTCGCCTCCGATCCTGCCAAACACCCCTCACGGATCTTGACATCGCCTACATCATCAGTATACTGACTTTAAAGTCAGCACACTGACACACACATAATCGATCACAGCAAGGTATTGCAGCCGCCGCCCCTATCGCGCCCTGGCGCATGGCGACGACGGTGCTCCGATCCGACGGAGCTGCGCTTGGCCTGTAGTCAAACCAGGAGACGATTCACATGGAGCTTGACGTCATCGTCATCGGCGCGGGCATCTCGGGGATGATCTGCGGCTTGCGCGCCGCGCAAGGCGGCCTGCGGGTTGCCGTACTCGAGAAGAGCCCGCAAGAGCGCTATATCTGCAATTCCCGATTGACCGGCGGCATTATGCATTGCTGCCTCACCGACGTCACCCAGAACCCGGATGACTTATACGCCAAGATCCTGGAAGTCACGGGCGGGAACGCCCGGCCTGATCTCGCTCGAGCGATCGCTAACGACGGGTTGCGCACCATACGATGGATGCAAAGCGTGGGCATCCGCTTTATCAAAGTGCCATTCGAAGATATTTCGTTCATGCTTTCGCCCCCGACGCTCACCCCGCAGGGCAGAAAATGGGAGGGTCGTGGAGGCGACGTCATGCTGCGCACCTTGGAAGCCGAGCTGAATAAGCTCGGGAGCGCGGTCTTCAGGGGATATCGGGCCACCCAACTACTGACCCGGGATGGCCATGTTATCGGCACCGAAGTGACAACCGCCGATGGCGCAAAAACCACCCTCACGGCATCCACGGCTATCGTCATTGCCGATGGCGGCTTTCAAGCCAACGAGCAACTGACATCCGAGTGTATTTCTCCCCGCCCTGCCGGCGTTTTTCAGCGCAATGCCGGCACCGGCACTGGCGACGGCCTGACCATGGCCCGATCGGTCGGAGCGGCGACATCGGACCTTCGTGGCTTCTATGGCCATGTGCTGTCACGAGATGCCTTCAACAACGAAAGCCTTTGGCCTTACCCCTGGCTGGACTTCGTGTGCAGCGCTGGCATCGTCGTCCGTAGCCATGGGCGTCGCTTTGCTGATGAGGGGCTCGGGGGCATTCATCTGGCCAACGAGATTGCACGGCAGGACGATCCGCTGGATTGCTTTGCCATCATGGATCACAAGATTTGGCAAGAAAGAGGAAGCTTTGGCCTCCTCCCTCCCAATCCATTGATGGAGAAGGCGGGCGGCACACTATTGCAGGGCCCGTCCTTGGAATCGTTGGCGCGCAACGCCGGCCTTGACGCCTCAAGCTTGATGATCGAAGTCGAGCGCTACAACGCCGCGGTTTCCACCGCCCGAACGGGCAGCCTCGTTCCGCCGCGCACCTCCAGTGATGCGCTGCCGGCGTATCCCATTCAGCAGGCGCCCTTTTATGCCATCCCCTGTGTCGCAGGGATCACCTACACCATGGGAGGCATTTTGATCACCGGCGATGGCCAGGTGTTATCCGAGACCGGCAGCACGATTCCCGGGCTCTATGCGGTCGGTTGCGCGGCGGGCGGCCTGGAGGGCGGCGATCATAAAGGTTACGTTGGCGGGCTGATGAAGTCGGCCGTGACCGGCTTACGAGCGGCGGAGCATTTATTAGCAAGCTGATTTAAGCCCTTGGTTTCATAGGACAACGTCATGAAACGATATCCAGCCATGATTTTCATGGCCACGCACGGAAAGCGGCTTGCCATGGCCACATTGATCGTCCTGCTTTTGCTCGCCGTGATTTCGGCGATGCTCGGCGCGGCGCTTTATATCCCTTTGACGCTGGTCATAGCCGCCGTGGCAGCGGCGGCTGCGCTTTGCCTGTTGGCTGAAGTTCTCGATTTGCTCTGCGATACCTTAATGCCCCGCTAGAGGCACTCAACGATTCCCGCAACATATCCCCACGAAACCATAAAGAGCTTACCCCTGCTCGAGGAGACCCTATGAAAACGCACTCATGGATGAGATTGGCGACGGGCACTGCCCTGGCTTTGTCGATGTCGGCCATGGCACTGGCTGTCCACGCCCAGAACACGCCAAACCGTGCCATGTCGTTGGTGGTGGGCTTTCCCGCAGGAGGCGGCACCGACGCCCTGGCGCGTACACTCGCCGACAAACTGACTACCCGCACCGGGAGGAACGTCATTGTGGAAAATCGGGTGGGTGCCAGCGGTACTATCGCCGCCAATTATGTGTCGAAGGCCGCTCCCGACGGCAGCGTTCTGCTCGTGTCTCCCGTCACGCTGCTCACCGCACCGCACACCATGGATCCCAACAGCAGAGGTATCGAAGATGTCACCAAAGAACTTGTGCCCGTTGCACAGATCACGGAAGGCACCTTGGTGTTGGCGGTCAATCCGAGAACGGGGATCAAGAACGTTCAAGAACTGGTGACTTATCTCAAAGCCAATCCCGGCACCTTCTATGGCACAGCTGGAAATGGCACCCCGATGCATATCGCTGGCGAACTCTTCAAGAATTCGGCCAACGTAGATATTTCGCACGTTCCTTACAAGGGCTCGGCGCCGATGGTGACGGATCTCGCGGCGGGACATATCAAAATGGGGTTTGTCGACATCTCCACCGCAAGGCCTTTCCTGGAGTCGGGCCGAATCGCAGCTATCGGCGCCTTGCACAAAGAGCGCTCCAAAATGCTGCCTGATGTTCCCACCATTTCGGAGCAGGGTGTGGCGGGAGTGGAACTCACGACCTGGTTTGGGGTCTTTGCGCCCAATCACACGCCACAAAGCATTGCCAATAAGCTCAACCGCGAGATCGTGGCAGCCCTGAACTCTCCCGATGTCGTCGAGAAATTTCGCAATCTTGGCGAAGTCCTGGTGGACGAAGACGCCGACAGTTTCCGCAAGACCGTCCTTGAGGACTATCAACGCTATGGCGATATCGTGAAGCAATTCAACATCAAGGCTCAGTGATCGTTCCCGCGGTCCTTGGCTCGGCACCCGCAGCAGCCAGGGCCATTTTCACCCCCCAAGCCGGCATCTCGCCAAACGTGCCGGTTCCCCAATGCCACGCGGAGGAATCCACCTTGCCCTCGTAGACCATTGACGCTACGCAAGATGCATTTAGAATGCCAGTTATCAACTGGCGCCGGCGGATCGCGGCGCCGCGATCCATCTCTCCGAGGATCCCTGCCATGGCGCTGCGACATGCCAGATACATGGAGGTCATCGACCTCACCGCTCCCGAACCCATCGGCAGTACGTCGATCAGTACCAGCCTCTTCAAGGCAGAACAGTTGCAAGTCCTGCGGCTCGTGCTTCCCAAGGATCACGCTTTGCCGGAACACCATGTGGCCGGCGAGATCACCATTCACTGTCTTAGCGGCGACGCCAGCATCAACACCCCGGCGGCCGCCTGCCGACTGACCACCGGCGGACTCGTCGTCCTGGCCGCCAACGAGCCTCATGCGGTGCACGCGCACGAGGCCTCCACGCTTCTCGTCACCATCGTTCGCGATTAGCCTGCCGCCCTCGGCCGCGACGTGTTCCGCCAGAGGCGGTGGATGAATCGCGGGCCACGCACGATCAGGTGGAGCAGGCTACGAAGTCTTACGTCAAGACCTCTTCAATGGGCTGCGAGCCATAAGGCGCAAAGTATTCCAGCAAAGCCTTGCGGCATGCCTCGACGGCTGGCGTCGCGGGCTTATCCGCTCTGCCATAGAGCATGAACGGACGATCCAGAATCGGCTGCATCATGGGAATCAACGACAGATTGTGCATCCGGGTCATGGGCTTGACG
>Ga0265293_10014327_pt1 | contig 10088 bp, 9 predicted proteins | sample Munlanlewell138R_FD_192505 | JGI IMG/M metagenome (GOLD analysis project Ga0265293, IMG submission 192505) | Leachate microbial communities from a municipal landfill in Southern Ontario, Canada - Leachate well 138R | ecosystem: Engineered > Solid waste > Landfill > Unclassified | place: Canada...
GTCTTCATCCACATATACATTGTATAGTTCCTGCGGCAGGATACTCTTTGAAAGGAGAATGGAAGCATATTGGAAAATATGAGAACTACCTTTATCCGGTGCATCAACTAAGCAATACCTTTAAGGGCAAGTTTTTGGACAGTATCAAGCGTAAGCTCAAAGTGTTGGATGCCATAGAATGCTTCAGGCCACAAATTGAAAAGGCCTATAAATCTAAGTGGGTTGTGCATTGTGAAGCCTCAATGGCGAGTGCGCAAAACGTAATCCATTATCTGGGACAATATACCCACAGAGTAGCTATCAGCAATCCCCGGATACTTGATATTAAAGAAACTCACGTGAAGTTCATAGCCAAAGATTACCGAGATGGAGCCAGGCAGAAGGTAGTTGTCCTTGAAGGAGTAGAATTTCTGCGACGTTTTTGTTTGCATATTATGCCCAAGCGATTCGTTCGTATCCGTAGGTATGGAATTTATAATCCGATTACCCAAAGGAATATGGATTTGCAATTTGAGCCGGAGCAAAAGCCAGACATAGAGGAACTTGCCAACCCCAAAGCAAAGGAAACCAAAGCCGAAATGATCATCAGACTCACCGGTTTTGACTCAGGACAATGCCCTAAATGTAAAAAGGGAAGGATGTTAGTTGTAGAAGAGCTGCCCCGAATCAGGTCGCCGGCAGGCCATTTGCCTTCAATCCTTCTAACCTTCTTAAAGTAAAAACACAACCCAAAAAGCTCTCAAAATGAGGGACTGGGAGAAAACTGCCCAAACCTAACCAAAACATAAGGATTTTGCCCTTGAGAAAAATAGTCATCCGTAAAAAACAAAGTAAAACTGGCTAAAACCACGTAACCCACCTTTGGAAAACGCCACATTAAACAAGCAAACCCTTTTCTAAGCACATACTAAGGCGGGATGTAGTTCAACATGGACTCCGCGCTGGGTCGTGCCGACCGCTTAGAGTCCTATTTATTAGCCCTAGTTATTTATTATTATTTTAAGAATCACTCCAATCAAATACGCAACAAAGTTTGCACTAATAGCATAGAAAATATTCAAGCCCAATCCTTTGAGTAATTTTTTATTTGAAGTTTCAATTTCCTTGAATTTGTTTTTATCTCCTTTTGTAAACTCAAACATTGGATTTCTTCTCAGTTTACCAATCTGTTTTTTAAGGATTCTATCTGAGAATAAAACTCCCATTCGATAAAAGAAATAAACAATAGGAACACTGGCTGTTATCACAAAATATAGTTTTCCTGTACTATCGTCAGGAAGGAAATTAAATTTAGTAGAGGTAAGAAATCCAAATAAGTAATTCAACAGAATAACAGAAGAAGTTAAAAAGGAAAGAATGACAAAATTCTGAATCTTAACTTCATGTTTTAGAATGTACTTAATTAATTTATGGTCTTCGCTGTTCTTTGGTAAAGCTTCATACCATTCTGAAACGACTGTTTTAAGCTCGGAACAGATTTGAGCATTAACAAAATCAATTTTACAAACCATTTGAGATTGGACTTCTTCAAGTTCATATTCTTCGCTTCCTTGAAATACAACTTGAATCATCTCACTTGGTTTTAGATTGTTGCCTATTCGTATCCTTAAAGTATGAGTTTGAGGAACTTTATGTGGCTGATTTGGTAGTATTATGTTAAAGTCCCATTCTAAGCTAATGTATTTAGTTCTTGCTGAGATTTGCCAATCAGTTTGTGTGAATTCATACCAATTTCCAAAAGTTCGAATTTCATTGTTATCTAGTCCAACAGTCACGTGTGTCAGGTCAGTTAACTTTTCATGTAATTCTAGCTTTTTGTAAACCTTTTCATTTAATTCAATGATATCATCATAGCTAAATTGCTTATAGGAGTCGAAAAGCTTTATTTCTGTATCTCTTTTTCCTTTAAATAAATAATAAAGAGATTGAAACTGCTTAATCTGACTTTCGTCAATAATTGCAACCTCTTGTTTGTCTGTATTTTCTAGTTCTTGACTCATGTTATTCTAATTAGGGCTAACGTTTTGCAGCTACCCGAAGGTGGCGATTTCGAAGCACTTCACTGTCAACCAAGCAGAAACTTTGACAGAAGCACAAAGCTTGGTTTAACCACTGAACCGCCACTTTTGGGTAGGTGCTGTTACCTGCTGGCTGTATTTGCGTTATGCTGTTTTCTTATTAAGTTTGTATTCTGCTGTCATTTTATTGATTTTTTCGTTCTGAAAAAGAGATTTAAAATTCCACCAAAGACGAAACAAAACACCATATTGAAAAAAAATGATGTTCTATGTTGTGCAACATATTCTCGATTATTATTAATGTCGATACGCTCAGGAAAAACGGTTTCATTTTTCTTGCTTTCGGGAACGTAACGAACGTATTTTTCATGTTTCATCAGTTGTTCGACTGTTGGAATAGGGTTTGGATTTTTAGTCGTTTTTCCTTTGGTGTATAATAAGAAATTGGATTTGAGTGTAATCGTATCCATACTACCATCACGAAGGAAAGTAAGATGTTGGTCGATATGATGCGTTGGTTTCAAGTAATAGTTTCCATACTTTGCCCTGATGTCTTTTATTTCTACGGATAATATTTTGCCTTTAACAACTACACTTGCTTTTCGGTAAGTATAATCTTTCCAAACGGAACTAATGCCGAGCAATCCGAAAATTATCCCTATAATAATGAGTATTTTACCAGTGTTTTTCATTTTTGTTTATTTTCCAATAGGTAGTGTCATACAACGAACTTTTTCCCACTTCTTGCCCCAAACGAGTAAGTAAGTACTCATCACCATTGGATAAATCTACAAATGCCGAGAAAGATGAACCATGCTGAAATTTGATACCAGTAATTGCTGCCCTAAATTCAGCTGAAATTTTTTCTGTTTTTGTTTTAGTCAACATTCAAATTATATAAAACGCAACTATCGCTATCGCAGAAAAAAATTTAGTGAAATAAATTAATTGAAATTTTGTTTCGGTTTTCATTTGACTGTTTTTGGCGGTTTATAACACATTCTCTTTTGAGGTGGTATTTTTCTTTGCGATTGCTTAAACCCTCTGTTTGGAATCTCACAATCTACCTTTCTGCAATTTTACTTTACCACTTATCGATTGTGTGCTTTTTTTAATTCTTTATATTCCTTTGCATACTTTTTGGAAAAATTGAGTTGGTCTTCCCAACCATAATACCTATCAAGATTAAATGCTTCATTATAGCCTTCTTCCATAAATTTTTTAATTATATCATATGCTTGCTTCCATTCATTTTTTTTGTTTACTTGCATCTGGTGAACTGCATATAGAAATTGGGCATCCTTATCTCCTGAATCAGCATATTGTTTTACTTCCTCAGCATATAATGCGTCAATCCACGGGAATTTTGGTCCAAATTGGGTGTATAACTCGGTAGAATAACGACTGCCCACCAATCCCAAAAGTTCCATTGCTTTTACCCCGGATATTTGATACCGATTGCGAACAGCTTCAAAATCCTGCAATGTGAAATGTTTGCTTTTTTCATAATCGCCTCTTTCTTCTTTTGTGTCGAGAATGAAAACGCCATATTGACGATAGTCTTCCATTATTTTCCCTTTTTCTGCAAGATTGCTTGTTCCGTGCATTGCAAAATTGACTATAAATCGAGCGTATTGCTGCCACTGCTTTTTATTGAATGCATGTTGTATGATTTCAAAATTGCCGCCGTATTTATTGCCACTTTCAAATAATGACACAAGTCCTTCCGGATTTTCTTCCATCCATTTATATACATAGTCCGCCATTTCGGGGTATAATTCTGTTCCTTCACCCCTATTATAACTACTACAACTAAAATAATAATCGCTTTTTCCCGGACGTGTAGTGCTTGGCGCTTCAAAATCCACATCTATGTATTGCCAATACGACATTCCATACAAAGGTTTTAGCGTATTGATGATAGCTTTTTTGTCGGGAAATCGTGTTTCTAAATATTCAAGTGCTTTTATGGCACTGTAACCAGTAAAACTAAAATCGTAAATAAGTGGAACCAACTCCTCAAAACTGGCTATTTGCTTCAGTTCTTCAAATGTTTTTTTAGCGCTAAAAGCGAGATCAACGGCAGGATTATCTACAAAAACCAAAACGCCATAACTGTCATTGTATGTAGTTCTTTTTTCCATAATCTGCTTATTAGCAAGCATATTGGCTTCAGGCACCGGAAACCCTACAGATTTATAAATATCTGCATAGAAATTTCTCATATTTTGGTAGATCAAACGGCGATTGTCATCAAAGGCATCGTAAGCCACAGATGCTTGGTATTCTGTTGCCCATTTTTGTCTGAGTGCCGCCCTTTCTGCGTCATTCTCAGCCGCTGTTTTTCTGCCTGACATTTTTTCCCAGTGGTCCACCATGTTTTGAACAGCTTTCTGGTCGATGGAGTAATCAAAATTGGTATTAGCCGGGCCTGCCATACCTTTGCTGCTGATATTCTCCATATAATTTTTAAAAGCCTGATCCCGTTGGTATTGATAAGCTTCTGCAGTGGTAGTTCCTTGTGCATACAAAAAGGTGCCTAATGCGAAGTAGCACAGGCCGGTGAGTAAGTATTTTGCCGAATTTTTCATGATAATTTTACCGCAAGAGTATTGGTTTTGGGTTAATTTTTCTTAGTTGTAAGGTCTAAATCAAAAATAGCATCTGTAATGAGTGTATTATTGTTGTATCATGCACAAATGATGGAAAGTAAGAAAGATACAAGTAGTTTCATCTTGGTTTGTTTTTAAGATTGTTATTGATAATTAATGATTTGCATGTGGTAAGTGTTATCCATCCAATTTTTTGGATTTTCTTGTCTATAAACCACTGCTGCATGTAGTTTACCATTGAAATATTTTAGTGCATGTATCTGTGTATGCTCCTTCAAATCTGCTTCCTTTAAAATGACTTCGTTACCACCAGTCGTTTTGTATTTTCGGATGCTAAAGTGTGAGGTTTGATTTTCAATTCTGTTTTCTACGGTGTACAAGTTTCCTTCTGCATCTATATCGTTTGCATATTGGCTGTAAGTACCTACTTTGTTTTCGTCAAGCACCTTTTGAATGGTAAAGTTGGTTAAGTTTATTCTATATACTTCAAACTTATTCCCATAGGCATCAATTGCTACAAAAACATTATCGCCATATTGAGTGCTATGCAAAATAAACCCAACGGGTGATATATTGAGATGATTTTCAGCATTCATCGGGTAGCGTATCTGGCCTTGTGAACCAATTACTTGATTATCCGTTTCAGAATAAATCCCTATGCCGTCCTGACTGGTGTTTTTGTTTAAATTGATTACGTAAGTGCGGTTATTGTATCTTACAGATACAAAAGAGGTGGCAAAAAAAGTATTGGTTTTCCATTGTCCAGTACCATAATGATAATGCGATACGGTATTGGTACCTATAGCCTCTGAATTATTCAACAATCCATCTTCCGATGCTTGCAGTCTTCTTATTGTACTTGCGTTATGATCGTAAAGGTTTATATTAATATTCTGATTGTTCTTGAACACAGCGATATTATACGTGTTGGAAAACGGAATATGCGTCTCCCATGTATCACCAACGTAAATTGTTTTGATTGGTCTAAAATCAGTTCCTGTATTTCCTACAGCAACGGTATTTTGATTACTTAAAATAATCTCAATCGGGTCTTGATACCCAGACATGTGCTTGAACCATAGATACCAGCGTAACTCATTTGGCGATTGCATATTAAAAGCCTGTGTTTCAAAACTACCACCTAAGTTACCTTGTGTTTTAGGTTGGGCATGTTGTGCAGCAACAGTCCAATCTTTGGTATTTGATAAATTAATATTATTTGTTGTGTTTGGATGTTCTATATCGTCATCTTTAGAGCAAGATGAAAACATTACTGCAATAACAATTGCAAAGCGTGATAAATATTGTGTCGCTTTCATCATAGTAAAATTTGAATTATTGCCTCTTTTTTTTGTTAGATAATTATGTGTAATTACTGGCTCATGTTGTTGAAAATTAAAATTATCACTCCAAATATCTCTGTTATAAGAACCGGTAAAGTCAAAAAAAAACAACTGCGGCTTATCACTTTAGACGTTGTTGTTTTTTTGACAATAGGTTAATGGCTTAATTGGTTATTCTTCAATAGAAATACCAGTTGCATTTATTTCACTGGAATATCATTGAACTTTCCTTCTACCGTACTAACGCCCGAAACACCAGCCCCTGCTGTGGCCTTGAAGGTTCCTGAAAGTTTGTTACCATCGTTTTTGGTGATTGTAAGTGTACCCGCCGTGGACTCCCAGTGATTTCCGTTTTTCACATAGGTGAAAGCATATTTTGCAGTCAATGGATAAGTACCTGCTTTCAAATCTGTTAAAACAATCTCTACTACGGTACTATTGTTTTTTTTGGCGATGATAGTTTTATGTTGTCCGTTTGCCTGCGCTTCATCTGCTTTGGTTAAAGCAGATGTGCCATTTTCACCGTAGAAAAATCCTGTTTCAGACGGGGACGATACTTCACTATGATCATCCTCTTTAGAACAAGATGCAAATAATATAGCAACAGCTAATATTAAAATATTTAAACAGCATATCTTTTTCATAATATTTAATAGGTTTTTATATCCAAATCAAACTTACCCCCGGTTATCTTTTTGATACTACCCGAATTAAAAGAACCATCATTGTTTTTTCGTACAGCATCAAAAGAGAATGTACCTTTAATATGTGTTCCATTATTTGTCTCAATAATAATTTTTCCGGTTTTTACATATTCCCATTCGGTAAACCACTGGTCATAACCGCTACCGTTCCATTTGTTGTACTCAGCACTTGCCAAGTACTCCACGTTAGTAACGTGAATTGGGTCAAAATCATAAGCTCCCGGTTTCCAGTCTGCTGAAGTAGTTACTTTTCCTCCAAAAGGCATTAGTATTAGTATAATGGTTTCTTTTTGGTCAGTAGGCTGACCTATGATCTGAAGCATTTTTGTGGAGCTAACAAATTTGGCACTTGTAAATTGAATATCAGCATTAGGAAAGGACTGATTATCAACTTTTGCAGCAAAAAATGCAGCTCCACCCGAACTATCAGGTGTTGGTTCATCGTCTTTAGCACAAGAAGATAAGAGTACTGCAAGAGCAAGGGTTGCAGTTTTGAGGAATTGGATTGGTTTCATGATTTAAAAGAATTATAGTTTTACACTACAAAAATATATCAAATCAACACTTTGTTCAATGGGCTGTTAAGCCCATTTTTCTTTAGATTAATCCGTTTTTTCGTGCTTTATCCAACATTTCTATGCGGTTGCGGGCTTGGAGTTTTTGGTAGATATTCTCGATATGCCTTTTCACGGTAAATGGCGAAATAAATAGGTTTTCGGCAATTCGCTTATTGGTAAAACCGTTACTTAATTGTTCCAAAATCTCCGTTTCTCTCTTGGACAATGTGATTTTTTCTATATCTTTTTTAGGTATAGAATAGGTAGTTGTTTTGAGTAGTTGCAACGTTTTCAAAGCTATGGATGGCGACATGACTGATCCGCCATTCAGGGTATCAATTATGGTTTCATAGATTTTGTCAGCTTTGGTTTCTTTCAGGATATAGCTATCGGCTCCGGCTTTGATGGCGTTGAAGATATATTCATCATCATCATATATGGTTATCATGACTATTTTAATGTCCGGGAATTGCTGTTTTATATTTTCTGTAGTTTCAATGCCATTTAATACCGGCATTTCTATGTCCATTAGTATCAAATCGATCTCACTGTTTTTGGTTAATAATTTCAGCAATTCAAGTCCATTTTGAGCGATATGTGTAATGAAAATGTCTTCATTAACCGAAAGTTTTTCCTCTATGGCTTTCAGCGCAAATAAATTGTCGTCTGCAATAGCAATTTTTATCATTTTCAGATTGCGATTTGAATAGTGTAGGCCGTTCCTTTTCCTTTTGTAGTCTCCAAATGGACTGTTCCGTTAATGGCTTTAATTCTGCTTTCAATATTTATCAGTCCAAAGGATTTGTTTTTTTCTTTTTCGAATTCAAAACCTTTACCATTGTCTGAAATTTTAATGGTTAAAATGTTTTCAAACTCTTGCACATCTATTATAATTTCAGAAGCATCGGAATATTTAATGACGTTGTTGATAATTTCCTGAACTGTCCTAAACAGATTTACTGCCTGTTTTGAATTAAAATTGGAATTGGTGGAAACATCAAAGTTGAAATTGAATTTCAGATCGTCTTTTGCTTCTGATGCGTTTCTGATAAAATTCAGAATTTTGGCTTTTAAATCTTGAAGATGTATTTCGTCAGAATTTAGCACCCACAAAGTGTTTTTCAGTTCTGCAATCGAGTTTTCGGAAAAATCGGACAAGGTATTGATCTTGCTGTTTACTGCTTCATCTAATTTTGGCGCTGTATTCTTGAGACTTTCTATAATTGAATTGATAAGTGTGAGTTGTGCTCCCAGACTATCATGTAAATCCCGGGAAATCTCCAGGCGTTGCTCCTGAATTTTGGCATTTATTTGTTCTTTCAGCAATTCGTTTTCTAACGACAGTTTGTAATGTCTGTGTTTTGACTTTATGCTGAAATTTCGGAAAACCACGAGACCGATAATCATGCCTCCTCCCAACAAAATCAGCCAGATGTTTTTTTGTTTGGACGCGAGTTTGCTTTCGGCTATTTGTTTTTCTTTTTTTTCGGTTTCGTATTTTATCTGGTAATCGTAAACGATTTTGGCTTTTTCGGCATTGAGCAATGAATCTTTAAGCGCAATGTGTTTGTTCAGGTACTGTGTTGCTGATTTATAATCTGTTGTTTCGCTTTTAAGTAAATGAGTATAAAAATAAAAATCAATGAGTTTTTCGGGACTTCCGCTTTTCAGTGCATAAAAATTAGCTGAATCAATATAATTTTCTGCTTGTGTGTAGTTTTTGAAAAGTCTTTCAATATCCATTAAGTTGCTGTAAAGCGTGGCAAAATGATACATATCTTCATAATCGTGTGAATGTTTAAAAGATAAGGTAAAATAATGTTTAGCTTGTTGATATTGATTTAACTTTTTATATGTGTTTCCCAAATTGTTATACGAATAGGAACTGTCGCTAGCATTCAATGCAAAAGGCAAAGCTTTCAAATGACTTTCAATAGCGTTGGCATACTGCTTACTCTCATCATAATTAATACCCAGATTGTTATAAGCATACCACATCAAATTTTCATTGATTTCATTTGTATGTTCCTGATAGTTTTTGAGAACAAGATTAGCATACGCTATGCCCTTTTCATAATCGCCAAAATCATGATAAGCCAGCGAAAGATTGTTGTATGCTTTGCAAAGGGAGTTGTAATCTCTGGCCTTTGTAAAATTTTCAGAACTTTTTATCAGATAAGGAATACCTGTATCAAAATTGTATTCTTTGCACAACAGGTTCCCCACTAAACGGTTGATTTTTCCAATTGCTGCATCATCGTTTTGCTGCTCGAAATATTCAATATATTTCTGATACAATTTTAGTGCTTCCGTTTTATCCTTTTGTTTGTTTGAAAAAAGAGAAGCCAATTCTTGAAATATACGCTGTTGGTTTTCATTCGAAAAACCACCCTCCGTTACTATACGTTCAAAGTCAACGTTTACGTTACGTTCTACTTCGGTTGTTGGTATTTTATCGAAACTATCGTTACTCTTGTTTTCACAGGAGTAAAAGAGCATGAAAGTACATAGAAAAACAGCCAGTAAAATCTCATAAATGAATTGATAAAAAACGCTGCAAGATAATTTTTTTTTTTGCCCAGTTGAATGCTTTGGAAGTATCGGTAAATGGGCACTTTTTGTTTTTTGAGCGTTGGCTTTTGGGTCGGCCGTCTGAAAGTTCATTTGTTCTGTCACATTATGTTTATGTTTATTTTTATCATTTATCCTTGCTGTGTCGTCTATTAGGGCTACATTTTATTTTGATGTGCTGGGAATATTAATGCAATTTGAATTAAGAGTTTTTTTCAGGCATACTTTCATGGAATAGTCATAAATTTGTTCAGCCATGAGAAGCGGACTCAGGCTCTGCTGG
>Ga0265293_10014328_pt1 | contig 10087 bp, 16 predicted proteins | sample Munlanlewell138R_FD_192505 | JGI IMG/M metagenome (GOLD analysis project Ga0265293, IMG submission 192505) | Leachate microbial communities from a municipal landfill in Southern Ontario, Canada - Leachate well 138R | ecosystem: Engineered > Solid waste > Landfill > Unclassified | place: Canada...
TACTTTCTGGTAGACGATGAGCGGATAAGTGGGGCTTTGAGGCATCGAATTGGGATATACCCTTGTCGTTATCCCCTTGACTTCGCTATCGGCCTTGAGTGTCGTAACTATCGCCTCTTCGATGGTCGTTACGCTCATCTAAGCCCCCTGATTTGTGCCGCCGTGAGTTTTCCAGCTTCGGCGCGCTTCGCCAACCTTCGCGCTGATTTATTCAGTTCTTTCCGCATTTCTGCTGCGAATATCTTCAATGCTTTCGATTTCGTCCAGTCCCAGGCGTTTCGTAAAAATGGTATGGCCGGACCCCTACCGGCAGATTTCGCCATTACAAATTTATCGCCGCCTATCGGGGTGACGGATGTCTTTTCACGTTCCCTTTCCACCGTTCCGAACTCAATAAGGTGAGCGTGTGGAGCTGTTGAACCGACATACATCTTCACCCTTGACCTGTCGGAAATCCTGCCCCTCTTTTGTGATGGTTTAAGGCTACCTGAAATGGTTATCGTGTCCCTAAGATGCTTGCTCTTCTCAAATCCCTTTGTAGGCCGTGGATCGTAAGGGGCTGTCTTTCTTGCTTCATCCTGAGTAGGGATGAGAGAGTTTTTAAGCGCATTTTTGAGAACCGTTTTCTTCATTGAAATCGTGGGAAGCTGGTTAAGATTGTCCATAACTTCATCGAATCCCATGAGATTGAATGAGAAACCTGAACCTTTTATCTGCGCCTTAGTCGCCATTAATCAGCACCCGCCGTGCCTAAGAGTTCCAATCCCTCACGCCGCCCTATTTCGGTTATGCCTGTAATGTCGTAAGATTTTGAGTCACACACTACCCGGTTGACGGTGGTCAGGTCTGCTCTGTACCTGATTCTGAATTTGCAATCGATCTGCCCGATGGTCTGTAAGGCTGCGAATTTCTCCGATCCCCGAACGTCTATCTTCTCTCCCCATACCGTAGCGAGTGGGGAATAAGACGCTACCTGTTCGCCGTAATCGTTGCCGGTAAGCGAGCGGCTTTGCAGCGTCAAAACTTTGTCGAGTCTTCCGGCTCTCATTTCCACACCGTATAGTCGTGATAATTGGTCAAAAGCGAGTCAATGGCATCCCTGAACTTGGTGGCCGTCACCCCAACGTAGACGCTCCCACGGTTCTCGTAGAGGTCAGATATTTTCAGGAGTATCGCCGCCTTTACTGGTTTGGGTACATCTGCCGCTTCGTCGCCATAGCCGCAATCAAAAGATATTTTAATAGGCTTGTCAGGGTAGAGCGTTCCAGTCGGCCAGGATTCGTTGGGTTGCAAGATTACCCTGCCGGGATCGCTTACTGTGTCAACGTCAATGGTCGATAGGGTATTGTCATAACCATCATCGTCTTCAAGGCGATATGTTACGACTGCGGTTTGTAACGGGGGATAGGGTATCTTGATGTAATTCTCGTCAGGCCACGCATCGAGATACAGGACTTTGCTTTGGGTAATCAAAGCCCTGCCGATCTCTTTTTCAATCACGCTTCGCGCCGCAGTTATCCACATTCCAAGCTCTGTGTCTTCAGTGGTATAAGCTGCGGCTGCGGTTGCGCCCACGGCAAGCCTGAGGTGGACTTTTGCTTCTGTGAGGGATACCGGCTCAACTGTTGGAGCGGTCTCTAATTCAAGTATCATTTTCCTACCCCGTTACTTTTTGAGGGAGTGGAAAGGGGGAAGAGGAGAGGGCCTCCCCCAATCCCCCCGCTCGGTTTATTACGCTGCCGGTAAAGCGAGTACAGCTATCGAGATTCCACCCGCTCCGGTTCCTGTGGCCGCCGTTGCGGTTACGAGCAATGCCTTTTCCTCTGTGAGTGATCCGGCATAGGTCAGCACATCGCCAGCCGTGCCTGAGTTGAGGTCGGCCTTGAATTTCTCAGTAGCGTCGGTTTCTCCGATGTCGAAGATGGTAGCTGCGCCATCGCCAGCCGCGAAAGTCTCATCAACCGTGACGATAATCAGTACGGTCCTTGCACCTTCACCGTTGCCGTTCGCCGCTAAAAGCGTCTGTGCGCCTGTGGTGGCCTTTGTATAAGCCGCCGAAGCACCGAGGCCAGCGGTAATGAGTGCGGTCAATCCTGATCCATTGGCGAGCATAGCGGATGTGACTTTTCCCGCGCCGATTGCGGTGGCGCCCCCATTGGTTACAGTAACATCGCCGGTAAGGGTTTGTTCTGCCGCTACACCGTCCGCGCCGCCGATGAGGATCTTTCCGTCAGCGAGGGACAAATCGCCAGCGGCAACCGAGCCATCGGCAATGGTAAGGATTCCACCGCTTTCAACTTCTATCGTGCCGCCGCTTTCGACGGTTATCGTACCGCCAGAGGCTACGACAAGTTCATTGCCGCCCTGTTTCCGATATACTGCCGGTTGATAGGTTGTATCTGCCATTTGATTTTCCTTTCCCGTGGTTGCCCCGGCGAGGCCCTAAGGCCCCGCCGAGTAGTCATTTAAGACCGGGTTACGCCTCAGAGGGGCTAATGAGTTGGGTGGATTTCAGGAGGTCGCCGTTCGCGTCCGGTCCCATTTTGCCCCTATACTTGATCGCGGTCACGCCAAGGATAACCGCGTCCTGGGTAGCCGGTGTCACCGTTACCTCAAGGTATCTCTCAAGGGGTCGATATACATCGACGGCGATTGCGGATTGGGTAAGGGCTGCATTGGCCGCCGTCACGGTATGGGCTGCGGTTCCTGCAACAGCCGCCATCGTTCCACCAGCGCTATCGGTATCCTGTAGCACCTGCACGTTGATGGTTCCGTTTTCGATAATGGTTCCGAATCCCGCGATAAAAAGGACACCTTCATAGCCCTGCATGTCTATGATGCCGCTGGTTTTCGCAACCTGACCAGCAGCGTGGTAGCCCATAATCTGTTCTATGCTTACGTTTTTCAAAAGGTTCATTGCTTTTTCCTCCTATTTTCTGCTTATCCCAGTTTCACACGGGCAAAAGCCTCTTCGAGTACCGGCATGCCGTCACTTTCGAGCCGTCCGATGAATCCGATTTGATTGGTGGCCGCGTACAGTTCGTTGAGTCTCTGCACCCGCATACTGAGAGCGTCGGCAATCCAGTAGTTCGAGAAATCGCCGATTATTCCGACATAAAGCGTCGACGTGAAGGTGTTCGGGCAATATTCCGACATTTTGTAGGGCTTGCCGAGGATCATGTCGGGCTGTCCACCTTTGATGTCGGGGTTCCACACATACTGGCCTTCGCCGTCTTTCAGCTTGCGAAGCATCTTGATTGCGTCACGGTGGAATATCCACATCAGCTTCGGGTGGTACTGCGCCTTGATGCTATAGAGGGCGTTCATCAGGCCGTCAGTAGTGAAAGCCGTCGAGGTGTTTCCGGTTGAAACGTCGCGGGAAGTGCTGATCCCGAACCCAGCAGTTGCGGCGGTAAAGACTCCCATCGGCTCATTGGAGCCGGAGCCGTTGAGGTAGGCGTTTTCGGCGGTCACGCTGAATTTATAGGCGAGCCGTCCGGCCACGAGGCCTTCCACATCCATTGCGGAAACCCTGAGCAGCTTTTCGGAAACCTTAATCAGCTTTGCAAGGGGATGAGGGGAAAGTTCCCGCTTCCCGAATGAAAGCGTGCTGTCTTCGGTCCCGGTGGCAATTTCAGCGGTCCATGTCGGGTCGGCAACGTCGTTATCCATTGACGGCGCACCAAGGGATTCGGCTTTGGTCACGGGGTAGACTGTCGCCATTCCGCGAATGAATACCTCGTTATCCATCGCCTTAATGAGCTTCAGGACAAACTGCGGGGGAGCTACAAGGAAACCGCCGTAAATGTCGGCATCGGCTTGGAGGGCGCGAAGCTCTTCGGGTCCGACTGCGCCGATTCCACGGGTGAGGAAGGTGTTCCACGCCCTGTGCTGGACTTCGGAATTGGCCGAAAGGTTGATCTTTTTGCCTCGATACTCAAGCACCTGTGGCTTGTCGCGGTTCTCATCGCCGGGGTTCGGCTTGAAGACGTTCGCCGGATCGGTGACTTCCTTCTCGCGGCTTTCGAGCTTCTTTTCCCGGTCAATTTCGCGGGTGAGTCGGTCAACTTCCGTGTCCATGTTGTTGTAGTTAATGTCTTCGTCAGCCGTCATGTTGCGTTTTTCGGCCTCTGCCTTGTCAATCAACGCCCTCTGATCGGCTACAAGCTTCGCCCTGTCTGCCAGGAGCTTTCTGATTCTGTCGTTCATGTCTGTTTAGACCTCCATCAATTTTTCTTTTAAAACCAGTCTCTTACGTCTGATATTTAGGCCGATCAGATAATCATCCGCCTCTTCGCCTTCTTTTTGTGGCGTTTTCTGTGATTTTCGGTACTCTTCAAGGGATCGCAAGCCTACTTCAGTGTCTGGATAGGCGGGGAAAGTGACCGGAGAAACATCAAAAAGCCTTACTTTCATAAGGGTTCTGATCTCTTCGGGGTACTCGCCTTCCCATCTGTGTTCGAGAGTCCTGAACCCGAATGACATTTGATCCACGTCGCCCCGGTCAATGCTCTCCATGTAGTCCCTTGCCCACTGTGCATCAGGGGGGATAATGTCTATTTTTAAGCCCCTTTGGTCCTCTCCGAGGGTCAAAGTTCCGCTTTTATTTCTTCCCAGGACGTAATCGGCGTTATGGTTTTTCAACGCCCGTATATCGTCATTGCGGATAGTTTCCGAGAACGCCCCAGGATCAATTTTTTCCCTGTAATCGCCTAAATCTTCAGATAATGAGTTGAAAACGGCTGCATACCCGGTGATATGCCTCAATCCCTTTTCATCGGTGATCGCCCGAAGTTCAGTAACGGGGTAATTGCGCCGCTCGATCTCGTTTTTCTTTTTTTTGTTCATTTCTTTCGCCCTTTTCCGTTTTTCGCGTCTGATACGGCGTTTTTGTCGCTTTTTCATAATCTTGCTGCATTAGACCGCCTCTTTCGGCACCACATCCGCGCCCAAATCGCCCAAACCGATCATGTTTTTCTCAACGATATATTCTTTCCCCAATCCGTCCGGTATCGGGTTCAGGTTTTCCCATCCCCTAATCTCGTCGGCGTTTAAGATTCCGTTGCGTTTCCCCATGATATAGGCCGTCCATCGCTTCACGGCATCGCCTCTGAGTAGGGCCATCAGGTCAAATTCAAAGAAATATTCTTCTTTTTCACTGTCCAGAAGCAGGACGCGGCTTAATTCTTCTTCCCAAAGCACGAACCAGGGCCGCATGGTGTGAGTAATAAAGCCTATGTTCTGTTCTTCGATTCCAGACCCCCAGGACGTTGATCTTTCAACATCGGCCAGCATGTGGGGGGGGATGTGAAAAAGGCGGCATATTTCGTTGATTTGAAATTTGCGAGTCTCTAAAAATTGGGAGTCTTGAGGGTTGATTGTGATCGGTTTAGCGGTCATTCCATCCCGAAGCAGCATCATTCTGTGCGCTTTACCAAGACCGCTGTACGTGTCATCAAGTGCCGCCCGTAGGCTTGCCTCTGCTTCTTTCGAGAGTTTGCCGTTGACTTGCTCGATTATGATTCCGGGATGAGTTCCGCTCCCGAAGTACCGTGATCCAAACTCATCGGCGGCCATTCCTAGCCCGATTGCTTCTCTTGCAAGGGTAATAGGTGAGTAACCCATGATTCCATCAAAGCCGAAACCGGGGATATGGAGTATTTCGCCGCTCGGTACGGTGAACCCTTCGGCATATTGGGGATCGTCGGAGGCTGGATAATACTTATATTTGAGATTTCCGGCGGTCCGTGAGACATGAATCCGGTCAGGTCGAAGCGGCCAAAGCGCACGCGGGTAGCCATTGCCGCCCCACTCGATGAATGAATAAGCGTTACCCCACGAAGCAAGGTGGCCCTGTAGGGTAGTCCGATACCTCATTGAGGTCATTTCTGGGTTCGGTTGTCGCCGCATGAGGCGAAAAAGCGGGTGTTTTCTGGCTAATTCCTTACCTCCACCGTCCAAACGCCGGTAAAGGTATAAGGGCAGACTGCCAACAGTGCGGGAAAGTATGTCGATGCAAGAATACACCGCTACAAACGTCATAGCCGTTGCCGATGTGACACGGACCCCGGCGTTTGTCTCTACTCCGCCGCCTGAAAACCAATCGACAAGCCATTTCTCAGGAGTCGCAAGGTTGGATCGTTTTTCTAGGGAAGACATCAGGCCCATTATTTACGCCTCGCCGCAAAGCTAAGAAAAACGGGCCACAATAGCCCTAAAATGAGCATCAAAAAGCCTGGAACAGCGAAACCAAGCCACGGCTTAAATAGAAAAAGCCCATACCCCAACATCGCCAGCCCCCCGAACACAAGAATGTCCCGCACGTCAAGAGCCTTCAAAGCTCTCAACGTGGGGGACTTCTCGAAGGAAAAGAAGGTAGGTAAGGGGTTCTGCATGGTCGCAGTATAGAACGGATGTTCTATGGACGCAAACACACAAGTACACTTATGTCACAGTTTTTTGACTTTGTGAATTTTGAGTGGTAAAATTAAGGATTTTCTGAAAAATAATTGATCTTTTTTCACTTTTCTTGCATTTTTTTCTTGACAGCTTGATTGTTTTGATGTAATCTGCAATCAAGAAAACATAAGGGAGGTAAGGAGATGGAAGGATTGCGACACCTGATAAAATCAATCATGTTGTCGCAGGACTGGGCGGTAAACAATCTGCCTATGCCCACAGTAGAGGCGGGAGACCGCAACTGCTACATCCCTTCCGAGCATCGCATAATATTGCGAGATGCTCGCAGTCTGGCGCACGAGCTGTGCCACAGCCTCCAGCACCTGAGCGGGGTAGTCCCGGTGTCGTACCATAGCGACATGGACGGATACCTAGCTCAGGAGCACGAGCGTCAGGCATACGCCATTTCCGACGCTCTGAGCAACCCCGATCACATTGAGTGGTCGAGGTTGGATCACAAACCCGCGAGAGCCGAGAGGCTCCGCATAAACGCCGAAAGGAGGGCGATATGAAATTATACGAATTTATAGAAAGATACGGGGAAGGAATCCCGGAGGACGGAATTATTTGTGATCCGTCCTCAAAACCTGAACTTTTTTTTGAGGCGCCATCAATTGATCAAATCGACGGCGCGAAAACTGGTATGTCAAAATTGATGTACCAGAACATAAATCTGCGCCGTGTAGACATTAAGCACGGCCAAACAGTCTATTTTCCGGAGGGTTATGCTCTGGAATTAGACCTCGGCCGACGATACCTCCCGATGTGGGAGATATACCAGACGGTAAACCTGAACCCCGACGGAAAGCCGCTCACGATCCGGTATTATCGGATCGAAGAGGTTTTCCCGGACGACTACTCCGGGGACCCATCGACGATCAGGAGGGAGAAAATCTATGAATAAAATAGACCTGATAGTAACCCGTCACCCCGGCCTCATGGATTATCTCCGCGAGCTGGGGATGGTAAGCGATGGCGTGGAGATAATCGACCACGCCACGCCGGAAGCTGTTACGGGCCGCCACGTGTGCGGAGTGTTGCCGCACTCGCTGAGCTGCCTGTGCGCGACGTTTACAGAAATTCCCCTCCGTCTCACGCCAGAGCTGAGAGGAAAAGAGCTGGACCTGGCTACCCTGCGAGAAATCGCAGGGGCACCGGTAATATACCGGGTTGAAAAAATTTAAAACACAGGAGGTAAGGGAAATGATTATTACAATTAATACCAGCAGTTACAATCAAAGACGGATGGGTAAACCCTGGATCGCTAAAGTCAACTTTGCGACACCGAAAGGGGATTTTGCATGGGGCGACTGGACCGGCGATCATTACAACGGCGGTGAGGGCGTGCTCTCGATCAATGCCAACCCCGGCGACATCATTGCCCGGGGACAGAAAGACAACCGGCAGCCAAAGAATTCCGCTCCAGATTTTTACGTTGTTACTCCATCCGGCGAGTTGGACAGTCTCGGCGATAAGGGTGAGGCTTATAAATATTATCTGGCGCATAAAGAGGCCGCCCCCGACACAGAGGCTCTCCGCAAAGAGAGAGAAACTCTATTGGCGCGACTTGCTGAGATCAACGCCATCATTAAAGACTAACAAATTCACGGGGGCCGCGCATCCTACACGCGGAGAAAGAACTTAAACATGGCAGATCAATGGAAAAGTATTGGACTCTACGAGCACCCGGCGAAGCACCAAAAAGGGGTTTATGGTAATGTCGCCCTGTCCCCGGCTGGCGTCTATGTCCTGAGAGTAGGCGGCACCTATATGTCATGCCCCCAGGAGTGGGCGGCAAAAATCCACAAGGAAGAGGGCGACGAAAAAGCGTCAGCAATCATAATCCGCAACGTCCCTGAATCGGTCAGGCGGGAACTGAAAGCCAAGGCCGCACGGGAAGGAAAGTCGATGCAGGATGTTATTTTGGGGCTAATTATTAAGTATGTGACGGAGGATTAAGGGTGAAGGCTCGTATTCCAAGGCATAGCGTTGTAATTTATGGCTTGTTTTGTAAAAGTTCGGGGGATTGCGTATATGTTGGTCAAACAATCGATCCAACTGTTAGAGAAATACAACACAATCACTACAAAGACGGTAGGGGGATTGGGTGTGATTTTAGAATTATAAAATACGTAGAGCCACACAATGCCAACCATGAAGAATCATTGCTTATATCAGAATATAAATCGATTGGGCAGGCTAGGCTAAACAAACAACTAAAGCCACACTCAACCACAAAACCAATGAATAACGATTACAGTATTATTTGGAAAGACGGAAATTTAGAATTTAGGGGATTTTCGGAAGCCGGGAGGTACTTCAAGTGCTGCGCTCAAACAATTTCAAATGCGCTGCGATACAGGAAGGGCATGTTAGAGCCCGGTATAATATTAACAAAAATAGAAATAGACCGGGAAAACGGGAAACTTGGTGGGAGGCCGAAAACAACCAAAGCCGAAGGGAGGGAGTGAGATGGGAAAAGAACAGTGGGGACACGGATATCATACCGCAATTAAAGACATGAACACCGTTGGATTTGTCGGCAAATGGTTTCTTTCATTTACCGAAGAAGGGAAAATTAATTGGCAGGGCTACATATTGAAAGATGAGGGTAACGGATGTTATTTAGTTCAATTATATAGCTGGCTTGATGGAAAGCCAACAAAGCAGATTGTCGTTAAATCAACCGATATGAATACATGGAACTTTTACGATACTGACGCTCAAATGAGAGAAGATACTAAAAAAATTGAGCCGCCTCAATCGCATTAATTGAAATTGCACAGCCCCCTTCACGGGGGCTTTTTTATTGCATCGGGTCATGTTTACAATCTTCCCGAAGCTGCTCGATCGATTCCCTTGAGATACGGATTGACCGTGCGTATTTCTCGGATTGCAGTATGCCGTTGTCTATCCACCTATAGACCGTGCGTTTCGATACTCGGAAATGTTCGGCCACTTCATCGACTCGGTACAGTGATTTTTTCAGCTCCATCAGAACGCCATCCCCCTTAGAATTTCTTCTTTCGTTTGACCTTCGTAGGCCGATACCACCCGTCTTGCTTCGGGGTTCATCGCCATCAAAGCCACACAGGTAAAACCAGCCATAAGCGGGTCGATCTTCCCGGTTCCGCTCGCCTGTTTGGTAATCAAAATTGCATTCCCCTTTGGTTCGACACGGGCGTTACCGGCGCACCATTTCATCATGCGGGAATTGTCGTGTAGGATCTCCTTCGCCGCCACTTTGCGCTCGGTGGTCTTGATTGCGCTATTGAGCCGCCAGCCTTGCGATATGCCTATGATTCTATCATGGTCGATCTTCCCTTCGCCATTTTCGTCTCCGTTTTCCAGTTCGTCAACGATTGCGCCTATGCCTGAGGGGTCAACGCCGATCCGGTCAAGGAGGCCAGAGGCATCACATTTGCGTACTATGTCGCCAAACTGTTTAACGTCCTGCCCGATCTCGTCAACTATGGTCAAATCGCCATCTTCTTCAAAGTCCCGGTACTTCGGTGCCTCCGATTTGCGCCGCTCTAATGCGATTTTGTGCGCCCACGCATGGGACCACCACAGCCACGCGCCGGTCTTTGTTTCACGCCCTAAGACGGTCATGCCTAAGAGGTCATCG
>Ga0265293_10014329_pt1 | contig 10087 bp, 9 predicted proteins | sample Munlanlewell138R_FD_192505 | JGI IMG/M metagenome (GOLD analysis project Ga0265293, IMG submission 192505) | Leachate microbial communities from a municipal landfill in Southern Ontario, Canada - Leachate well 138R | ecosystem: Engineered > Solid waste > Landfill > Unclassified | place: Canada...
TGACGTCCACCAATCCGGCGCCGTCGGCGGCCACCGCCAGGCGGGGCTCGCCGTTCCGGAACGCCTCCTCACCGCGCCTGTACCAGCGCACGGCCTCCTCCTCGGTGAACTCAAGCTCATCGCCGTCTTCCAGGGGCGCCCCGACGATAGCGGAGAACCTGAAGACCGGCCCCTCGCGCACCAGGAGGTTGCCCATCTCGGCGCCGGGCACCATCTGAACGACCGCCTCGACGAGCTTGCCGGGCATCTCGTCCAGGTCCGTCACCACCAGTTCGCGCTCGAGGCGCATGACCGCCGCCAGGCGCTCCTCCGTCAAGCGCTGGTGCAGGAGCAGCCTCAGCACCTGCCGGAAGCGCTCGATCAGCTCTAAGTCGTGCGACATCCACCGCTTAGGCGTGAAGCCGCCCAGTGCCAGGATCAAGCGGCTGCCTCGCTGTGGCTCCAGCGGCACCACCGCCATGGGCCGCAGCCCGAAACTCACCAGCTCCGCGGTGGCTTCCGGGTGCGAGCTGTACTCCTCCAAGTAGAGCGGTTCGCCGGTGCGGTAGACCTCCCAGGTGAGCCCCACGCCCGCCCGGAAACCCGTTCTCAGGAACTGCACGGCTTCCGGCGGGATGTCGCCGGAGACGACCTCGGCGCGGAACCAGCCACTGTCGTAGCGGAAGAGCGTGGTGCCCATGCCGTCGGCGGCGCGCGACAGCAGGTCTACGGCTACCTGCACCACCTGCGTGGCGTCTTCGGCGCTGTCGACGGCGTCGACTAGCTCGCTGAGCACCGTGCCGCGCCGGCGCTCGAGGAGGTACTCGATCGACTCGCCCACCAGGCGGGTGAACATGTTGGCCCAGCCCAGCTCTCTTGGCGCGAAGCTGCGCGTTCTTAGGAAGGTGAGACCTATCAGCGGTTCGCCCGGTCGCCCGATAACGGCCGCCAGGCCGTGGCGTTTGGCGCCGCTGCCGGGCGGAGCGAGAACCCGGACCACCGGTTCCTCATGTTCGAGCGCTTGCCCGAGCAGGTACTCGTGCTTGCCGAGCTTGGCGGATTCTGTGCAGGTCATCACCGTGGGGGCGGGGGCCTGAAGGTCCCACACCACCAGGTCGCCAACGTAGGGAGCGCTTGATGGCAGCGGACCGAGCTGCAAGGGCCACCCCTCCGCCGTGGCGGCGCTCCGGATGTCGGCCTGCAGTCCGGTTAGCAGCCTGACGGTGGCTGACTCTCGTAGCCTGGCGGCCCGGGCGACCAGCAGAATCACCACTAGGGTGATCACCAGGGCGCCGAAGAGTCCCCAGCTGACAATTGCCATTGGCACGCTGTAATGATAGACGGCGCGTCGTATTCGGCAGGGGCCAGTTGATTACGGAACCGGCTGATTTGATAATGCGACATAGGTCACCTTGCCTCCCCCACCGGCCGCCTTAGACTCCGTCACATGACCGACGCTGCGCCAGTCACCTCGCTCGAGCTGTCGAGCGCCACCACGCTGCAACGCGTGGCGCGCCTGCAGCGGCTGTCCGAGGGCGAGCTACGACGCTTCGCGGTCACCGCGGCCAACGAGCGCGACGAGGCGGCGTTATGGGAGCTCATGCAGGCGCACCTGACACTCAGGGGCCTGAGCGGCGTCACCACCAGCGTGCACACCCTGCGCGCCTACCGCCGCGGGCTCCGCGAGCTGCTGATCATGTGGCAAGGCGAGAATCTGCTGAGGCCATCGCGTGACGCGGGCCCCATGTACGTCCAGCGCCTGCGCGCCGGCGACCGCGGCGACGTGCTGGAGGCGGAACCGAAGGGCTCCCGGCGGGGCCGCAGCGCCAAGCCTGGGCCCCTGTCGCACGCCACCGTCAGCCTGAGAGTGGCAGCCGCTCGCGCCCTGTACGACGCGCTTGCCTGGGCGGGCGCCACGGAGGCCGACCCCTTCCGCGACGTGCGCATGGGGCGCGCCACCACGCGCTCCGAGGACAACGAAAGCACCCGCGTCTACACGGAGTTCGAACTGATAGAGCTACTGGCCGCCGCCAAGGACCAGCAGGAGCGCGTCATCCTCCTGCTCGGCAGTCACGGCGGTTTGCGCGTGAGCGAGATGCTGAGTCTCACTTGGGACGACGTCGACCTACGCGGCGGCGAGCTGCGCGTGGTGGAGGGTAAAGGCAACAAGACAGCCCGCGTGGCCGTTAGTCCCAAGCTGGCCGAGGCGCTCCTCACCTACCGGCGCGCTATGGAAGCCGCCGGCGAGCAGCGCGAAACGGTCCTCGAGCTCAGGTCGCAGTTCGGCGTCTTCAACCGCCTGCGGAGCCTGTGCGACCGGGCCGAGGTCGACTTCAAGGGCGTGCACGCCCTCAGGCACGCGGCCGGCACCCGGTTGTACCGGCAGACCGGCGACCTGGGCCAGGTGCAGGATCATCTGCGGCACTCCACGCTTGATATGGCGCGGCATTACGCCAAGGCCGACCGGCGGCGGCTCCGTGCCAGCCTGGAGAGTTGGGACTGACGCTCGGCACGGAGCCGCGCCGGCTGCGCAGGCAGCGCGCTCCTATCCCTGACTGAGGCTCTGACTCAGACGCCGACCGTTTGCATGGCGCGCGTGAGCGCCTGACCTAGCCGCGCTACGCCCTCGCGAACCACGTCGGCGGACGCGTGGGTGAAGTTGAGGCGCATGGTGTTCTCGCCCCCACCGTTCGGGTGGAACGGGGCGCCCGACACGTAAGCCACCTTCTCTTCCGCCACGACCTTGGGCAGAAGCGCGGCCGTGTCGACGCCGGCCGGCAGCTCGACCCACACGAACATGCCGCCTGTCGGCACGGTCCACTTGGAGCCCGCAGGGAAGTACTTCTCGATGGAGTCGAGCATGGCCTGGCACCGAGCGCCGTACTCCTGGCAGATGGTCTGGATATGGTTCTCCACCGCACCTGACAACATGACCTCGAGGGCCACGTGCTGGGAGAGCGTGGAGGTGTGCAGGTCGGCTGACTGCTTGACCTGCGCCATGCGCGCTACCCACTGCTTGGGCCCGATGACCCAGCCGAGCCGCAAGCCCGGCGCCAGGATCTTGGAGAAGGTGCCCAGATGCAGGGTCACGTTCGGGGCCATGGAGCGCAGCGTGTTGCCGACCGCCCGTCCGAAGGTGAGCGAACCGTACGGGTCGTCCTCGACCAGCACGACCTTGTGGCGCTCGAAGAGCGCCGCTACCTCCTCGCGCCGGGCCCGGCCCATGGTGCGGCCGGTGGGGTTCTGGAAGGTGGGCAGGATGTACGCGAACTTAGGCGAGCGCGCCAGCAGCGTGCCCAGTTCGGAGGGCAGGGCGCCCTCGTCGTCCATGTCGACCGTCCAATAAGTCGGTTGGAAGAGAGTGAACGCCTGCAGTGCCCCTAAGTAGCTGGGGTTCTCGGTGACGATGGGGTCACCCGTGTCTATGAGCACCTTGCCCAACAGGTCGAGGGCCTGCTGCGAACCCGTAGTAATGAGCACCTGGTCAGGCTCAACGAGGGCGCCGTCCGGGTCAGCCTCGTTGGCGCGCTGGGCGATCAGCTCGCGCAGGCCGGCTAAGCCCTCGGTGGGGCCGTACTGCAGCGCCTGGCGACCGGAGCGCTCCAGCACGCGGTCAGCTGCGGCGCGGATCTCGTCAATTGGGAACAGTTCAGGGGCGGGTAAGCCGCCTGCGAAGGAGATGACGTTGGGCTGCGAGGCGAGCTTGAGGATCTCGCGGATGGCGGAAGAGCTAACGCTCTTCATGCGCCCGGCAAGGCGGTCTAAGAAGGGGTCCTGCATGGCTTCCTCCTGGCCCGGCCGGCAGCGCCGCCGGGTGCGGCTCCGCGTCGAACCCTGCCCGTCGCAGCGCCTTCACGAGCGACCACTCGACTGCGGGTTCGGCTACGCGCCGATGTTACCGCAGCGGCCGCCACTTCAGTGGCCACGGACCTCGCCCGTCGCCTTTGGACGGGCGCCACCGCCACCGGCCGGTTAGGCTCGAGCCCTATGACGCCACTACCCACCGGCGCCAGCGCCGCCCAACCCGTGCGGAGCGTGGAGCTGGTCATGACGCCGCCGCAGCCGTTCAGGCTGGACCTAACGGCGCTGGCCCTGGTGCGCAGACCGAACAACCGCATCGACACTTGGCGGGGCGGAACCTACGCGCGCTGGGTGCCCACGCGTGATCCGCACGGGCCGGAACCCGTACCCCAGTTCCTGCTGGAGGTGAGCGGCAGCCAGGATCACGCCGGCCAGCGCCCCGCGGACGGCGGGACGGAGCGACTACTGGTGCGCGCGACCGGCAGCCTGGATGAGCAGGAACTGGCCCGGCTGGCTGAGCGAACCGTAACGAAGATGTTCGGCCTGGACGTGGACATGGCGCCCTTCTACGCCCTGGCCAGCAGCAGCGCCGAGCTGGGCCCGCTGGTGGAGAGGCTGCGGGGCCTACGCCCGCCGCGCTACCCGGGGGTGTTCCAGGCGCTCCTGAACGCGGTGCCGTGCCAGCAGGTAACGCTCGTGCTGGGCCTGCGCCTGCTAGAGGGGCTAGCGCGCACGTACGGGCCTGGCTACGGCGGGCCGCTGGAGCCTGACGAGGCCGGTCCCCTCCCCTTGCCTGGCGCCGCAGCGCTAGCGGCCGCCCGGCCCGAAGCGCTTACGGCGCAGGGCCTCAGTCGCGCCAAAGCGCGGACGCTGATCGAGTTGTCGGAGGCGTGCGTGACGGGCCAGCTCGACCTTAGCAAGCTGCCGGACGCCCCGAACGAAGCGGTTTCCGAGCGTCTGCAGCAGCTGTTCGGGATCGGGCGCTGGACCTCGGACTACGTGCTGTTACGCGGTCTCGGCCGACTGGACGTGTTCCCGCACGGCGACTCCGGGGCGCGCAACGGCCTGGCGCGTTTCGTGGGCGTTGAGGGCAAACCCAGCTACGAGTGGGTAGCCCAGACGGTGGCGCCGTGGCAGCCGTACGCGGGTTTCGTCTACCTGCACCTGCTCGTTAACGGCATGCTGCGCACGGGCGAGTTCGGGGCGTTGTAGCCGGGCGTGCCGGATAGAGCGCTACCAGACCGACCGGTACATATAATGCCTGCATGACCGACGGCACCACCCCATCCGCCGCCGAACGCCTGCTCGATGCGGCCGCTCGGCTTTTCTACACGCGCGGCGTCCCTAACGTGGGCATAAACGAGATCATCGCCCGCGCTGGGGTGGCGCGCATGACCTTCTACCACCACTTCCCCAGTAAGGACGACCTGATCAAAGCGGTGCTCGAGCGCCGCCGCGAGGAGCGCGCCGCGTGGTTAGCTCGCGCCGAGTCGCTGGCGAGCACCCCGCGCGGTCAGGTGCTGGCCGTGTTCGAAATGTTGGAGGAGTGGTTCGCGGCGCCCGATTACCGGGGTTGCCCTTTGGTGGCGGCCACCTTCGAGCTCGGTGGGCAACTGAACGCGGCCCGGCCGTACGCCCGGGCGCACCACGACGCGGTTCGCGAGTACTTCTCTACCAGGCTGCAGGCGGCTGGCGCTGAGAACCCCGAGGACGTGGCGCTGCAGCTGCACTTGCTGCTGGAGGGTGCCACCGTGGTGGCGCTGGTGCAACAGGGCGCCGCGGCAGCCGCGGCGGCGCGCAGCGCGGCCGAGAAACTCCTGAGCGCATAGGGAAGCGCCCCAACCGTGGGGGGCCGGTTGGGGCGCATGAGTGGTCTGGCAATTCGGCATCGGCCTGACCGCGTTGGAGAATAGCACGCGAACGGCCTTCGCGCAGCAGTGAAAAACGCAACATAGGAGAGCACCTATGTTGCGTAGGCGTGGGTTCGTCCCGCTGGTAGCGGCTCTTTCGGGCCGTTCGGGGCCGTAATAACGAAGGCTCCCGCCGTGGTATGGCCGCGGCGGGAGCCCTTACCCTAGAAGGTTACGCGGGTACTTCAGCCTGCTGCTTGACGAGCTGCACGTTCAGGGTGAAACGCACGTCCTCGCTGACGAGGAGGGCGCCGGCCTCGAGCACCTGGTTCCAGGTGAGGCCCCAGTCGGTGCGGTTGATCTTGCCGGTGGCTTCAGCGGCGGCGCGCGGGTTGCCCCAGGGGTCGCTGACGAAGGCAGTGATGTCGGCGTTGAAGGTGGCGGGCTTGGTGACGCCGCGTATGGTCAGGTCGCCTTCGATGACGTACTCATCGCCCTCGCGTTCGATGTTCTTGGATTCGAACGTGATGGTGGGGTAAGTCTCCACGTCGAAGAAGTCGGCGCTGCGCAGGTGCTGGTCGCGGCCTTCGGTGCCGGTGTTGATGCTGGCGGCGTCGATGGTGGCCGCGATACGGGTGGGTACACCCTGCTCGTTGACTTCGGCGTCCACGTCGAACTTCTCGAAACGGCCGCGCACGGTGGCGAGGCCCATGTGGCGGACGGCGAACTCTACGCTGCTGTGGGTCGTGTCAAGGTTCAGGCTCATGTGTTGTCTCCTTCTAGGTTGTTGTCTGGGGTGACCGGGCGGTTCCGCCCGCTTCACTTACAGACCGTATCACTAGGTGCTCTATTTTGTCAAGCACTACATCCGCCTGCGTGCTTGGCATGCTACACTGCGCGCATGGAACACGGAGGGAACAAGACCTCACACCCCTACTGCCCTGTGTACGACTCGATCGAGTTGCTGCAGGAGAAGTGGATTCTCCATATCGTGCGAGCGCTGCTCGAAGGCCCTCACGGTTTCAACGAACTCGGCCGCGCCGTTGGCGGAGCTAACACCACCACGCTGTCACAGCGTCTGGATCACCTCGAACGCCTAGGGCTGGTCGACAAGACCATCGAGTCGACCATGCCGCCCAGAACGCGCTACGAGCTCACCGACTCCGGTCGCGAGCTGCAGACGATCATCGACGCCATCGATGCCTGGGCCCGCAAGCACATGCCCGCGTGCAAGAAGCACGAGAACGAGGGCGCGGCGGCCTGAGAGCCGAGTAGCGGCACGGAGGGGGCCCGGCTCATAAAGAGCCGGGCCCCTTTTCCCATTTCTAAGGTTGTCTGTGCGGGCGCCCTCTGAACGCCCCTAAGGCTTACGTGTAGGCGCCAACGGGTCGGCGCTTACGTGTCGGCGCTTACTTCTCGACGCGCTCCTTGAGGCCCTTGCCCACGCGGAAGGTGGCGTAGTGCTTGCCCGGGATGGTGATGGCTTCGCCCGTACCGGGGTTCACGCCCTTACGCTCGCCACGCCAGGTGGTCTCGAACGTGCCGAAGCCGGTGATCTGAACCTTGCGGCCGGCGTCGAGTTCGATGGCGATGATTCCCTTACGATCGGCGGTGGAGAAGATGGCGTCTACGACTTCTTTGGCCTTGGCAACGCTGAGGTCGGTGGTCTTGGCCAGCTTTTCGGCGAGTTGGGTTTTGTTCATGGCCTAGTTTTTACCATGCCAGACACGAGACGTGTAGCACTTTCGGTCGGTCACAGCGGGACAACGAGCGTTCGGCAACGTTTTTTGCGTTCCCTGGCGCGTTTCTCGCGGCCGCCCTAAAGTCGCGGCAAACGCCAGGAACGCCGTCCAGGGCGTAAGGAGCCGGATTGTAACGGGGATCGCTAGGAATAAAGTCGAGGGGAGAGATGTCGCAACGACCCGATGGGAGTCCCCTTACGGGATCGAGCCGCCTGGGAATAGCCACCCCCTCCCCTCTTACGCTCGATGCTAATCAAAAGCACCCCCGAAGGGGTGCGAACTTGGTCTCACTTGCCGATATCAGGCCGCTGTTCTCTACTACAGAACCTCGTACACGTACCTGTCGGCGGCGGCTTCCAGAGCGTCCGGCACCACGGAGTAGTTGCCCCGGTGGCCGTCCAGCACATGCGACTCCTTGAGCTCCCCCAGCACGCGCGTAGCGGTTACGCGGGCGCAGCCGGCCAGCAGCGCCACGTCGTCGTGAGTGAGGCTGAACGGCAGGTGCCGCCACTCCCCTCCCGCGGCCAGTCTGACGGGCTTAACGGGCGGCTCCACGCGGTCACCGAGGCGTTCGGCGACGCGGGCGAGGATGCGGCAGATGCGCGCGCCCATGGGCAGCCCCAGATCGTCGGCCATCTCGCGGCTGCGGTTGAGTTGCCGCACGAGCGAGGCGGCGAGGTCTTGACGGCCCTGCACGCGCGTCAGGGTGCGGTTCACGTCGATGCAGGCGACCACCGCGTCGGATGCGGCCACCACGGTCTCGGCGTGCGGGCTAGCGTCGAACACGGCGGTGGCGAGCACGTCGCCGGGACCGGCCAGGTCCGCTAAGCGGTCGCGGCCGTTGGCGGCCTTCACCATCACACGCAGCACGCCGCTGACGACCATGTACGGGGCGGCGGCCCTGCCGCCCTCCTCGTAGAGGGTCTCGCCTTTAGCCACGCGCAGCTGCGAGCCGGTCACGATGCCTTGGTGAACTTTGCCCGGTAAGGCGGTGCCGGGCACCCTGAAGCCCGGGACGATGCCAGGGCGGCCCCTATGGGCGGGCTGAATGGAACTAATCATCGGTGGGTAACCTCCCCATGAGATCTGCGTCTGTCAGGGGCTGCTGGGCTTGTATGAGGTCGCGGGCCGCGTCGACCTGACCCCATGTGTTCCAGAGGAGCACCCCTCTTACCAGGCCGTCTTCCAGGTAGTAGACGACCCCCTCTTTGCCAGGCACGCGCCAGTCCTCCACCGTCTGCAGTCGCGGGTCCAGGAGGCCCACGGCCTCGTAGCCGTTGTCGAACAGGTCCGAGTAGAAGAACGGCAGGTGGTCGTACTGCAGGCCGCCTGCGGGCGCGCTGTCGGCGCCCTCACCTAGCGCCGCCGCGGCCATGAAGCGCCCCGCTGCACTGCCCATGCTGTAAGCGTTGTCCTCGTGCTCTATGCGGAGCCGGCGCCCCAGTGCCGCCCACTCGAAATTGGCCACGTCGCCGGCGGCGTAAACGTTGGCAACGGTTCCGCTGGCGTTCATGGCGCGTAAGCCGGCGTCGACCACAACACCGTTGTCGGTGCGTAAGCCGGCGCTCTTGGCAAGCTCATCGTTCGGAACGGCGCCCACTCCCACCAGCACCAAGTCGGCGGCCAGGCCGGAGCCGTCGTCGAGCACTAACCAAACGCCGCCACCGGCGGCTTCCGCGGACTTGACGCTGCGACCGCTCACGAGCTGCACACCGCGCTCCCGGTAGTCGGCGTCGACCAACTGCCCGATGGAGGCGGGGAAGCGGCCGCCACCTAAGTGCGCCTCGGGGAAAACCATGGTGACCGCCGCGCCGTTGTTAGTGAGCGCAGCCGCCATCTCGGAACCTATGAAACCGCCGCCGATGACCACCACTCGGGTGCCGTCACCCACGGCGCTTCGCACCTGCTGATAGTCGGCCCACGTGCGGTACGCCACTACGCCGGGCACGCCCGCCAGGGAGGGCAGGTTGCGAGCGCGGGCGCCGGTGGCCAGCAGGAGTTGTTCGTAACTTATGACCGTGCCGTCGTCGAGCTTCGCGCTGTTGTCGTTCAGGTCCAGCGCTTCAACTTGTCGACCGAGCAGCATGTCGGCTCCGGTGCCTACGGTGCCTAAGTCGGCTCGGGTCTCGTCCTCACCTTTCCAGAGCCCCTTCGAGAGTGGAGGTCGCTTGTAAGGCGGCTGCGGCTCGAGGCTGACTAGCAGGGTGCGGCCATCCGGATCCGCGCGGTTCAGAGCCTTGACCGCTGCGTCCGCGGTCATACCTCCGCCTATCACCAGATACTGGGTTTTCATGCTGCCTCCGAGGGCAATTTAGCACGCCCAGGAGGACTTTACCAACCCCTAACTGGTAAAAGGTGACAAGGTGCTGCTGACGCGCCCGCTCAGACGGTGGCGCCGCCGATGTAACTGCTGAGTTGGCCGATAAGGAACTCCTGCTCGGCGAGCACCGCCTTCATGACGTCGCCGATGGAGAGCACGCCCACCTGACGCCCACCCTCGATGACCGGCAGGTGGCGGATGCGCTTATCGGTCATGATCCGCATGCAGTCGCTGAGGTCCTGGTCGGGGCTAACGGTGACCACGTTGGAGGTCATGATGGCGCTTACCGGCGTCTCGCGCGAGGCTTGCCCGTGCAGGATGACCTTGCGGGCGTAGTCGCGCTCGGAGAAGATGCCGACCAACTGACCGCCCGCTACCACCGGCAGCGCGCCGAC
>Ga0265293_10014331_pt1 | contig 10087 bp, 8 predicted proteins | sample Munlanlewell138R_FD_192505 | JGI IMG/M metagenome (GOLD analysis project Ga0265293, IMG submission 192505) | Leachate microbial communities from a municipal landfill in Southern Ontario, Canada - Leachate well 138R | ecosystem: Engineered > Solid waste > Landfill > Unclassified | place: Canada...
AGCATAATTGGCGCGAGGAAAGCTCCAATCACAAGTACTGCTATCATAAAAAGGAATATATTGTATGCATTCAAAAATTTCTTCATAAATTAGAGATTATTAATATCAATGAATTCTAACATCTTTAAGTTTCATTTGGATTGAAATATTGCCATTCCACTTGTTTGAAGCTAGGTTCCCTACGACATCAGTATAGTCTCCAATAGATAGCTCCTTCTGCAAGTCCTGGTCCATATTAAAACCTACAACTTCCAGGTGTCTTAGTTTCTCATCTGTTAAGTTTAATTTCATGTGTTGTCTACTTTGTCCCAGACTTTGCTTGCCTAAAATTTTCAAGTTATTGATTTGAAATACAGGAGTAGGATTGCCAAATCCGTAAGGCTCCAGTTTTTCAAGCCACTCAATCAGCTCAAGCGTTACATCAGATAGCTCTATCTCGTCATCTATATTTACCCTCTTACTCATGTCTTCTTCCGTAATTTCTTCCTCTGCTATAGCTTCCAGCATTGACTTGAGAGTTTCAATATTTTTATAGTTTAGAGAAAATCCTGCTGCCTGGACATGTCCTCCATATCGTGTCAGTAGTTTGCTGTTTCTTCTTAATGCTTCTGTAATATTAAAACTGCTTATACTTCTGGCAGATGCTACGACAATATCGTTTTGGATAGTCGCACAAATGGCAGGACGATTGTACTTTTCGCAAAGTCTTCCTGCAACTAATCCTATTACCCCCTCATTCCATCCTTCGCTATATACAAACAAAAGCTTCTTATCTTTTAGCTCCACCTGTAAAGTTTTTTCTGCTTGAGTCAACGTTTCTATAGTTAGGTTCTGTCTTTCTGTGTTTAACTCGTTCAAGGTTTCAATATACTCTTCTGCTTTTTGAATGCTCTTTGTAGAAAACAGTCTAACTGCATTTAGTGCAGAGTCTAGTCTACCAGCTGCGTTAATTCTGGGACCTATGATAAATCCCACATCATAAGTATTTATATTTTTACTACTAAGCCCCAGTTTCTTTACTAAGGTCTGTAACCCTACATTTGTGCTTTGAGAAATCCTCTCCAGGCCGAGCTTTACTATTACCCTGTTCTCATCTATCAGAGGCATCACATCACATATCGTGCCAATACTGACCAAATCTATATACTGCATAAAATCAGCTTCGCTTTGTCCAGTATGTCGCACTATGGCATCTATCAGTTTCCAGGCTACAGCTGCCCCACTAATATCAGGAAAGGGGTATTTTGAGTCTCTCCTTCTCGGGTGTATCACTGGATAGTCAAATTCTTCATCTTCCGGCAGTGTATGATGGTCTGTAATGATGAAGTCTATGGAGGAAAACTTGTTAATTATTTCTTTGTCTCTTACTCCGCAATCAACTGTAATAATCAGTTTTACATCCTGAGACTGCAGTTCTTTTAGTGCCTCTTCATTCAAGCCGTATCCTTCAGTAAAGCGAGACGGTATATATGGTATAACATCTACTTTAAGATGTCTGTAAAGGAAGTCCCATAAGATAGATGTTGCAGTAACTCCGTCGGCATCATAGTCCCCATATATTACGATCTTTTCTTTCCTTTTTTTCGCTAACAAGATTCTTTCTATTGCTTCCTCCATGTCAGGCATAAGAAAAGGATCGTATATATCTGTAATCTTTGGATTTAAAAATTTCTCCAACTTTGCTGAAGTGTCTATACCTCTATTAACCAGGGTATTACTAATAATTTCTGGTACCTCTTTCAGCCTCTTCTTATTTTTTTTTGTTTTATTCTTCCAGTCCATAACCAAAGTCTATCATAAACAGAAAAATACCAGCTTAAAATATAATTAAGGGAAATTGAATTTACGACCTAATCTTTTTTATCTCTCGGTATATATAATAACTAACGAGAGAAATCCCTGAAATTATCGCAATATATATCAAAACTCTAATAATTTGGTGTTGAAGTTTGGCTTGTTTATACTCCTCGCTTAATGGAATGATTTCCTTGTTATCATTAAACTCTATTTGTATAGAGTCTGTAGAAATATAGTTTGCGTCTGCTTTAATAGCAGTAACAACAGCCTCTACCTGATACTTACCTTGACCAGCAGGGACAACTAATTTCTTGACTATGGTTGTTCTTCCTTCATATATTGTAGCCCTGCTTCTGAATAAATCTGTTTCTGATGCTAGTTTTATTCCGCGAGGGAGATTCCATTCTACAATTACTCTGTCAGAATCGATTCCTGATTTGATATCTGCCACTAGAAAAAATTCTTTTGAACCTGGGTCCTGCACCTCATGACTGAGAATAATGTCCAAATCTCTCTCATCGCTTTGCTGAAGCTCTGTTGACTCCAGGTCCTGGGCCAAAGCCATCGTAGCCAAAGCAAAGAGGATGATAGTACCAAACAGAATAATTTTCTTCATATATCGTTCTTAAACTAATCCTATAATACCAGAGATTATAGACTTTGTAATAACTTCTCCAATAGCTGCCTGGCCAATATAGGATCAGCCTGTCCTTTAGTCTCTTTCATTACTTGCCCCACAAGGAATTTTATTGCATTTGCATTTCGGTTTTTATAGTCCTCTACGATTTTAGGATTTGCTTCGATCACCTTAGAGACTATTTTCGCCAGTTTATCCTGGTCTCCAATAATTGCAAGATTATTTTTACGGATAACGTCTTCAGGACTTTCGCCTGTATTGAAAACAGTACTCAAAACATCTTTTGCTATATTTTTGGAGACACTACCTGATTGAACCAACTGTACTAGCTCTACAAGATATTCGGGTGTTACTTTGCTGTTTGATAAAATAACAGAATGCTTTTTACTTAACTTTCGCAAATCACCTACCAGCCAATTTGATAAGTCTTTTGCTAACTTGGCCGGCTGGGGAGCCTGAGCCAAGGCATCTTCAAAAAAACTATATAAAGATTTGTATGAAACTATCGTCTCAGCTGTATCAGGCTCTAATTGATAATCTTGGATATATCGCCATTTTTTCTCTTGAGGCAGCTCTGGAATTTCTTTTCTAACGTTTTCTATTTGTTTTTTATCAAATCTCATTGGAGGGATATCCGGTTCAGGGAAATAACGGTAATCAGCCGAGCCTTCTTTGCTTCTTTGAGATATGGTAACTCCTGACATATCTCTAACACCGCGGGTCTCCTGCTCTATTTGTTTACCGCTATTTAATAGTTCCGTCTGTCTTTTCACCTCATAATCTATTACCTTTTGCAAAACTGATATAGATCCGATGTTTTTAATCTCAACTTTATAATCAGGCAGACGCTTAGACTCTGATGGGTGGATACTGATATTAAGCTCGTATCGCATCTGGCCTTTTTCCATATCTGCATTACTGATATCGCAATACCTGATAATCTGTCTTAGTCTCTTGGCAAAAGCATCAACTTCTTCTTTTGAGGTGAAATCTGGTTCAGTGACAATCTCTATCAATGGTACGCCGGATTTATTAAAATCAAGCAAAGTTTTGTCTCCTTTGTGGATGGATTTTCCTGTATCTTCTTCCATATGAACTCTAGTTATCCTAATTCTCCTCGCATCTCCAGCAGTATCAATCTCAACGAATCCGTTTACCCCAATAGGCTGATCATACTGACTTATCTGATAACCTTTAGGTAAATCAGGATAAAAATAATTTTTTCTATCAAACTTTGATTCTTCAGAAATTTCACAATTTAGAGCAAGTGCAAGTATAATACATTGTTTTATAGCTTGTTTGTTGGGCACTGGTAATGCCCCTGGGAGACCTAGACAGGTCGGACAAGTATGTGTATTGGGTGCCAATTCAAAATATTTTGAGGAACACCCACAGAACATCTTTGAAAGCGTTTTAGGTTGTAAGTGTATTTCTAAGCCGATTATTGGTTGATATTGCATCTACTTACAATAATAACTACTAAATTTCGAATCCATTTATAATTGTTTCATACGCATAGGCTGTATTCAGCACGTTCAGCTCATCTTTTTGTTTTGCAACTATTTGCATTCCGATCGGCAGATTGTTATGGTCTTTTCCAATGGGAATGCTTATACAGGGTAGCCCTGCTAATGCACTTGCTTCTGTCAGCTGATCTGCCAATTCTCCAAAAATTGGATTGTTATTTGTAACGCCGATTTTAGGAGCAGTAGTAGGCATAGTTGGACCTACTATTACATCTACCTTATCAAAAGCCTGATGAAAATCTTGAATAATCATAGTTCTTACCTTTTGAGCTTTTTTGTAATAAGCATCGTAGTAGCCTGCAGATAGAGTATAGGCGCCAGTCATGCTTCGTTGCTTGGCCTCATTTCCAAAACCCTCTCCTCTATTATAGGAAATCTGCTCTAGGATACTCTCAGCTTCTTGGTCTGCATAGTGTCCATAGCGAATGCCATCAATTCTTGCCAGATTGGAAGATACTTCACTTCTACACACTACGGTATAGACAGCTACGGCATACTTCGGATCAAGCAGATCCATATCGACCAAGATTGCTCCAGCTTTTTCATATTCTCTTAAAGCATCAACAACTGCTTCAGTAACTTCCTTGTTGATCCTGTCATCAAAGTACTGTTTAGGAACTCCAATTCTCAACCCCTTAATTTGTGAAGATAATTTACCAGTTAAATCTAAAGCAGGTTCGTCTAGAGATGTAGCATCTTTTGGATCTTTACCTGATAAAATCTTAAGCAATACAGCTGCATCCTCAATGTTTGTTGTAAATACTCCTGGTCGATCCAGGGAAGATCCCATAGCTATCAGCCCATATCTGCTGATTCTTCCGTAAGTAGGAGTAAATCCAACTACTCCACACCAAGCTGCAGGACCTCTTACAGAGCCGGCAGTTTCCGAGCCAATAGAATAAACACAAAGCCCTGCAGCCACAGCTGCAGCACTACCACCACTGGAACCTCCTGGAACATGTTCCATATTATGAGGGTTTTTAGTTATAAAAAAATCTGAGGTTTCTGTACTGGAGCCATGCGCAAAAGCATCCATATTTGTTTTTCCCATAAGCATAGCCCCTGCTTCCAATAAACGCACCGTTACAGTTGCATTATAAGGAGATTGATAATTTTTTAAGATATTAGAACTGGCAGTAGTATGAGTGCCAACCCAATTATAATTATCTTTTATCGAAGCAGGAATCCCGTATAAATCACCTTTTACTGGCACCAGGCTGTCTTTTGCCTTATCAAATGTATAAGAGACAAAAGCTCTTAAAGTAGGATCCACTTCCTCAATTAAATTTTTGGAATGCTCGTACAACTGTACAGCTATATCTTTATTTCCTTTAATATCTTCACGTAGAACTTTAATTGAAAGGGTTTTTAAATTCATGTTAGTGCAGTATTAACAATTTGAGTCTATCAATTTTATAATTAATTTGAAAGCTGGCTGGCTAGGATTCGAACCTAGAATCCCCCGGTTAACAGCCGGGTGCAATACCGTTATGCTACCAGCCAAAAAATAAATACTCTGGGCTAAAGCCCAGAGTACTGTTTCGCTCTGATGCCTTCGGCCATTTTAAATCCGCTTCATCTCCAGATTAAAGCCTGGAATATTTGCGGTCTTGAAATAAAAAACCCGCTTTTGCGGGTATTTCAAAGTCAAAATCAAAATACCCGACTATAGCGAGTTTGTATTATTTTGATTTTGGTTTAAAGTTTCAATCAACATAGTAGCTAATTAATCTGAATTACGGGCTAGTACTTAAGGTCTTTGCCCAAGTTTTCACTAATTCATAATCTGCACTAATTATATATAAATCCAACGTTAATATCAATTAGTGGATCTCGAAATTCTTAAGGAGCTTCTTATTTCCCTCTACTTGATACTTTAATAAGTTAGAATATATACCTTCTTTAGCTGACAGCTCTTGTGGACTCCCTTGATCTATCACTCTTCCTTTGTCAATTACTAAAATCCTATCTACTCCTTGGATAGTCGAGAGTCTATGCGCAATGATAATCACCATTCTATCCTTCATAAGATTTTCCAAAGCCTCCTGCACCAGAGCCTCTGATCTGGAATCCAGATTGCTTGTTGCTTCATCAAGTATTAAAATCGGAGGATCGTTGAGTAACGCTCTGGCAATCTGGATTCTCTGTTTTTGTCCGCCGGAAAGCTTAACTCCCCGTTCCCCCACCAATGTATCTAAACCATCTTTCATATTCTTCACAAACTCATATGCATTAGCTTGCTTTAGTGCTTGAATAATGCTCTCATCATCAGCCTCAAGCCCATATGCAACATTTTCTCTTATTGTGGAAGAAAAAAGCTCGTTATCCTGAAAGACAAGCGCCATATTGTTTCTAATGTATCTGGCATCTAAATCAGCATAATCCCTGCCCTTCAATAGTATCCTGCCGACTGTTGGCTCATAAAATTTTAAAATGAGATTAATAATGGTAGTCTTACCAGCGCCGCTATGTCCTACTAATGCAACTTTTTCTTTTGGGTGTAGGGTAAAAGAAAGATTCTCTAATACTTCATCTGAATCTCTGTACTTAAAGCCTACATTCTGAAACTCTATAGATGGATTTTGGATCCGTTTTCTGTCTATGCTATCACTTAAGAACCCTTCTTCCTGCAAATCCAGTATTTCAAAAAATTCTTTAGATCCACTTTCCGTGTTTTGTATCTGAGTCAAGATAAACGACATAGCAAATAAAGGACGTCTTACTTCTGATACTAATTGAATTATCAATACCATCTCTCCGATGCTGATGTTCCCCTGAAAAGCACTATAAAATACAACTACGCTAACCCCTAGTATAACGATATTTAGTCCTGAATTACGCAAAAAATCGTATATGTGAAACGTAGAACTTTGTTTCGCATATATTTTATTTGATTGATCTATTTGGTTGGAAATAAAGTCGTATTCTGTTTTTTCATTATTAAAGCTCTTGACTACTTTTATACTGGATATCACCTCCTGAATACGACCTCTGGTTATATCTTCTATCCTATTTTTCTTTACTTCTTCTTTTCCCCATTTTTTAGCCGACACGTAACTAATCGAAATATACAGGGGGAACAGCAAAGTCACAAATATAGCAGTTGGAAGATTGTAGTACACAAGTATGAGTATAGTGAAAATTGTTTGCAGGATAGTCGGTAAGATAAAGTTAGTTGCAGTATTTGTAAATCCTTTAATTGAATTAATACCACGGCTCAACTGGTTTACAATCTTTCCTGATATTTCTGAATCGAAGTAAGCTTGAGGTAAAAACAGCACTTTTTGATAAAATTTCTCAGTTAAGTATTTTTGTAACTGCGCAGAGAAATGATCACCAAGTCTCTCACTAGCAGAGGATAAAAGTGAAGAAATAATATTTATGGCGAAACCCAAAGCTATCAGAATAAACAATGTATCAACACTCCCATCTCCTGTTTTGATGTTATCTTCTATCTCATCAACTATAGCTTTAGAAACCAGAGGATAAACCTGACTAAGTAACGCAGTAAGAAAAATCAGGAGAGCAAGCAGGAGTTCTATTCTTATAAGAGGCTTAGTGAGCTTTATGATTCTATAAATATTACGCATAATGAAGATAAAAACACTTTAACCTAAAGGAGAAGCTTGCATCCCTCATCCTCAGCAGAGCGCTAAGTATTTATTTTCTGACAACTCTTTGTACTACTACATATCCATCTTGCACTTTGTGCGCATTGGAAATAGCATCTTCCTGTAACAGGCTGTTCTCTACGATATCATCCTTAAACACATTAATTAGACCAATACTCTGGGAGGTTATATCAACATCTTCCGTGTTTAACTCTTCAAACACATCTGTATAATCCAAAACTGTCTCCAGCTGATCGGCATAATCATCCAATTCTTCATCTGGAACAAAAATTTTGATCAAATTAGCAATAGCAGAAATTTCCTTTTTAGTGAGTTTGTTCTTAGACATAGTAGTAATATTTCGGTTTCACAAAATTTAAAATACTTTTAAAATTTTGACAGTGCCAAAACTCAAAAAGCGAATAATAAACATTATACCCTTTTTTCTCCAAAAAATGGAATATAGGTAGGATAGAATATAAGAAGTTTAAAAATATACTACTGTACGGCATTATTTATCTAACGTAGAGGTATAGATTTCCTTACTATAATTCTATCGTATTTCCCAAGACAACATCATCAGGTGTATCTATATTGATCTCCCATAATGCTTTGATAAGTGCAAGCTTATCTCTTAGTGAGTACTTCCACTCATCCGGATACTTGGATGAATCAGCAATTACACCTATTGACTCCACTCCCAAGGCATTGCATGTGTACAAGGCTCGGTCCATGTGAAATCCCTGTGTTACAAGAATTGCAGAGGTGAGGTCAAAAATTTCACGTGCCCGTAAACAAGTGTCATATGTTCTCCTGCCTGCGTAATCAGGTTGGAGCATAACATCTGGCACTCCAAGCTCTTTTGCCATAGCTATCATCGCAGATGGTTCGTCATAGTTGGCATATCTATTATCACCAGACATTATGATTTTCTTTGCTTTGCCTGCCTGATATAAATCCACTGCTACTTGTACTCTATCTCGCAAAATGGGACCAGGTTCACCATTTAACAATCCAGCTCCAAAAACAATAACAACATCGCTGTCAATTTCACTAATTTCTTTATATTTACGATCAGAATAACTATAAGAAACGAGAAAATGTATCAAGAACGGAGCAAGTGCAAGAGAAAGTGTAATAATAGAAAGCAGTGCGAGCATCTTTCTCCAATTAGAAAAAAACGCCTTGAAATTTAAATAGTATTTTCTAAAAAATCTTTTCTGTTTCATGTACTGATGAAACTATACCTAAAAATACTATACATTTTATACAAAAAAAGAAAGTGAGCTGGCTAACAACAAACTAGCGACGCCCACTTTCTAAAAGCATAGGCAGTAAAACGATAATAGAATAATAGAAAATTTATTACGTGTAAATAACCTATAGTCCAAATTTAACGTTTTATGTGGTTGAAAATCTGATCTAGTTTGCATAAACAAAACTTAACAAATTTTTCATATTTTTCTTACATTTATCTTATAGGCTTAAACACTCATTGACATGCTATAATTTTACTATGAGGGATAATGAATGGCTTGAACATAAAATGTACGAGTTATGGGATAATCATTTTGCCGATGTACCACGCAAAAATCTTGTTATTATCAAATTTGGAAAAGCAGCAAAAAGGCAGTTAGGGTGTATAACATGGGCAAATTCTAAAACCCAAGGAATAAAACGATCCTTGAAAAATTACGAAGATGATAAAAGGGTTAGTGTAATCAGAATCACTTCAAAATTTAAAGACCCTGAGATACCCGACCAAGTTGTCCTAGCTACCATAGCGCATGAAATGTGCCATTATGCACACGGGTTTAACTCTCCGCTGAAACAAGTATATAATCATCCGCACAAAGGTGGTATTATTCGAAAAGAATTACAGAAAAGAGGGCTAGGAAATATACATAGCTTCAGTAAGAAATGGCTAAAAGAACACTGGACCCAATATCTTTAACTTTATCTAGCAAGAATAACATACTTGTTTAGATTGCCTTCCTTGCCATCTGCTTCGTATTGATTCACTATTTTGAGTCCCTTTGCTTGCATTTCTGTTAGGACTGCTTTTATTTCCTCGTCAGAGAAGCTATGACAGTACCTAGACAACTTAGAATCGCTCCATCTTAGTAGATAATCTCCATTCTCTAGATTGTCATAATCTTCTCCCAAAATTAACTCCAGCTCAGGCTCTCTGATTCGCTTGGAGAATATTCTCTCACTTTTCTGATATTGCCAGAAGGAGAGTATAATAAATCCGCTATCTTGCAGAAAATCCATAATTGTCTCTATCAAGCTTAGTCGGGTTTTGTAACCAGGGATATGATGTAGTAAGCCGAAAACTACTATGAAGTTGTAAGCTCTGTTTATATGACGAAATTTGACGTCAGCCATTAGGTCTATATGTTCCAAATTGATTTGAAATCCAGGTATGCCTGAGAGATTCTTTTTTGCCAACTCCAGCAGTTTCGTCGAAAAATCTATACCAGTATATGTGCCATTGACATCGAGATGTGTGTGTA
>Ga0265293_10014333_pt1 | contig 10086 bp, 14 predicted proteins | sample Munlanlewell138R_FD_192505 | JGI IMG/M metagenome (GOLD analysis project Ga0265293, IMG submission 192505) | Leachate microbial communities from a municipal landfill in Southern Ontario, Canada - Leachate well 138R | ecosystem: Engineered > Solid waste > Landfill > Unclassified | place: Canada...
CGGCGCAGAGCCCGCGGCCATCGCCGCCGCCCAGCGCTTGCATGACAAGGGGCTGATCACCCAGACGGATGGCGGCTACCTCACCGCGCTCGGCCAGGAGGCCGTGCGTCACCTGGACGCCTTTCTCACGCTCTTGGTCTGACGATTTTTTTGGAACTCAGGAGCGTTAAGTAGCGCTTGATGATTGAGCCAGTCTTTTTAAATCAAAGGCTTGAAAAACAATACGATCTACTGAGCGCTCCTGTTGTTCATCGAGGTCTGAAAAAATCGGGGGTAGCGTTGGGGGTACTCGTGTTCAACCGTGGAGGTACTTTTCCCCAATGGAGTCCAACGGTGCCCGAGAATCTACTCACTAACGCAAAGATCCGATCGGTCAAGGCGCTGCTGCTGAATCAGAGAAGGACGCTGTTGCAGGAATGGGCGGACTATCTGAAAGCGGCGGAGGACAGTTGCGCGGCATAGGGGCGATCTGGCCAGATGCTGCAAAACGAATGGATAGGGGCGGCCTTTCTGGATAGGTTCGTTGCTCCTTGAGCGCCGCTCCCTTGCCATTAGCTTTTGGCCAAGGATGGGCGCTGGGAATGGGGTAAACAATGAAATAAATGGGTAATTTTACTTAAACTACCTATTTTTAAAGTTCATGTCGCCCCTTCCCTTCCCGGTCAGTCATGCCAAGCCCTCACGACCGACCCTATATTTAGGTAATGGAGTATTCAAATACCAGCAATGAGGTATTGTTAGAGACAATACCCCCTTTAAATTCTATGATTACCCCATTAAACAACCTGAGCTTACATTTCCATGCGCTCGCTTACACCCGAGTACCTCACCGCGCTTCGCTTCGATGGTACCCAGGCCGCTACACTGCGCGCATTGGGCGAGTATCAGGGCAAACAACAGCTCTACGCCGCCCAGTCTCCGGAAGCCCTCAAGGGTCTGCGCCAGATCGCTGTGGTTGAATCCACCGAGTCATCCAACCGGTTGGAAGGTGTCGTCGTCGCCCCCTCACGATTGAAGTCCTTGGTCATCCGCAATGCAGCGCCGAAGAATCGCTCCGAACAGGAGATCGCTGGCTACCGCGATGCCCTGGCGTCGATCCACGAATCGGCCACGCACATGCCCTTCAACGAAGGCGTGGTACTGCAATTGCACACCTGGCAGACCCGTTGGTACTGGTGCCGCTGGCGATGCTCGACTTCCTGTGCATCCACCCCTTCCCCGACGGCAACGGTCGCATGTCCCGCTTACTGACCTTGCTGCTGCTCTACCACTTCGACTATGCCGTGGGTCGCTACATCAGTCTGGAACGCATCTTCGAGGACACCAAGGAAGGTTATTACGAGACGCTGGAAGCCAGCTCGCAGGGCTGGCACCAGGGGCAGCACGACGTAAAGCCCTGGCTCGACTACGTCTGGGGTGCCTTACTGCGAGCCTACCGCGAGTTCGAGGAGCGTGTTGGCACCATCGAGCGTGGGCGTGGCAGCAAAGGTGATCGGGTGCGGGCAGAAGTCCTGGGACGAACCCTTCCGTTCTCGATTTCTGAGATCGAAGAGGCCTGCCCGGGCGTCAGCCGGGACATGGTGCGGCTGGTATTGCGGGCGATAAAGTCAGAGGGACTGATCGAATCGACCGGCAAGGGACGTGGGGCAAAGTGGCTTCGCACCAATCAATCAGGTGAGAAATGAGTACTCATAGAAACAACGTTCTGGTAAATCAGCGCTAGTGTGGGTCGCTGGCAATGCACCTCTGCTGACCGATCGAGGTTTAAATGTGTGATTAACGTCTGACCCACCAGGAGAGTTATCGGCCGGAAACGCGCGCCTGGCGGCTCCCCTGTCCTGCGCTGCAGCTCGCAAGCGCGGCAAAAGTTCCCCGCGTGCATTCTTGCCTGTAAAATCCCGCCCCTGAATCAGCGACGAGGAGCAAGTACGCAATGGGCAGAGCCTATCAAAACCGCAAGGAATCCATGGCCAAAACCTCGGATATGAAAGCCAAGGTTTACAGCAAGTACGGTCGGGAAATCTACGTTTGCGCCAAGGCGGGTGGCGCCGACCCCGACGGCAACCTGTCGCTGCGTGGCATGATCGAGCGCGCCAAGCGCGATCAGGTACCCAGCCATGTCATCGAGAAAGCGCTCAACAAGGCCAAGGGTGGCGGCGGAGAGGATTTCGCTCTGGCCCGCTACGAAGGTTTCGGGCCGGGCGGCTGCATGGTCATCGTCGAATGCCTGACCGACAATCCAACCCGCACCTTCAACGACGTGCGCCTGTGCTTCACCAAGGCCAAATGCAAGATCGGAACCCAGGGCAGTGTCAGCCACATGTTCGATCACTCGGCGATCATGGTCTTTCAAGGTGATGAGGATGCGGCTCTGGAAGCGCTGCTGGATGCGGATGTGGACGTTACCGACCTTGAAAACGAAGACGGCAGGATTTCGCTCTTTGTGCCTCACACCGAACAGCACAAGGCCCGCCAGGCTCTACAAGGCGCCCTCGGCGAGATCACCTTCGAGGTGGACGAAATCCAGTTCGTCCCCAAGGGGACCACGCCCATCGTCGGCGACGACGTGGAAATGATGAACAAATTCGTGGACATGCTGAACGATCTGGATGATGTTCAGAATGTTTATCATGATGCGCAATGGTAGGTTTTTTTAGTTGACAGTTAACAGTTGACAGTTATCAGAGGTGGGTCACACTCATCCTGTGAACTGTGAACTGTGAACTGTGAACTGTGAACTGTGAACTGTGAACTGTGAACTTATCTCCCCGGCCCACGCGCGCGCAGTTTTTTCACTTGCCGTTTGAAGCGGCGTCCTTCCTCTGGCGTCACTGACCAATCCACATCGGCGCGCACGCCCATTTCGCGGCACAGCGCGCGCACGTCCTTGGGTTCCAGTTCGACCCATTCGCCGCTGCGCACGTAGGAGGGAATTTCCACGCTGCCGTAGCGAACCCGCTTGAGGCGGCTTACTTCGACACCCTGGGATTCCCACAAGCGGCGCACCTCGCGGTTGCGCCCTTCCGCAATCACCACCGAGAACCAGTGATTGGTATTGCCGCCCTGCCCCACTTTTACCCGCAGAAAGCGCGCCGGGCCGTCGTCCAGTTCCACACCCTGCTCCAGGTTTGCGATCATGGCCTCGTCCACGGTGCCGTGGACGCGCACCACATACTCGCGCTCGACTTCGCTGGAGGGATGCATCAGGCAGTTGGCCAATTCACCGCTGTTGGTGAACAGCAGAAGTCCCGAGGTGTTGATATCGAGGCGACCCACCATGACCCAGCGCCCGCGATGAAGTTTCGGCAGGCGACCGAATACCGAAGGACGGCCTTCCGGGTCATCGCGCGTGGAGACCTCACCTTCAGGCTTGTTATAGAGAATCACCCGGATGCGCTCGTGTCCTTCCGACAGTTTTACGGGACGTCCGTCGACACGCACCTCGTCCTCGGCAACCACGCGGTCACCGAGTTTGGCAATCTTGCCGTTGACGGAAATCCTGCCGGCTTCGATCCAGCGCTCCAGCTCCCGGCGCGAACCCAGTCCGATGCTTGCCAGGGCCTTTTGCAATTTTTCACTCATGATGTCGTTCGATAGCCGATAGGTTGATGATTTCCGCACTCTTTCTCGGTTGTTCGTGGTGAGGCTCTTCGTCGTGCTGTGCTGAAGCCTCCGGCGTTTCCGGCATATCCCCCAGATTGAGCTCCACATTGATCTCGTCGAAATCGCGGATCTCGTCGAGAGGTGGCAGCTCATCCAGACTCTTCAGGTTGAAATAGTCGAGAAACTGCCGGGTGGTGGCGAACAGTGCGGGGCGACCCGGCACGTCGCGGTGGCCCACCACGCGAATCCACTCACGCTCCATAAGGGTGCGAACGATGTCGGAATTGACCGCAACGCCGCGAATCTGCTCGATATCACCGCGGGTGATGGGCTGGCGATAGGCGATCAGCACCAGAGTCTCCAGCAGTGCACGAGAGTACTTCTTGGGCTTTTCCTCCCACAACCGCGACACCCAGGGCGCCAGCTCCTGGCGCACCTGGAAGCGGTAGCCACTGGCGGTGCGTTTCAGTTCGTAGCTGCGCTCCTCGCAGTCCGCAGCGAGGTCGTCGAGGGCGGCAATGAAGTCTTCCCGCGGCGGGCGCACACTTTCCTCGAAAAGCTCGGCGAGGCGCTCGACGCTGAGGGGCTGGCCCGCCGCGAGTAACGCGCCTTCGACAATGTTTTTCAAGGTCTTGTTGTCCATCCTGTTCCTTTTGTTTCATTCGCCGTCGGCGAGGGTGGCAGCACTGCGTGCGCGCACGTGGATGGGTCCGAAGGATTCGTTCTGAACCAGATCCACCAGCGATTCCTTGATCAGCTCCATGATGGCGAGAAAGGTGACGATGACCCCCTGGCGGCCTTCCGAGAGCCGAAAAAGTGCCACGAAGGGTACGAATTGCTTGCTTTGCAGGCGCCCCATGACGTCGCTCATGCGCTCCCGCGTCGACAGCGGCTCCAGCAGCACCTGGTGTGACTGGGTAAGTTTGGCGCGCTTCAGCACGTCGGCAAAGGCGAGCAGTAATTGTTTCATGTCCACATCCGGATGGGGACGCTCGCTGTCGATGTCCGGCGGCTTGGCGGTGGCGGGAAACAGGTCGCGATCGAGCCGAGGCAACTCGTCGAGATCTTCCGCCGCTTTTTTGAAACGCTCGTATTCCTGGAGGCGGCGAATCAATTCAGCGCGCGGATCCTCTTCCTCTTCGTCGTCCTTGTGACGCGGCAGCAGCATACGGGATTTGATCTCCGCCAGCATCGCCGCCATCACCATGTACTCGGCGGCCAGTTCGAAGGTCATCGAGGTCATCATCTCGATGTAGGCCATATACTGACGGGTGATTTCCGCGACATTGATCTGGAGAATATCGATGTTCTGCTTCTTGATCAGGTACAGCAACAAATCGAGCGGCCCTTCGAAGGCGTCGAGAAACACTTCGAGCGCTTCCGGCGGGATGTAAAGATCCCGCGGCAACTCGGTAAAAGCCTTGCCGTACACCATTGCAAATGGCATTTCCGCCTGCAGGGGCCGCTCGTTGTCGAGAACGTCTTGCTGTTCGTCGGCGGCTTGCGCTGGGTTTTCGGGGGCTGAAGTGTTCACGGCTCGCTTGATGAGTGCATCGATGGGGCATTATAACCCCGGAACGTAGCCGCTATGGCGCGAAGGGTGAAAAATCCCCCATGCCCTGCCGCTTCAGTTCCGGCGTGCCCGACGTCATGTCGATCACGGTGGTGGGCTCGAGCCCGCAGTAGCCGCCATCGATGATGAGATCCACGCGGCGCTCCAGCGCGTTGCGAATGTCGTACGGATCGGTGAGGGGGAACTCGTCGCCCGGCATGATCAGGGTGACACTCATCATGGGCTCGCCCACCTCTTCCAGCAGTGCCAGGGCAATGGGATTGGCGGGAACCCGCAGGCCGATGGTCTTGCGCTTGGGATGCATCAGGCGCCGCGGCACTTCCGTGGTCGCCTCGAGAATGAACGTGTAGGGCCCCGGCGTGTTGGCCTTGAGCATGCGAAACACCTGATTGCTCACCTTGGCGTAGGTGGCGAGTTCGGACAGGTCGCGACACATCAGGGTGAAGTTGTGATGCTTGTCCAGGTGGCGAATCTGCTGGATGCGCTCCATCGAGCTCTTGTCGCCGATGTGGCAGCCCAGGGCGTACGCGGAATCCGTCGGGAACACCACCACAGCGTCATCGCGAATGATGTCCGCCGCCTGGCGGACGAGGCGTTGCTGGGGCGTTTCCGGATGAATATAAAAATACTGGCTCATGGCGACAAGGGCAGCTCTACTGCAATCACTATAGTTTGGGGTGCGCAATTACACCAGTTGGGTGTCCCTGTTACAATGGCCGCCTCTTGCAAATCCGGAAACTTGACCGACCGCAGTGAATCCATGAACGAGAAAGTTGCCGAGAGTCAAAAAAACAGCGAGCCCAAGGCGGAAAACCTGCTGATCAACCTGCTGATCAACATCGTTGCGCCGACCTTGATCCTGACCAAACTGAGCAGCGATGATTACCTGGGCACCACCAATGCCATCCTCATCGCCCTCAGTTTTCCCTTCGTGTATGGTCTGCGCGAAGTGCTGCGCACCGGCAGGGTCAACCTGTTTTCCGTGCTCGGTATCTTCAGCACCCTGTTGACCGGCGGCATCAGCTTGCTGGGACTCGCCCCCAAGTATCTCGCGCTCAAGGAAGCCGCCGTCCCGGCGATATTTGGACTGGCGACCCTGGTCTCCCTGAAAACCCCCTATCCGCTGGTAAAGACGTTCATCTACAACGACAAGATTCTCGACACCGCGACGATTGCCGAGACCCTGGCGCAGAAAGGCGGCCAGGCCGCGCTTGAATCGCTTCTCAAGGTGGCCTCGTGGATGGTGGCGGGCTCCTTCTTTCTTTCCTCGGCGCTCAACTATATCCTCGCTATCGCCATCGTGACCTCGCATCCCGGCACCGTGGAATACAACGAACAGCTCGGCAAGATGACGGCGCTGAGCTTTCCCGTCATCGCCGTACCCGCCACGCTGGTGATGATGGGCGCCATGTTCTACCTCTTCAGAGGCATCATGAAGCTCACCGGGCTCGACCTCGAACATCTCATGAAGCACAAGGAAAAATGACACCAATGTGGTACGCCATCATCAGCACAGACCGGCAAAACAGCCTGGAAAACCGCAAGAAATGCCGCCCCGCGCACATCGCCCGGCTCGAGGCTCTCAAAGAGCAGGGCCGCCTGCTGGTAGCGGGCCCCCATCCCGCCATCGATACCGAAGAGCCCGCTGAAGCCGGTTTCAGCGGCAGCCTGGTGATTGCCGAGTTCGACAGTCTGGTTGCGGCCCGCCAATGGGCGGACGAAGACCCTTACGTCGCAGGCGGCGTGTACGCCGATGTGATCGTCAAACCTTTCAAGGTCGTGTTGCCCTGAATCCACCTGACCGTGATTGCCCTGCCCATGACCTGCCTGCCCATGAAAAGGAATCTGCCATGATTCGCCATCTTGCCTTTTTCCTCGTCATCGGCGCCTTGCTCGGCGCGCCGGCTCTCGCCCAGGATCGCTACATCACGGATGAGCTGCGGGTGCCGCTGCGCGCTTCGCCCTGCGATGACTGCAGCGTGCTGCACGAAGGGCTTATGTCCGGCACCAAACTGAAGCTGGAGGAAAGATCGGGCACCTGGGCGCGCGTGAAACTGGAGAGCGGTCTCAGCGGCTGGCTGCCGTCAGCTTTACTGGTGGCCCAGGCACCCGCCCGCGAGCGCCTGGCCACGGCGCAGAACAGTTTGCAGACCCTTCGCGACGAAAACGAAACCTTGGCGCGCCGAATCAAGGATTTCGAGACGGCCTCGGGCGATGTCGCCGCACTCATAAAACAGCGCGAGGACGTGGAGGTGGAGCTCGCCGCGGCACGCAAGGTCGCCGCCAGCGCCTCCGCATTGCGGGAGCAGAATGAAACGCTGATCAAGGAAAATCGCATGCTGCAAAGCGAGATCGATGTGCTCATCGCCACCCGCGACCAACTGATGGGCGATCAGACGCAGAAATGGTTTCTCTACGGCGCTGTCGCGGTCTTTCTCGGCACGCTCCTCGCCGTGCTGGTGCCGCGTCTGAAGCCGCGGCGCCGCTTTTCCGAGTGGGGTTGAGCCGATGTTGGCGCTGCGTTTGCTGTTGAAAGCCGCATTGCTGGCCTGCTGTGTCGCGGCTTTTGGCGCCCAGGGCGCGGATACTCATGTGCCCGTGCAGGTGCTGGTGAAAACGGACCAGGGCGATTTCACCCTCGAGCTTTATCCGGACAGGGCCCCGAAAACCGTCGCCAACTTTCTCGACTACAGCCGCCGCTATTTTTACGATGGTCTGATATTCCATCGCGTGGTGAAGGACTTCGTCATTCAGAGCGGCGGCTATACCTTCGACCTGAGCGCCAAGGAAACCGATGAGCCGGTGGTGAACGAATCCGCCAATGGCCTGAAAAACACCCGCGGCTCGCTGGCGATGGCGCGCCACACCGATCCGGACAGCGCCACCAGCCAGTTTTACGTCAACCTGAAAAACAATTCGTCGCTCGACGCCAAGGGTGGCAAGCCCGGCTACACGGTATTTGGCAAGGTGATTTCCGGCATGGAAACCGTGGACGCCATCGCCGCCGTCAGAGTGCGCCGCGAAGGCGCCTTCACCCACCTTCCGGCTCAGCCGATACAGATCCTCTCCATTCGGGAGATCAGCGCACCATGATCAAGCTCAGCGTCAACCTCAACAAGATTGCCCTGATACGCAATTCCCGGCCCGGCACCTATCCTTCGGTGACCGAGCACGCCAAAATTTGTCTGGCGGCGGGCGCCGACGGCATCACCGTACACCCGCGCCCCGACCAGCGCCATATCCGCCCGGACGATGTCCGCGATCTCGCGGCGCTGTTGCGTCGCGACTACCCCGACATCGAGTTCAATGTGGAGGGCAACCCCTTCGCACCGGCACAAGACAGTTATCCAGGCTTCATGTCTCTCGTCGAGGAAACGCTGCCTCAGCAGTGCACCCTGGTGCCGGACAGCGACGAACAACTGACCTCGGACCACGGCTTCGACCTGACCGCGAGCGCGGCGCGCCTGGAGCCGGTGATCCGCCGCCTGCGCGATCAAGGCATGCGCGTCAGCCTGTTCATGGACCCGGATCTGGAGCAGATCCGTCTGGCAAAAGAGGTCGGCGCCGACAGGATCGAACTCTATACCGGCCCCTACGCCGAGGCCTGGGGCGACCCTGCCCGCCTCGCTCCGCTCCACGATCGCTATGCCGCCGCGGCGGCCCTTGCCAACGACATCGGTCTCGGTGTCAACGCCGGACACGACCTCAACCTCGACAACCTGGTGCGGTTTCGCGAGATGCCGGGGTTGCTCGAAGTTTCCATCGGCCACGCCTTCACCGTCGACGCTATCGCCATGGGGATGACGGCGGCCACACGCGCCTACAAAGCGGTGCTTGGCGGCGCTTGAGCGCATGCCGCGGCCGCGCCTCAATATCGTCGGCAGTGGCAGGGTTGCGCGAACCCTGGGACGCTTGCTGCACCAGCACGGCCTTGTGGAGATAGGCGCCATCCACAGTCGCAGCGCCCGTAACCGCGACGACGCACTGACGTTCATCGGCGCCGGCACAAGCGTTGCGCGGCTCGAAGAAATGGCCGCTGCGCCGCTGTGGCTCATCGCCGTGAGCGATGACGCCATTCTCTCCGTCAGCGAACAGCTTGCGGCAATTTCCGGGCAGCACTGGCGCGGATGCTGCGTCTTCCATTGCAGCGGCATTCACAGCTCCGACACCCTCGCGGCGGTTGCGGCGCGGGGCGCGGCCACGGCAAGCCTGCATCCCATCCACAGCTTCGCCGATCCGGCAAAATCGGTGCGCGAATTTCGCGGAACCTTCTGCACGCTGGAAGGCGACGAGGCGGCCGTGGCCACCCTTGTCGCCATGCTCGATATTCTCGGCGCTCCCCATACCAGGCTGGCGCCCGAACACAAGGCGCTGTACCACGCGGCCACGGTGGCGGCCAGCAATCATCTGGTTGCACTCATTGCCACCAGTCTCACCATGCTCGAGGCGGCGGGCATTTCCGGGCAACAGGCGCGCCGCATGATTTCGCCGCTGGTGACTGGCAGTGCCGCAAACGCCCTGGAATTCGGGCCGCAGCGTGCGCTAACCGGCCCGGTGCTGCGCGGCGACGCCGACAGCGTTCGCCGCCATCTCGAGGTCATTGCAAAGCAGCTGCCCGAGTTGCTGCCGTCCTACCGGATCATAGCGCAGGAGGCGCTGGCGCTGGCTGATAAAATCGGTGTTGCCCTTGATCCAGGTCATGACTTGATCCGGGAGCTGCTGTCATCCTAGGATGAACTCATTGATCTCGATCAGGAGCAAGTTCTCATGTTGAGTGAAGATAAGGCAGCCCTCGGCAATCTTGGCAAAGTGATTCTCGGCGGCATCGTCATCACCGTGGTGCTGATCACCGTCGCCGTTTTCATCGCCTGAGTCTGGCTGCACGCGCTTTTTCAGCTGTCCGATGCGTC
>Ga0265293_10014334_pt1 | contig 10085 bp, 9 predicted proteins | sample Munlanlewell138R_FD_192505 | JGI IMG/M metagenome (GOLD analysis project Ga0265293, IMG submission 192505) | Leachate microbial communities from a municipal landfill in Southern Ontario, Canada - Leachate well 138R | ecosystem: Engineered > Solid waste > Landfill > Unclassified | place: Canada...
AGGGCTCCATGGCAAAAAGAACGAGAAAGAGCAAAAAAGAGCAGTCGGAGCTCAAGTTTGACCAGAAGCTCCTGTTGAATCAGTACATCTTGACGAGATTCGGCATTTCGAGTTTGGAGGAGTTATCCAAGGAGTCAAGAAGCACGTGGCTGAACAAAATCGATGATGAGGGAGTCACTGGTCATTGTGAACAGTTGTATGCGAAATTGAAGCGCAGTGGCAACAAAAAAGGGTTGATTGACAGGGATGAGCTCAAACGTTATGACAAAAACATCGTTGAGCACATGAAGAAAATCAATAAAACCCGTTCCAATCCATTGGTTTTAAAATACTTTCAATATTTTTCACTGCTTTTTGTGGAATACTATTTGGACCAGTATTTTAATAATCGCTCGGGTTTGCTTGATGGTTTGAACGCTTTTCTCTTCAAGTTTAATGACGAGCACCCCGATGACACCTATGAGCCGTATCAGGAGAGCGACCTTAACAAAATCGCTATTTGGAGCGCCACCGGCAGCGGTAAGACGATTCTTATGCAGATCAATTATTTTCAATATCTGCATTACTGCGGTGGCAAGCTGCCTGATGATGCCAGCTTCATCCTGCTAACACCCAGAGAAGGGCTCTCTCTCCAGCATGGTGAGGAGTACAGCGCTTCGAACATTTCCGCGGGAATTTATAATAAATCAGTTGGTCGCTGGATGTTAAGGTCCAATGAAATCAGCATTCTTGAAAACACGAAGCTGGGTGATAAAGACCAGGAAAAAACCGTTTCGGTAAAGCGCTTTGGCAATCGTAACGTCGTCTTTGTGGATGAAGGGCACCGAGGCTCCACGTCCGGCACAGATGGCGCATGGCAAAAATATAGGGATGAGCTCTGCTCGGAGGGGTTTTCTTTTGAGTATTCGGCCACCTTTGGTCAGGCGATTGCGGCTGCCAATGACAAATCACTTTCTGAGCGCTACGGCAAGTGCATTATTTTCGACTACTCCTACAGGCATTTCTATGGAGACGGCTACGGTAAAGATTATAACATTATCAATCTGCCTGAAAATAGCAGGGATGGGAGGCGCGCTTTGTACCTGACCGCTTGCCTCCTCACCTACTACGAGCAAAAAAAGCTCTATTTGGATAAAGAAAAGGAGTTCAATCCTTATAACATAGAAAATCCGCTTTTCGTTTTTGTCGGAGCCAGTGTGAATGCGGTTCGCACTCAAGCCGGCAAGAGAATTTCCGATGTTGTAGATATTCTGCTGTTTTTTAAAGACTTCATGACTGACACGAAGCGCTCCAAGAGCAGGATAAAGCTACTGCTTTCCAAGAAGTCTCCCCTGCTGGACCGGGAAGGTAACGATATTTTTCGAAACGCTTTTCCGTACTTGGTAAAGCTCAATTTACCTGCGGAAGTTATTTATGAAGATATACTGAAAATTGTGTTCAATTGTGCCAATATTGGGGCGATTTTTCATCTTGAGAAATTGCGAGGGGTTAGCGGTGAGATTCGGCTCCGGCTTGGCGATAACGACCCCTTTGGTGTTATCAATGTGGGCGATGACTCGGCATTGCTGAAACTCTGCGGGGAACACGGTTTTACAACGGATACTATTGATTTTTCCGATTCGTTGTTTCATGGAATTACGAAGCCTGATTCAACCATCAACCTGCTTATCGGTTCAAAGAAGTTTACCGAGGGCTGGAATTGCTGGCGCGTCTCCACCATGGGGCTAATGAACGTTGGGCGAGGCGAAGGGAGCGAAATTATTCAGCTCTTTGGCCGCGGCGTTCGCCTGAAGGGCTACGAAATGTCGCTTAAACGCAGTAGTTTTCATAAGGAGGGCTACCTTAAGATGCATGCCCCAGAGCATATTAGTATTTTGGAAACGCTTAACATTTTTGGCATTCGAGCGAACTACATGAAACAGTTTAAGGAATACCTCGATAAAGAGGGTGTTTCTACTAAGAAGAAAGCGCCTCTCGTTTTGAAAATGCCGGTTATCCGTAATAGTGAGTACAAAAAATATGGGCTTCACTCTCTTCGGGTCAAAGATGGCGAGGACTTCAAAAAGGTGGGGCCCAGACGAGTTTTTCAATATAGTAAAGAGGTCCCCAAAGTCACGCTTGATTGTTATTCCAGTGTTCAGTTTTTGTCCTCTTTTGTTTACAAAGGCGTTGCAATCCGGAAAACAGAAAGGCTATTAGAACGAAAGCATCTTGTTTTTGTGGATTATGAATCCATTTATACTGAGTTGCAAAAATATAAGGTCGAAAAAGGGCGTCACAATATAACTATATCACAAAAAAATATTAAAAATCTTCTTTTACTAGATAAGTGGTATGCTCTTCTTATTCCGGAGGACGAGCTTAAAATACAAAGTTTTAAAGATTATGAACGATTTGAAAAAATCGTCATAGCGTTGCTTAAAAAATATCTGGATAAATTTTACTACACTGAACAAAACCGATGGGAGTCTGACATCGTCGGCTATGAGCTTGTGCCAATGGATGATAGGAACGAAAACTTCCTGAATGAGGAAAAAGATAAGTATAGCATTACGGTTGAAGAAACAGATGAAAACATAATAAATTGGCTGCATAATATTATTAAAGAAGTAGAAAATGCCAGTAAAGAAAATAGATTTCCAAATTTTTCTATAGATGCTCAAGGCAGTATAGAGGCAATTCTCGCTCCAATTCATCTCTACAATCCACTACTTCACCTTAGTGATTGGAATAAAACCATAGATATTTATCCTATTGAACTAAATAATAGCGAAAGAGATTTTGTTAAAGATCTTTGTGACTATATTAAAAATGAGAATGTCTCCTTTCAAGATAAAGAAATTTATCTAATGCGTAACCGTAGCAGGCGAGGGGTTGGCTTTTTTGAAAGCGCAGGGTTTTATCCAGATTTCATTCTCTGGATACTTACTGGAGGTAAACAATACATCACGTTTATTGACCCGCACAGCATGAAATGGGAAGCGAAAAATTCCGATAAGGTTGGGCTATACAAAAAATTGAAGGAGGAGATCGAACCCAAACTGGGAGAAGAGAATATCGTGCTGAATTCTTTCATTCTTTCTCCAACACGGCATGACAATTTACCAGATCAGATGACTTCTCCGGAAGAATGGAAAAAGAATCATGTGTTGTTTATGAGTGAAGCCGACTATATTAAGTATCTTATTGAAGGAATTCTAAAGGATGTTGAAGTGGCGGAACTGAAATAGCAAAGAGTAGCCCCCGCTACTCGTGGCGGAGGCTGTCAATGGGGTCGAGGTTGGCGGCTTTCCAAGCGGGGTAAGAGCCAAAAATAATCCCGACGACCGAACAGATCACCAGACCAATCACCACCCAATCCACCGGAAGGGTCATCGGTAACCTGCTCGATGGTATCCTCATAGGTCTTGCGGTCGTGAGCCTCGATGAGGAAGTTCATGCTGCGCCGGTGGCCGTAGTAGTTCATCGCCGTGGTGAGCGGTATGAGAAGCATGTTGTCGCTGCCCGCATCAAAGAGGGAGCCTTTCTTCTTTAGTTGAGACCGCAGGTTAAAACCGCAGGTGAAAAATAAAAGTAATGTCTATATTAAGTATGGCGTTGGGATAGTGTTATCATGTAGCACTGAAGCAAGGATAATGTGTATTTTACTATGAGTTTAGGTCAATTGATAGAGAGGTTGCTTGAATGGGACGATTTTGGCGGTAGCGGTCGGGGCTGGGACAGAGAAGCTAACATGAGCGTGAATGCCGTGGATGCTTACGAATCCGGCGCAAAACCAATATCACAATGGAACAAGACAGATATAATTAAGTACATGGCTCAGGAGGGTGCCGACAGCAGGGTTATTCAGGCGGCCAAAGAGTTAAACATAAAATGGTTAAAGATACTGTTTCTGGATAGGGAAGGCTGGCATCATATAGGCAAACGGTATAAAAAAGTAGATTTTCACCGGGTTAAGGTGTTTGATGCGCTTGATAAGGAATTCTTTCGTGAGATGCGTTTTGCTCTTTATAGTGAAATTACTAATCGGGATAAAGACTTTCTTTCAGACACGAAAATCCAAGGCTGGGTCGGTAAATATCTCGGGCGAGTGTTACTGGAAGCTTTGTTAGAGTTAAGTGATATTTATCAGGAGGTCAGCTATAAAAGTGTACCTAAAGATTACCATGAGCGGTTTGATAACTGGAAGGAAACCTATGGTGATATTGGGATGTACATTAAACCGTTTGCATGATATATAAAAATGATGGTGAAAAAAAAAGTTGGGGCCTATATTAAGTATGGGATGCCCGTTGGGTGGGCAGATAGACAATAGTTTATCTCAAGATATTTTAAAGTATCGGATTTGAAAATTATAACAAAAAGAAAGAAATTATAGACATGAAGAAATATAGAGCTATTAGAAACAGTTTGCGCCGGGTACAGGAAACCAGGCGGGTAGGTGGTTTAGGTCGGGTTAGAAGGGGCAGGGTTAGCAGGTATCCGGGCATCGAGAACATTGTAAATGATGATTTAAGTAATATTGGCGAGCAGCTTACGTATTTTAGAGTAGAAGAAACTGCCCCTGGTGAATATGAATTATTTGGGCCTGTTTACAGATATGTTGATTTTACTTATAAAGGTGTACGGTTTCATGCTATGTCAAGTGGGGCTGGTTATTTAGGTTTAGAAGAAGACGGCAGAACTGTGTATGCAGAAGTTTTATTTGCAGGGTCAAAGTACAGTGATTATATTGAGCTTACTAGCTTAGATGATATTGAATTGAATTCTGATGAAGAAGATGCTCTTTTAGAACAAGTAGTAAAAAGAACTAATGTTGTAGAGACAGTTGATATAATTGATGAATTGAGAGATGATAAGTATACCGTTGATTGGGTACGTTCTGAATTGAAAGAATATGCTAATACAAATGAAAGCCGCAGAAGGGTAATTGAATCTCGGGGCAGGGTCCGACGGAAAGCAGGGATGCCCAGGATGCTCGCAAACCGGCCTGTACGGGGCCGCAAGGTTACGGAAGGCAGGTTATCCTCGAGGCGCAGGTTAAAGGCTTCAGGAGGCGTCCAGGGCCGTTTAAGAAGGCGTTCTGTCATGGAAGGCAAGCGCAGGAACCCAGTCAAGAAAACATCGCTGGCAGAACGTATTTTTAGGGTTACGAGAGGCGAAAGCCTGTGGAAGCTGAATAGTTAGCGGACTGTAATGTTATGTATATTTCAAAGTTATATCAGTTATGTGAGAACTTTGAATTAAGTGTTGCCGGCAAGAAAAGGCTGGAAGAAGAGCTTCGGGAACTTTTACAGTCCGCTAAAACCCTTGCCGGCAACGTACATACTTCAAGGCAACAGCGGTGGGTTAACCAGGCTTATCAGGCTGGGATTGAATACAGGGAAGAGTACAATGTTTTGCGTAAAGCAGGGGAGGTTGATATTCGGTACGCCCCGTTAAAATACATGACATTATATCATTACTCAGATGAGACGGACATGTATTTTAACCATTACGATTCAAGATACTTTTTTACGCTTGGATTTGAGAATGAACCCAAACCAAGGTTAGTTACTGGCTATAGATTCGGTAAGTTTAGAAAGCTTTCTTATAATTACAGGGATAATCTGCCGGAGCAAGGTGTTAGCGTTTTTTATGTGGATGGCGAGCCAATTGATTATACTGTTTTATCTACGTCAACTTTATGGTGGAGCGATGATGTTTATACGGTAACAGGTTGGTTAATGGACGGTGTTTTTGGCTCTGATGGTGAACCAATGATATTACCATGCTGGGAAGATGATTAAAACGATTACGATAAAAGCGTATGGTCGGCCCGAGATACTCCGGTTGACCATTCAATCCTTGCTATTGGATACCGGTAGCAAGGATTGGTTTTATTGTATCTCGGCAGATTACAGTGATGACATTGATACGGTTGTTAGTACGATACAAGAAGAACTGGACGGCAAGGTAGATTACACAATAATAACCAGCGACACCAGGCTGGGGATAGCAAGAAACCATTATAAAGCTGTTGCATATGCCTTTGAAGAGTTAGGTTCAGATTGGAACTTGGATTTTGATGATGATTATATTGTTCATACTGGCTGGAACAATCTTTGCACTTATTACATTGATGTGTTATTTAAGGTATATCACACAATGTTTAGCGGACACTTACAATCATTATATCCATTTGGGAATATAGATAATTTTTATTTACCCGAGGAGTTAATTTGGTTAAGCAGGCATTATAGTCATCATGGTACTTTATTACCAAGATATAAATGGCAGGATGGTTATAATACATATTTAAAGAATTATGTTGACAGAGGCGGGTTATCTTGCGAGGGTGCGACTATAGGTTGGATTAAAGAGAATGGACTGCGAACAGCCAGACCGGTTGTAAGCCGGATTGAGTACCAGCCCAATAACGGTGTTAATTGGAATATAGAATCTTGTGTGCAGGCGAATGCAAGCATGGTATACACAGATAAACATATAGATAGATTCAGACTGCTGGGCATGTTTGAATAGTTATGATTTGTATATTTGATTGTTAGATAATAGAAAGGAATAAGGTTATGTCTGGTTATTTACCTGATTATTCAATGAGTGTTAGGGCAGCGCAAGCCTACGATGAAGGCGAGAAGCCGTTATCTAAGTGGCGCAAGGCTGATATTTTATCCGCTGCATTAAAAATATTGTCTGATTCAGATTTATCAGAGCAGGAAAAGAAAGATAGATATAGTTATCTGGAGAAACTACCATTAAACCGGCTAAAAGGTTATTTAATTCAAAGTTCATGGCATCATACATCCAGTAAATACAACGAAACTAATTTTTATTATCTTGATGAAGAGGTTTTGACTGATGAGGACCCGAAAAACTTTTATGATTATGAAGGCAATCAGGAAATTTTAGACAGGCTAGATAAGACTACTAAAGATGACCGGCATTATTACGCTTTAGTTAGTTATGAAGAATTTGGCGGAACTAAAAGATGGACCAAAGTTAATACAATAGAAACGTTTGCTGAAATAGTGGGCGACTGGGCTTATTGTGGACTGAATCGAATTAGGAAGAGATACAGCGGTAACTATTTTTATGTAGATAGGATAATAGACGAAAAAGAATATAAAAGATTAGTCAAAGAAGAAAAGAAAAAAACTGAGGTTCGGTTGGCAGAGCTTGAAGCTATACGCACAGAAACCGTAAAAAAAGAAAAAGAAGAAAAGAATAAAGCTTTGGAAAAAGAAAGATTAAAGGCAATTGAATATAAAGATTATGTTGTGCCAGAAGGGGTTAGTATAATTCCTAATAAAGCTTATCTTAATAATCGCTATATGGAATCCGTTATATTACCTAGCACTCTAACCAAGATAGGTAAAGAAGCTTTTAAAGAATGTAGAAAATTAAGTTATGTAGAGTTTAACTCCGATATTCCAGTTTTACCTGCTTCATTGTTTTATGGCTGTTCTTTATTACAGAATATCGTTTTACCCGTAAATTTAAAACATATTTATTGGAATGCTTTTGCTTATTGTAATTCACTAAAAACTATTACTCTTCCTGAAGGATTAGAAACAATCAAAGGAAACGCTTTTTATAGTTGTAAGTCATTGGCTACAGTTCGTTTTCCTGAGACGCTGCAATCTATTGATAATGCGGCATTCTTATTTACTTCGTTAAAAGAAGTAGTTTTACCAAAAGGAGTAGTTTTAGGTGATAATGTTTTTCCGACTGATGCCAAGGTGGTAATATCTGAAAACAGGATAAGAAATATACCTGATTTAATTAGCGGCCTTTCCATTTTTGGATAAGTTACTGTTACGGTTACGGTTAGGGCCAGAAGCTTGGCTAGCACAGGTGGAGGAAGTGGGACTTTACCAGGTTAACCTTCCTCTTTTTTTTTGGTATGTACACTGAATTTGGCGTTTAATAGGATTGATATGTATTTTATGGATACATTATTTTGGATGGTTTTAGTGTTTGGTACCGGATTATGGACAGCCTGTCAATTCGGGATGGGCAGCGTTTGTTTGATACTGTGTTTTTTTATGCTGGCATTTTTGGGTTTTATATGGTTAATCGAAAATAAAAATGAATCTACCGATAAAAAAGAATAATGAAAAATAGGTTGTACACTGAAGGTTATACAATCGTTTTAAACGATACTATGTGGAACGGCAGGGCGTTAATGACCGCCCGTTTTAAGTACGAGCCACATATAAAAAATTGGATTTACCGGAATGCACCAGGGAAGGTATTTATTGATGTAGGTGCCAGCTACGGCATACACGTATTGAATGCAGCTCGGGCAGGGGCAGAACATGTGTATGCGTTTGAGGTTATCCCCGAGGTATATAAATGTTTACTTGAAACGGTTAAATTAAATAGTTTACAGGATAAAGTTACCTGTTATAACGTTGCGATTGGGGATTCGGAAGGCGAAAGTCATCTGTTAAAAGATATAGATGATAATGGGATGATGAACTGGGATAACTCGGGTGAAAGCGGCCGGAAAGTACCTGTTAAACCGTTATTAGGATATTTAGAGAATCTACCGCCGGAAGATACAATCTTTTTAATGGATGTGGAAGGCTCGGAGTTTAAGGTAATGCTAGGCATAGCCGATTACATTAAAAAATATAAACCGAGGATTGCATTCGAGATACTCCGGTTTTGTTTTACCAAGGATGAGATAGCCGATAACATCCAATGGTTATCGGGCATAGGATACGGCTTCCAGTTGTTTGACCGGCCAAACCAGACCGGACTGGTTACAAACAGTGTACCAGAACTATTAAATAAGATTGATGAAATGAAGGACGGGGTAATGGATATTGAGCTTATACCTTGATGGGAGCATGAAGTTATGAATGGTAGTATAAAAAATGATATAGACATAATTGCAAGCGGGATACAAGTTTTGCTTGAATCAAGTCACCGGATAGAAAACAAGCTGGATAGTATTCAGACTCCAAGGCTAGGAAGGGGTCTGCCAGCCAGAAGAAGGGGTGCACCGGAACGGGTCGTTAGGGCACCAAAACAGGCTCGGCCTGTATCAACAGGGTTAAAAAATGCTTTGTGGATAAACCGGTATACGCCAACGTTAAGCCAAGAGAAAGAGCTGGCACAGGAATGGGGTGTCCAACTGGTTGACATTGAATCGGGGATACATCTGGGCAAACTAAATTTAACCGATGATAAAGATGTATCCAGTTATTGTGAAACAATTAGCCGGTTAATAAAGGAGTACAGGTTATCAGCGTTAGTAGGTGTATTTCCACCGCCGGTGTTACCGTATATACTCAGGTTAAAGGATATATTGATTTTAAGTAGTTGGATGGTACAGCGGTTGGGGTTATCACCTAAGCTAAGCCGGGGGCTATACGAGCATAGATGTTTTGTCCGTATAAATTTTTAGGGTTAAATGTATATTTAGCGTTTAATAGAAATGATGCTTGTGCCGGTGTGGCGGAAATGGCAGACGCACGGGACTTAAAATCCCGAGTCCTTTAAAAGACGTGAGGGTTCGATTCCCTCCACCGGCACCATATAAGGATAAGGTTTGTGTATCGTGTAATATCCACAAGAACGGAGTGTATATATGAGTAAAGAGAATGAAAATGGGCAAACTACAAAGACTAGTAGGGATGTGGAAACCATAACACATTTATGTTATGTGAGGATGTTATCACTGATTAGTAAATTCAAGCTTTGTGAAAGCTGTGTGATGGAGATGCTTGTTCAGGCAACATATATTAAATCTGAGGTTGAAAAGGAGTCAGATGAGAAAGTTGAAGTTGATGTCGGTCTGCTTAGGTTCGGCGCTCTTCCAATGGCGAAGTGGGAGCCAGAGGATATCCGTTTGATGAAGGATGCTATTACTGATGTTATCCAGCAGCCTTATTTTTGCCAGAGCTGTAAGTTATTGTTAGATGAAGAGTTATCTAATTTACAAAACAGTACAGAAAACGAAAACAAGAAAGGAATAGAAAAATATGGAAACAAATAAAAATAGTGATTCTAAGTTGCTTGAACAACTTGGTTATGTGATGTTATTGTTAGCGTTAAGGCACACAAGTTTTTGTCCA
>Ga0265293_10014336_pt1 | contig 10084 bp, 9 predicted proteins | sample Munlanlewell138R_FD_192505 | JGI IMG/M metagenome (GOLD analysis project Ga0265293, IMG submission 192505) | Leachate microbial communities from a municipal landfill in Southern Ontario, Canada - Leachate well 138R | ecosystem: Engineered > Solid waste > Landfill > Unclassified | place: Canada...
CTTTCTGTCTGCTACGGCGACCACCGAGACCGTGCCATCGTTGACATTGTTGACGAAAAGACGGGCGCCGTCGCTGGACAAGACGACATGCTCGGGACTGCGGCCCACCACGGCGTTCCACCGGACGATCCACCGTGCCGTGTCCACCTCGCTGACGGTGTCATTGCCGGCGTTGCTGACATAGAGACGGTCGCCGCCAGGCGCGAAGGTCGCGTAATTGGGCAACGGCCCGGTCGCGACCGTCGCGACCACCTCATAGGAGCCGAGGTCGATAGCGCTGATTGATCCGTAGTTGGGATGTGTGACAACAGCGAACCGGCCGTCGCCACTGACTGCGACGTGATGGACGGCGCCGGGTACGTCGATGCGCCGGACCACGGACCCGTCGGCCGTTCGAACGACCGAGACCGTGCTGACCTGCGCCGCGGCATTCTTGGTATCAGTGGGCGCCACGCTATGATGTGCAGCATGCTCGTCGTCGGAGACGCCCGTCGGCTTCGCGATCGCTTCGCCGCCGGATACGCGCGTCTCGAAGCTTCCTGCTATCAGGAACCGCCCGTCGGGTGTTCCGGCGAGGCCATGAACCGCCACCGGTCCGCTTATCGTATCGACGATTTCGTCCTTCGCAGCATCGACAGCGACGATCTTGTTCTCTCCGCCGAGGGGTACATACACGAGCGGCTCCGCAAAAGCCGCCTGCGCTCCCAACACGAGGGTTATCAATCCCGTCCAGGCGGCGACCACCCGGGAAATCGATGTAACGTTCATAGCTTGTTGTTCCTTGCGGTAAGGCGCATTGCCGCGCCGGGATGGGATGTTTCTAGATCTTGGCCGAACGCAGGCGCAGCGCATTCAAGACCACCGACAGCGAGGAGGCGGTCATCGCAAACGCGGCGAACATCGGCCCGATCAGGATGCCGACAAATGGATAGAGGATCCCGGCGGCGATCGGTACACCAGCCGCGTTGTAGATCAACGCGAAGAACAGGTTCTGCCTGATGTTGCGCATGGTCGCCAGCGACAGCTTGCGCGCGCGCACGATGCCGTCGAGATTGCCCTGGACCAGCGTGAAGCCGGCGCTTTCTATCGCCACGTCGGCGCCGGTGCCCATGGCGATGCCGACATCGGCCTGTGCCAGCGCGGGGGCGTCGTTGACGCCATCGCCTGCCATCGCCACGCTCAGGCCCTTGGCCTGCAGTTCCCTGATGATGCGGGCCTTGTCCTCGGGCAGCACGTCGGCGCGGATCTCATCGATGCCCAGGCGTGCGGCCACCGCCTTGGCGGTGCGCTCGTTGTCGCCGGTGGCCATGATGATGCGAAAGCCGAGCTCGTGCAGCGCCTCGAGCGCAGCCGGCGTGGTGGCCTTCACCGGGTCGGCAACGCTGACCAGCCCGGCGATGGCGCCGTCAAGCACGACGAACATCACCGTCTCGCCCTCGTCGCGGCGGGCATTGGCGGTGTCCGCCAGCTTGCCGCCGTCCAGGCCCAGCTGGGTCATCAGCCTGGCATTGCCCAGCGCCACCGGCTTGCCGTCGACCATGCCCTTCACGCCCATGCCGGTCACGGCCTCGAACTCATCGGCCCGGCCGAGCGTGATGCCGCGCGCCTCGGCGCCGGCGACGATGGCATCAGCCAGCGGATGTTCGGATCCCATTTCCAGCGTCGCAGCCAGCCGGAGTACCTCGGTTTCGTCGTGCCCCTCTTCAGGCAGTACCGCCACCAGTTTTGGCTTGCCTTCGGTCAAAGTGCCGGTCTTGTCGACAATCAGCGTATCGACCTTGGCGAAGCGCTCCAGCGCCTCGGCGTTCTTGATCAGCACGCCAGCCTGCGCGCCACGGCCGGTGGCCGTCATGATGGACATCGGCGTGGCCAGCCCCAGCGCACAGGGGCAGGCGATGATCAGCACCGCCACCGCCGAGACCAGCGCGTACGAGAGCGCCGGCACCGGCCCCCAGATCGCCCAGGAGATGAACGACAGGATCGCAACCGCAATGACCGCGGGCACGAACACGCCCGCCACCTTGTCGGCAAATTTCTGAATCGGCGCCCGCGAGCGCTGTGCCGCGGCCACCATCTCGACGATCTGGCTGAGCATGGTGTCGGCACCCACCCGGGCCGCTTCCATGATCAGGCTGCCGGTGCCGTTGATGGTGGCGCCGGTGACCTGGTCGCCGGCGACCTTTTCCACCGGGATGGGCTCGCCGGAGATCATTGACTCGTCTATCGAAGAGCGGCCCTCGAGCACCACCCCGTCCACCGGTACCTTGTCGCCGGGGCGCACCCGCAGGTGATCGCCCACGTGCACGTCTTCCAGCGGGATCTCTTCTTCGCTGCCGTCAGGGCGGATCACCCGGGCGGTCTTGGGCGCCATGTCCAGCAGCGCGCGGATCGCCTGGCCGGTGCCTTCCCGGGCGCGCAGTTCCATGACCTGGCCCAGCAGCACCAGGGCGACGATGACCGCCGCCGCTTCAAAATAAACGCCAACCGTGCCGTCCGCCCGGCGAAAGCCCTCGGGGAAGATGCCCGGCACCAGCACCGCGACGATAGAGAAGAGATACGCTGCGGCAACCCCCATGGCGATCAGGCTGAACATGTTGAGGTTCATGGTGCGAAACGAGTTCCAGCCGCGCACGAAGAAGGGCCAGCCCGACCACAGGATCACCGGGGTGCTCAACACCAGCTCGAGCCACAACGCGCCCCGCTCACCAAAGAAGTCGCGGATCGCTCCCAGGCCCAGATACGGGGCCATCGCCAGCACCAGCACCGGGGTCGTGAGGACGGCCGCGACCCAGAAGCGGCGGGTGAAATCAACCAGCTCCGGGTTCGGCCCCACGTCGCCTGCCGCGGCTGATTCCAGCTCCAGCCCCATGCCGCACAGCGGGCAGGCGCCGTGCGTGATCTGCCGCACCTCGGGGTGCATCGGGCAGGTGTAGACGGCGCCGACGTGGCCGGCGGGCACCGTGTCGTACTTGCCGCCACGAACCGGCTCGGTGGCCTTGTGATCGGCATGCGCCTGCGCATCGTCGCTGCCCACGGGCACGAGGTGCATGCCGCACTTCGGGCAGTCACCCGGTTGATCGGACACCACTTCCGGGTGCATGGGGCAGGTGTACTGAGCGGCTCCCTGCTTGCCGTCCTGCGCGTGTTCTGGCCGTTTTACAGGCTGCTGAGTCATGAAATCGCCCTTGTTGCTGTTGGTGAGCCGAATGTCGGACCCTCAAGTATGAGCGACACGGAGGAAGGGTGGCGCAATGGAAAGCGGTGGCTGTGGTCTTTCACGGGTGTTGATCCCGTGATCGGAAAGAGAAAAACACGGGGGAGGGAGCTTGTAAGCGATCAGCGCCCATGCTGCATTGATATACAGGAGTTTAGCGGAGTGTCCATGTCAATCAGATGACGCCACCATGACAATCTTGTAATGTAATAATTATGCAACGCTGATTTTGCATTGCAATCGGCGTTGAGCCGAAAGCTCACGATCTGGTTGGGCTCTTTTCTCAAATAATATTAATGTGTTTATCTTTTAACCGCTAGCAGCCTGTCGGACTTTTTCCTAAAACTCGGCCGTTCCTTTAAACGGCCCTTCCTTCAACAGCGCAACAGATAAAATTTGCGTTACCGCAACCGCACCGCAGGTCATGAGCAATTTCATCAGCGCCGGGCGCGCCACCGCCTACCTGCTGCCGCCCTCGGTCGATGAGTGGCGTGCCCAAGATCATCTGGCGCGCTTTGTCGTCGAAGCCATAGTCCAGCTCGAGCTGAGCGAGCTGACCCGCAAATATGTAGGGTGCGGCAGCAAAGCCCATCACCCGGCCACCTTGCTCGCGCTCTTGGTCTACGGCTACGCCTCCGGCGTATTCTCCAGCCGCGAGCTCGAGCGTGCCACCTACGGCTCGGTGGCCTTTCGCGTCATCGCCGGCAACCCCCACCCCGACCACGACACCCTGGCCAGCTTTCGCAGCCGCTTTGTCGACGAGATTGCAGCGCTGTTCGTGCAGATGCTGCAACTGGCCCAGGAGGTGGAGCTGCTGCAGCTGGGCACGGTGTGCCTGGACGCACCAAGATCAAGGTCAACGCCTCACGCCACAGCGCGCTCTCGCACGGACACATCGCCCGGTTGCAAAGTCAGCTGGAGCTCGAAGTTGATGAGCTCTTGGCCTTGGCCGAGCAAGCCGACAGCGCGGACATCCCCGATGGCATGAGCCTGCCCCATGAAACCGGGATGCACCGGGAGCGCCTGGCCGCCAAGGCCAAGGCCAAGGCCAAACTGGCCGAACGCGCCCAGCGCCGCTCGGGCAATGGTTGGTGCTTCCGCCAGTGGTCATTGGCCTCTTGAGGCGTCAAGGGCAGGATGGGGCTGGATAAGGTCTTCGATCGCTCTAGATACGCCCCCTGTGTATCGATAGATTATGAATACCACCGCAGGAAGGCAGCCGCAGTCAATGCGATGATAGCCAGCATGGTCAGGGTTTGCCAGGTCATCGTGGCGCGTAGGCCCGTGTACGGGTCACGCGCGCGCAACGATACGGCGATAAGCACAAACGCGGTGATGGCGCACACGATCTTGATGGTCAGCGCCACGATGGCAACGCCGTGAATGTCGGGCAGCTGGTGGTAGAAGTAGAGACTCACCAGCCCAAACAAGGTGCCGCTGGCGATTTGTACCGCCCACCCCGACATGGTCAGCCACAGTACACCGCGCTCACGTGCAGGTCGGCCGGTGATCAGGCGATGGATGGGCACAGCCACCACGACCACTGCGCCAAAGTTATGGGCAACCTGGGTCAGTGCGTAAACAAGGTTTTGCCAAGTCAAAGCACTCATCCGACGTGAATGCTGACGCAATCCTCGGCGCCGGTAGCGACGTGAGCCCGGTTGGCCACCTGGATGCAGATGGCATGCTTTCCTGGTGACAGGTCCATACCGTCGAGTGTGAAGCTGCCCTTGAGCTGGCGTGTTTGGCCAACCAGTTCACCGTCCACGTAAACGTGCAGATGGTCCACTTGGGGGCCAGGCGCGGCGCTGAAGACGAGTTCGTCCGGGTTTTTGACTTTGAGTGCCACACCGTTCTTCTGTGAGGCGGCGCTGATCGTCAGATCGGCGCCCAGGCTGGGGGACCCCAGCAGTGCCGATCCGGAGACCAGAGCGGCAAACGATGCCAGCGTGCGAAAAGATATCATGCGGATTCCAACATTCCTTATTGGCCTTTGGGCGTATCCCAGATGACGAGGTCATGGTCACTGCTGTCGGCGACGAAGATGGCCAGCATCTTTGCAGGTCCAGTGTCGCTCGCGTTTTCACTGATGACGTGGTGATCACCTGGCCTTTCGGTCCAGTTCTCGCCTGCGTGAAAACCCATCTCCTGGCCGTCGTTGACCTTGCCGCGAATGGCACCGGACAGGATGTAGGCGAGAACGAATGCAGCGCCGTGGCGATGCGGGGGGATTTTACCCCCAACGTGTAGTCTACTGTGACTAGTTCACTATGACTCCGGTCAGTGTTTTGCTCGGAGCATTTGCGATGGCCTGGCCTTGCTGAGCAGGTTCGACCGCCACGACTGCAGGGCTTGCGGTGGCTGGAAAAGAGGCCGCTGAGATCGCCAAGGTTAAGGTTCGTATCCTCGCCTTCCTTGCCTCTTGCGCCTGATTTCGCGTGCTTCGAGCTTGAGGATAGACGTTTTTTATTGAAAGGTACATTACAATTTTGTAATGTACCTGTCATCTTGCTGTCAGTCGCAGGACAGTAGAGTCTTACTTGAGTCTTGGCGATGTCGGGTCAGGGTGCCGGCCGGAATTCGCGTGCGGCACAGAAGCGCGTTGCAGGAGCGATCATATGAAGCTGCTCATTGTTGAAGATGAGATAAAAACCGGCGACTACTTGCGTCAAGGTCTGGTGGAGTCCGGTTTTGTGGTTGATCTCGCCCGTACGGGTCTGGATGGGCGCCATCTCGCCCTGACGGAACTCTATGACTTGGTCATTCTTGACGTCATGCTCCCGGATGTCGATGGTTGGCGCATCTTGCAAGCCTTGCGCGAGGCGAAGTTGTGTACCCCGGTGCTTTTCTTGACTGCACGCGATAGTGTAGAGGATCGTGTCAAGGGACTGGAACTTGGTGCCGACGACTATCTGATCAAGCCCTTTGCGTTTTCGGAACTGCTCGCCCGGGTTCGTACGTTGCTGCGTCGCGGCGCCACGCCAGTTTTCAGTGACCAGTTGCAGATCGCTGACCTCGTGCTGGACATCCCGCGCAGGCAAGCCAGACGCAAGGAGATGCGTATCAATTTGACAAACAAGGAATTTGCACTCCTGGAGCTTTTGGTCCGACGCCAAGGCGAGGTGTTGCCGCGCTCCCTCATTGCATCTCAGGTCTGGGACATGAATTTTGACAGTGACACCAATGTGATCGATGTGGCCATTCGCCGCTTGCGCGCCAAGATCGATGAGGCTTTTGAGCCCAAGCTCATCCATACCGTGCGGGGTATGGGCTATATACTCGACATCCGGGGCGACATCAGCTAAGCCGTGGCGCACCGTCCCGCCTCTCTGGCACTGCGCCTAACCTTATCCATTGGGGCCGTTATTACGGTGGTCCTGCTGACGTTTGGATGGATGGTTGAGCGGTCCATCAGCGATCACTTTGCCCAACAGGATGTGGACGAGCTCAACGCGGTCGTCCAGGCCTTGCAGCGATCATTGTCGGAATATCCGATGGACGAGGAGCCAGCAGCGCTTCGACGCCGGTTGGCTGAAGCCGTTTCGGGACATCATGACGCTGAATACAGAATATCGGATGAACGCGGCGCGGTGATTTATGCAACGCCTGGCTCGGCGCTTGATGGATTCTCCCGCTTGCCGCCGTCAGGATATAAAATTGATCTTGATTCGGTCAGAATCTGGAAGGATAATGGCCGAATGTATCGGGGAGCGGTCGTGTGGCTTTTTCCGCATGTTGCTTCAACCAATACGCGCTGGACCTTGGCTGTTGCGACAGGCATTGATTTTCATCTGCGCTATCTTGAGAGTTTTCGTAACTATCTAAGAATAATAATGCTCGCCGCTGTTTTCATTGCCGTTTTCTCTATTTGGGTTGCAGTATATCAGGGCCATGCGCCGATTCGACGCATCAGCCGAGAAATCGAACGTATCAAATCCGACCAGTTATATATTCGGCTCGCACCAGATGCTGTACCAGCTGAATTGACAGAGCTGGCGGTTTCGTTTAATGATATGCTTGATCGTATCGAAAGCGGTTTTCGCAGGCTTTCAAATTTTTCGGCAGATATTGCCCACGAAATGCGTACCCCGATCACCAACTTGATGACTCAAACAGAAGTTGCTCTATCCCAAGTGCGTAGCGTTGAGCAGTATCGTGAAGTTCTGTATTCGAATCTGGAAGAATACGAGCGCATGGCGAAAATGGTGAGCGATATGTTGTTCCTGGCGCAGGCTGATAATAAGTTACTTAAACCGGAAATTGTCAGTATTGACCTAGCCGCCGAAGTGCTGGGTTTGTTCGACTACTTTGAGGCCTGGGCTGAGGAGCGCGCAGTGGCACTCGTCCTGGAAGGCTCGGATGTGTGCGTGCAGGGAGACCGCTTGATGATCCGTCGTGCCTTGAGTAATCTGCTGTCTAACGCAATTCGTCACACCCCGAAAAACGGAGATGTCAGAGTCTCGATAAGCTCCATCGATGATACAGGGGTGCTCCGGGTGGAAAACCCAGCATCCGCAATAAGAACCGAGCATCTGCCTCATCTTTTTGACCGATTCTATCGGCCAGATATATCCAGGCAGCGCGGTGAGGACGGTGCGGGTCTTGGGTTGGCAATCGTCAAATCTATTATTGAGGCCCACGGTGGATCAATTAGCGCATCATCAACGACAGATTTAATTGTATTCGAGATGATATTACCCTCTTGAGGCCATCTTGAACGTTGATGCAGTCGGATGATTTAAATCCATGAAGTCATTGCTTAAATGGTTGGATTATCTTTAAAAAGCAATGGGTTGCTTGTGAAAATGACTCTCTCCTTGTGGGTGAGGACTTTCATGAGCAACTTTGATTCCATCGAAGCCTTTGGCGGCGGTACCCCTCTTTGCTCGTGCACTGCGCGTTGCTGCAGTGTCGTTCAGCCCGACGCTGCGCTAGCGGATGGATGCAAACGTCAGCAGCCGGTTTGGTCCGAGCGGCCAAATCAACGAAGCCATGATGGACAGCCCGTTGCCAGCAAGTCCCTGAACTTTGGCACCTTGCCCAGCAGCTACACGCTGCTGGATATGGACCCTTTGCCATATGGACCAGCCCGCAGGGCGCAGGACGCCACAGCGTGTCGGTTCCGAGCGAAGCGGAAGGATTATTTGGCGTAGCCGAACACAACAGCGGCACGAGCAAGGAACTGATGGGCCGCACCGCCACGTCGATGTTGGGGGTGTCACGGTCGAGGTTCAAGTCCCAGACATGCGAGGGGATCAGCGAGCGTCGCGGCACTTCGCCGCGGCGGCGCATGAAAAGCTCCAGCAGCACGAACGCCTTGGCTGGGAGATCACGCTCAGGTCACCGCGTGTCGCGCGACGGCGCAGCAGATCGAGCGACAAATCGGCCATCTGCAGTGCGGTGGGGCCATCGCGCCCCGGCAGCATGATGTAGAGCACGAGCAGATCGACCGGCCCGTGAGCACGCTGTACAGGCCGTCGGGATCCATGCGCGCCCGCTCGACGGCGTGGCCGGCCTCGGTCAGTTGCTGACGCAGGTAATCTTCCGGGCTTGGGTTCGTTCTTGACGATCAGGATTTTCACGACGGCTTGTCGTGTCAGTTCCAGCGTCACCGAATTTAGATGACAAAAATGTAATGCGTGCGTCATCTTTTTGTTAGTGGGTAGTTTGCATACTTGCGGCATGCGATTCAAAAACCATCTCTTTATACAGTCGCCGCTGCTCACGCGCCGCCGCTTGGTTCAGGTGCTGGCCGGCGGCGCAGCGCTCACGGCGCTGGATGCGGCACTACCCGCTTGGGCGCAGGATGGCATAAAGCCGGTCAGGTTCGAAGTCTGGAAAGACCCGAACTGCGGCTGCTGTCGCGACTGGATCGCGCACATGGAACAAAACGGTTTCCGGGCCACGGTGCACGATACAGGCGGAAACGCTGCGCGCGCTCGCGTGGGCTTGCCGCGCCGATACGGCTCGTGCCACACGGCGCTGATTGGCGGTTACGTGGTTGAAGGCCACGTTCCGGCAAGCGAGATAAAGCGCCTGCTGCGTGAGAAGCCCCAGGCGGCGTTGGGCCTTGCGGTTCCCGGCATGCCGATCGGTGCACCCGGAATGGACGCCCCGGCCTACAGGGGCCGACGCGACCCCTACGACACGTTGCTGGTGCTGCGCGATGGCAGCAGTCGCGTATTCCAGAGCCATTCATGAGATTTTTATTTTTTGGAATTATGTGATGAAAAAGTTCGCTCCTTTTCCTTTTCTAGCGACACCCACGCTCGCCCCGTTGCGGGGCGGCAATGTCTTCGCGGCGTCGTTGCAGTTCGCCGCAGACGAGGGCACCTACCCACCGGAGTCCACAATGGGCACCAGCCAGGTTGATCGCCAGTCCATTCGGGCGGCCACTGCGCAAAATCTGCATCCATCTGTCGCAGGCGAGCAGAAGGTTCACTCCGATCAAGCACCTGACCCCGCCGCTCTCCGCGCCCGCGCTGAAGTAACCCACGTCACGCCGCAGGCGATCGACGCCGGCCATTCGCGGCGTCTGTTGAAAATTGTCATCGATTGGCTGAGCAGGTGCTCAAAGCCTCGTGCGAACCGCGTTTGCGAGAGAGGGCGCTTGGGCGCAAGTGCGCAGCGAACGACGGAATTGTCCACCACTCATTCCTTGAGATTACCGTCCCAGTCGCACACGAGGCCAAGTTCGTGACCGCGGGGCCCATCAATCGTCGTGAGGCCCTATGCTACGCGGCTGCCGGCTCGGCCGCGCTGTTGGGCGGCTTGCCCGCCGTGCGCGCATTCGCGCAAGCGTCTGGCACTTTCAATCCCGACCTCACGCTCGAGCTGCGCGCAGCGCCGAACAGCGTTGCGCTGCGTCCC
>Ga0265293_10014337_pt1 | contig 10084 bp, 9 predicted proteins | sample Munlanlewell138R_FD_192505 | JGI IMG/M metagenome (GOLD analysis project Ga0265293, IMG submission 192505) | Leachate microbial communities from a municipal landfill in Southern Ontario, Canada - Leachate well 138R | ecosystem: Engineered > Solid waste > Landfill > Unclassified | place: Canada...
AATGTTTTAGAAACGATTATCCGTTATGGAGGTAAATTTCAGACCGACCAAGCCACAAATCAAAACTCTTTGTTCGGTGGTTTTGAGACTATAGAAATAGCGAAACCTGAAATTCCTTTTGCTGCAGATTGGTCGCCCTTAGAAAAGCTCAATAAAGAAAGGGAGTATATAGGTATGTATCTTTCTGCTCACCCTTTGGATGATTATAAGTTTGAAATTAATCATATTGGCAATACGACTACCCAAGATTTGAAGGAATTAATGCCAATGATGGGGAAAAATTTCAAAATTGGAGGGATGGTTACTGCTGTTCGCACCGGCACGACCAAGAAAGGTAATCCTTACGGTATCTTAACTTTAGAAGATTATGAAGGTGCTCAAGAGTTCCCTTTGTTTGGTGAAAATTATGAGAAATATGGTAAATACATGATTAAAGATTTGTATTTGATGATCACCGGCATCGTGCAAAGAAAAGGGGCTGATTACAAATATAATCGCAATGAAGATCCCAATAAACCTGTTGAGCCTGAAATCAAAATCCTGAAAATGGATATGATGAATAGTGTAAAAGATAAATTTGTAAAAAACCTATTAATTAGTTTTCCATTGCATGAATTAAGTGCAGATTTAGTTTCTGAGACTACATCCGTATTTATGGCGAATAAAGGAAAAATTAATGTATATTTTGATGTTTGGGATTTAAACAATCAAACGAGGGTAAAACTATTTGCACGTCAGCACTTAATTGATATCAATAAGGCATTTTACGAGTTTTTGGAAGCATATAAAGCTGAAGGAAAATTAGATTATCGGATTGAATTAGAGTAATTACACAATTTACTTAATAGAATAAATCAATAAAATCATGTAATAATTCAATGTGATTGCACGAAAGTTTACTGTAATTTTGCATTTTGGAAATTTAGAAATAAGGTAATTAATAACAATAAATTTTTAATATAATGGCAATAGAATTCACTGATGAAAACATCAAAGGTATTATTGAAAGTGGGCAACCTGTTGTAATTGACTTTTGGGCAGAGTGGTGCGGACCCTGTCGAATGGTTGGTCCAAGCATAGCAGAACTTGCGGAAGAATACGCCGGTAAAGTGCAAATTGGCAAATTGAACGTTGACGAACAAGTAGAAACACCCACAACTTACGGTATTCGTAATATTCCTACCATTTTATTTTTTAAAGATGGGCAAGTGGTTGACAAACAAGTTGGTGCAGCTCCTAAAGCTACCTTGGAAGCTAAGGTTAAAGCGCTTTTATAATTTCAAATAGAAATCCTTCACCAAAGTAGTATAATCTGTGGTATATTGATGTCTTACAGCTGACTCAATATATAAAGAGGAAGTCCGGTGTTCAAGAGGTTCCAAACCAAATTCAAGCAATAATCTTTTAGCTTTTGCTTGGAGTTTCGGATGCACATACACAGATTGGTAACAGAAGATCCCTATCCTATTGGCATATTCAATAGCTGCCAAACCCTCATTAACAGGAAGAATAATACAAATTCTTCCTGTTTTCATTAATAAGCTTTTGGCATTAAGCAGCAAATCTTGATGATTTAAACTATCTGTATGCCTCGCTAAATTTCTTGATTCTTCAGGAGTTTTAAGTGAATTTACAAAATAAGGCGGATTTGATACGATTAAATCGTACCTTTTATCGGTTTCATGGGCATAAATTGAAAAAGCCCGATGATGAATAGCAATGCTATCAGTCCAAGGGGAAGCATCAATATTAAAAATAGCTTGGCGAATAGCATTTTCATCTATATCTATGGCATCAATCAGAGCTGAAGGAGCTCTTTGTGCCAACATCAAAGCAATCAAACCGCTACCCGTACCAATATCTAAAATGGTCTGAATCTCAGTATTAATGGGAGTCCAAGCTCCTAATAAAACACCATCCATCCCGACTTTCATGGCACATTGGTCGTGGTAAACAGTAAATTGCTTGAATTTAAAATAGGGATTGGACATAGCAAAAATGAGCTGTATTTATCTTCTTGCCGGACGGGATGTGTTATTGTTGCTGTTAGCAGGCTGACTTGATCTGGTAGAAGCAGGTGGCGTACTTGGGCGATTGGGAGCAGGATTGACAGTAGTTGGGGTAGTTCTCCTCGCAGGAGGAGTTGTAGAACTTTGTCTTTGTGTAGGTCGGGCATCCGTTTTTGGAGTCACTTGCGTATTCCTCCTTGTAGGTTGCGCATTAGCTGGTAAACTATGTTGATAAGAAGGCCGTTGTTCCGCAGGTTTTCTATCGTAGCGCCTATCCTGCAAACGCAGATATTGATCAGGCGTTAAGACCCGCCTCACTTCATTATCCTTATTTTTCACCCTGTCCAATGCCTGCTTCCGTGAATTAGAAACCTGTCGATCACGAGCATGTCGCAAATTAATTTCATAAATATCCTTGGTTTGTTCCGGGGTTAAATCAAGCTCCTGTTGCATCTTCTGCGTCTGCATACCGGCCTCTTGTTCCGGAGTACGCATAGGACTTGGATTGCTCTCTTGCGTAAAACCATAGGCACGCAAGGGCAAAATAAGCAAAATACAACAGATGAATAAATATGAAATTCTCATTGTTTGAAGTAAAAAACGGCGGGCAAGGCAACAATCATTATGCCGTAAATAGTTAAAAACTAAGGTTTAAAACTTATTCATCTCCCTCAGTTTGATATTGGTAAGCACTTTTTTAGTATGCAATGAGAAATCTCCGGAAAGCATCCAGCCGAAATATCCTGAATCAATTTTTAAAATATCTACTACTTTTTTGCCTCTATATTTTCCAAAATTAAATACCTCATCGCCATTGTCATCATAGACAAACCTTCCGGCAAAATCGACATTTTTCGATTGGGTAGTGTATTTCGACAGACCTTCAACCGTATTGGGTAAATCTTGGTAAGTCTCCAATTGAGCTTTTAATATCTCGAAAGTAGCCATGGTATCCACTGCTGCATCGTGTGCACCGGACAATTCTTTATTGCAATAAAACTGGTAAGCAGCTGATAAATTTCTTGGTTCCTTTTTATGGAAAACCACCTGCACATCTATAAATTTCCTTTTAGACAAATCTATGTCCACCTCAGCGCGTAGTAGCTCTTCTGCCAACAAAGGAATGTCAAAGCGATTGGAGTTATAACCAGCCAAATCGCAACCTTCAAAATCTTTAGCTATTTCATGTGCAATCTGTTTGAACAAGGGCGCATTGGCAACATCCGCATCAGTAATTTTATGTATGGCTGTAGCCTGTGGCGGGATTGGCCTATCAGGATTTACCATATAAGATTTAGACTCCTCTTTGCTGTTCGGATACACCTTATGATATGCAATTTGCACTATGCGATCGTTCACAATGTCGACACCGGTAGTTTCTAAATCAAAGAAAATTAATGGATTTTTTAGTTCGAGTTTCATGTTTCGGGTTTTAAAAAAAAGGCAGAAAGACGTCGGATTGCCTCTCTGCCTAAGATATTGAATATTTAAAATTTAATCGTTTAGAAGCATGGGCATCAGCAACATCAATATTTCGCCACTTTCATCACTGTCAACCGGAACGATAATACCAGCACGTGAAGGATCTGTCAGGCCAATCTCAATGTCACCGGAAGATAAATTAGAAAGGATTTCAATTAAGAAAACGGATTTGAAACCAATTTTCATATCCTCCTCATTGAACTGACAATCAATAGTTTCTTCTGCAGAAATTGAAAAATCAATATCTTGAGCGGATACAATTATCTGATTATTTTGGATATCTAATTTCACCAAATTATTGGCTTGATTGGAGAAAACGGATACACGTCTCAAAGCATTTAATAAAGAAACCCTGTCAACTATCAGTTTAAACTGACTTGACTTAGGAATTACCATGTTATAATTGGGGAAATTACCTTCAATTTGGCGACAAATCAAGGTATAATTTGCCAATTGGAAATGAATATTTTTGCTGTCAAATTTTACAACTACATCCCCACTCTCTTTCGGAAGAACACTCTTCAGCATATTAGCAGGTTTTTTAGGTAAAATAAAACCGGCATTCTCTGTACCTTCTGAAAGTTTCAGCTCAGAAAAATTAGTCAGATAACGCACTAATTTATGTGCATCTGTAGCCACTAAAGTGAGGCTTTCGGGAAGAATATCGAAATAAACGCCGTTCATTACGGGACGTAACTCATCATCGGCAGCACTGAATAAAGTCTTGTTTATACCGGACTCTAAAGTCTCCACCGGCAAGATCATTTCTTGGGTAGTTTCCTCTTCCATTTCCGGAAGGCGTGGAAACTCATCACCATTTTGTCCAATAAAATTATAGAAACCGTTATCGGACTTAATCACCATCGAAAGATTCGAGTCATTGATTTCGAAAGTCAGCGATTGGTCAGAAAATTCGCGTAAAGTCTCCAACAATAAGCGGGAAGCAACAGCTACCTTACCTTCACCCTCAACTTCACCAACTTCCATATGTGTTATCATGGTCGTTTCCATGTCCGTAGCAATCATAGTCAGTTGATTGCCCGCCAATTCAAATAGAAAATTATCAAGAATTTGCAAGGTGTTTTTGGTGTTGATAACGCGACTAATAGCTTGCAGATGACTTAATAAAACGTTGCTGTTTGCTGTAAATTTCATATAACTGATGTTTAAAATTTTAATGATAAAAGATGATGTGACAACAAAAATCTATTGTTAGTATTTCACCGGTTAATAATTTAAAATCAGAAGCAAATGTAAGCATTTTTTCTGATAAAACTAAGGGGGATAAAAAATTAATTTTATCCCCCTTGAATTTTAAGGTTTATCACCCCAATCTACACACGATTAATAGGTGCAAAAGGTAAATTTACACTTTACAGCAGCTCAACACTCCTTTTTACAAAATCAGCCAATGCTTTTCCTTTCAACATATTATTGGCTAATAATGCCAAATCTATCAATTGTCCGACTTGCTTGTTTCCCGAAGCATAAGTACTGAATAATTGCTCCTTTTTATCGTTTAATGCAGTGATTTCACCACTCAGTTTCTCTAATTCAGCTTTTTCTTCTGCAGGAATTTCATCTTCTTTTTTATCTTTATGCCCTTCCTTTAAAGCTGCTTGCTTGCTCTCAATAGCTGCTAATTCCTCATAGACAGGACTAAGTTCTTCCTTCAACTTTTCTTCCTGATCCTTCAATAAATTGACAATCAAAGGATGAGCAGTATTCACCACTAAATTGTAGCTATCCGGCATTTCACCATAGAAATTCATCATGCCGCCTTGCAATGCAGACATTTCTTTCATGCGGCGCATAAACTCATTTTGCGTAACAAAAACCGGATTAGTTTGCTCATTCAATTCCTCAAAAGCAACCAAAAATTCAGTTTTCTCGATAGCAGGTAATTGCGATTTAAAAATAGCAATCAACTCATCGCGCTGTTTATCGGTGATAGACAATTGTGCAGTATCTTCCTTTTGAATCAACTTTTCAACCGTATCTCCATCCACTCTGACAAAGCGGGTTTTCTCGAATTTTTGTTCCAACTGACTGATAGCATGCACATCCAATTGACCATCCATCACCAACACATCATAACCCTTATCTTGCGCTTGCTGAATATAACTATATTGTTCCTCTTTATGGGTAGTATATAAATAAATCAAATCGCCATTTTTGTCTTTTTGATTTTCTTCCACCAATTTTTTGTATTCCTCAAAAGTAAAATACTGGCCATTCACATTTTTCAAAAGTGCAAATTTCTCTGCTTTTTCATAAAATTTCTCGTCACTCAGCATGCCATATTGGATGAATACTTTCAAGTCATCCCATTTACTTTCAAAATCCGGACGTTCTTTTTTAAAGATTTCCTCCAATCTATCGGCTACTTTTTTAGTAATGTGACCGGAAATTTTCTTTACATTCCCATCACTTTGCAAATAGCTACGCGATACATTCAGAGGGATATCCGGAGAATCGATTACGCCATGCAAGAGAGTCAGGTAATCCGGAACGATATTTTCCACTTGATCAGTTACAAACACCTGATTGCTATACAACTGAATTTTATTGCGCTGCAACTCTATATTATGCTTGATTTTTGGGAAATACAGAATACCCGTCAGGTTAAACGGATAATCCACATTCAGGTGGATATGGAAAAGCGGATCTTCGGAAAACGGATATAATTCACGATAAAACTCCTTATAGTCTTCATCCTTCAAATCAACAGGTTTTTTCGTCCAAGCAGGCGTAGTATTATTGATTACATTATCCTCCTCGGTTTCCACTTCCTTGCCATCTTTCCATTCCTTTTTCTTACCAAAAACAATTTCAACCGGTAAGAATTTCGCATATTTATTCAGCAATTCAGTAATTCTGGCTTCTTCAAGGAACTCCATATTTTCCTCGTCTATATGCAGGACTATATCCGTCCCCCTATCCGATTTAATCGTATCTTCTAAGGTATATTCCGGATCGCCTTTACAAGTCCAGTGCTGTGCCGCAGCCCCATCCTGATAAGATTGCGTGAAGATTTCGACTTTTTTAGCCACCATAAAAGCCGAATAGAACCCAAGTCCGAAATGCCCAATAATAGCCTGCGCATCATTTTTATATTTCTCGATGAAATCCTCCGCACTTGAAAGGGCAATTTGGTTGATAAACTGATCAATTTCCTCAGCCGTCATACCAATTCCACGATCAGAAACCGTCAAAGTTTTCTTCTTTTTATCTACGCTGATATGCACTTTCAGCTCACCGAGTTCACCTTTGAACTCACCTACAGAAGACAAAGTTTTCAGTTTCTGCGATGCATCTACCGCATTTGAAATCAATTCACGTAAGAAAATCTCATGATCACTGTATAAAAACTTCTTAATAACGGGGAAAATATTATCACTTGTCACCCCAATACTTCCTTTTGCCATATATATATTTATTTAAAATTTTTATTTCGCGCCGCGCATCAGACAAAATAGGTGCCATGGGGGAAGGGGGTGACAAAATGGCAGGGGTGATTATTTATAATAAAATTTATCATCATCCCATTTCGTAGGATTATTCATAATGTATTTTGCAATATTATTATATGCACGTTCGTCGCAAATGATGTGTTCATAATAATTGCGTTGCCATAATTGTTCATTAAACCCCAATGAACGCAATTGTTTGGTAACCGATGATTTATACCCCCGTACAATCGCCCCAATCGTTTGCGATGGTGACCGTGGGGGCGTATCGCATACGCCCGCGTGGAATGGTCGTTGGGGCGTATTGCATACGCCCGCGTCGAACAACCGGATGATGGCGTGGATGTGGTTTGGCATGATGACAAATTCATGTAATTCAACGTTTTTACGGATTTCGGGGGTTTTTACCCATTCATCATACGCAATTTTACCAAAATTATTCAATATCATTTCACGATTTTGGATTTTTCCGAAACGACAAATTCTATCTTGACAACAAATGGTTATAAAATACAATCCGGCTTGCGAATAATCATATCCTTTCAAACGAATGGATTTACGGTTAGCCTTCAAAGGTATCATTTTTCAATAGTTTAAGGGTTTAGTTTTGCAAAGATAGCAAATGATGAAGTAATGGAGGGTGCAAAAGGTTAAAATCTCTCCTCTTTTGCATACTCACCCCATTTTAAAAACTTTTACCGGCTTTAGCATAGAAATTTCTTAAATAAATTATAGCTTTTTATATGCTACAATAACAGTTAATTCATTCCGAGACACCATCAACAAGCATCTCTCGGTTTTTAAGTATATGCTGTTTTTCAGACAATAGCTTGGAAAGGAAAAGGATTAAATATTCACCAAAATTATCGGAATAATAAGTCATATGATTTGATGCAGTATGAAAATTTATACATTACGCAGATGTGTAAATTAAGATTGAAAATCAATCCTTTATCCATCTACAATTTCATTCCACAAATATAACAAATATATCAACTTGCTGCACTTCCCAAACTATTATCGATTACGTAAGTTGTTTGAAAATAAAATAGTAATTATCCCAAAATTTTGGAAATTCGAGGGAAAAGTGTAGTTTTGTAGCGATATTTCACGGGAAAAATGTAGTTTTTGACATCAAAAGTTAGAGAAAAATGTATCGAACTAAAATTAATAGTCTGAGAAAGTGGAAGTTATCGTCTAAACGAAAACCACTTATTTTCCTTGGAGCACGACAGGTTGGAAAGACATATCTGCTTCAAGCATTTGGTAAGGCTGAATATGAACAAGTTGCTTATGTCAATTTTGAAAGACCTGATGCCCCTAAGGACTTGTTTGATGGTGATTTTGACCCTGACAGGATTATCACTGTTCTGAATGCTTTTTGTCAGATGAAAATTACTGCTGAAAATACTTTAATCATTTTTGATGAAATTCAAGCAGCACCCAAAGGAGTAACGGCACTCAAATATCTATATGAGGATGTGCCAGCATATCATATAATCGCAGCCGGATCTCTTTTGGGAGTCAATATTCATCCTAATGAGTCATTTCCGGTTGGGAAAGTGGATTTTATGCAACTTTATCCTATGTCGTTTTATGAATTTTTACTTGCAATGGATGAAATTGGCGTAGCTAAACTCTTAAAAAATAGGGATTTAGAAAACCTTAAATTCTTTAATAGTAAGCTAATTAACTTGTTGCGTTATTATTTGTATATAGGTGGAATGCCGGAAGTTGTAGCTGATTTTGCTGAAAATCGTGATTGGCAAGTAGCTCGAAAAATTCAAAATCAGATTTTAAAGGCATATAGCAATGATTTTTCAAAACATGCTCCCAAAGAAATATTACCACGTATTAATATGGTATGGAATAGTATTCCTTCGCAGTTATCGAAAGAAAATAAGAAATTTATTTATGGACTGATGCGTGAAGGTGCGAGAGCGAAAGATTTTGAATTGGCAATTCAATGGCTGACAGACTCAGGACTTTTACATAAAATTTTTAATGTTAATAAACCAGATTTACCTTTAGCGGCATACCAGGAGTTGTCGAACTTTAAATTATTTATAAATGATGTTGGGCTGCTTGCGGCAATGTCAAATCTTAATTCCAAAACTATAGTGGAGGGAAATAATATTTTTGAAGAGTTTAAAGGTTCATTGACAGAGCAATACGTATTTCAACAGTTAATTCAGGCTAAAAACTTATCAATATTCTATCACGGTTTTGGGAACAGCAGATATGAACTTGATTTTATCATTCAGAACGAAGATGGAGACATTATTCCTGTGGAAGTTAAAGCAGGGAAAAGTCTCAAATCGACAAGTTTTAAATTATTTTGCGAAAAGTACAATCCACCAAAAGCAATTCGCACATCCTTGGCAGATTATAAAGAAGAAGACAAGATGACAAACCTCCCCCTCTACGCCATCAATACCCTATCCAAAATCGACATCTGAAATTACATCTAAGATAGTATATAAATCGTACAATCCATCTTGCAATTCCGCAATTTTGCACACTACCCTATTTATAGGTATTTTTGCAAGCACAAAAAATTGAATATGAATTGGATTATTTTAGTTATAGCGGGATTGTTTGAGACTGCTTTTGCATTTTGTTTGGGAAAAGCTAAAGAAACTGCCGGTGCTGCCATGTATTGGTGGTATGTGGGTTTTGCCATTACGCTGACTATCAGCATGGTATTGTTGGTGAAGGCGGTACAAACTTTACCTGTTGGAACTGCCTATGCGGTATGGACAGGCATAGGGGCTGCCGGAACGGTCTTGATTGGTATTTTTGTGTTTAAAGAACCGGCTACTTTCCTACGATTGTTTTTCTTATTTACACTGATTGCTTCTATTGTGGGATTGAAAGTTGTTTCTGGATAAATAATAATAGAGCAAACATCTTATTCTTAGTACTTTCCTACGATGGCTTCGCTTACATTCAGAATATGATCGCCTACGCGCTCCAATAAAGAAAATATATTGCTGTACACAATGCTCCTTTCGACTTGAAACTCTGTATTATTCGACATGGAATCAAAGTGTGCAAGTCTCAATTCATTCCTCTTGTTGTTAATTTTCAGCTCAACCTCTTTAGCTTTTACCACTGAAACCT
>Ga0265293_10014338_pt1 | contig 10084 bp, 7 predicted proteins | sample Munlanlewell138R_FD_192505 | JGI IMG/M metagenome (GOLD analysis project Ga0265293, IMG submission 192505) | Leachate microbial communities from a municipal landfill in Southern Ontario, Canada - Leachate well 138R | ecosystem: Engineered > Solid waste > Landfill > Unclassified | place: Canada...
ATCCGGTCTGACGCCTCAGAGGCCAGCCATCTCGATCCAGGCGTCCTCGTCGATCACCGGCACGCCCAGGCTCTGCGCCTGGGCCAGCTTGGAACCGGCGCCGGGACCGGCGATCACCAGGTCGGTCTTCTTCGACACCGAGCCGGCGACCTTGGCGCCCATGGCCTGCGCCCGGGCCTTGGCCTCGTCGCGGGTCATCTTCTCCAGGGTGCCGGTGAACACCAGCGTCTTGCCGGCGACGGAGGTGTCCATGCGCGGCGGCTCGAAATCGGTGACGGTCACCTGCGACAGCAGGTCGTCGACCACCGCGAGGTTGTGCGCCTCGCCGAAGAAGTCGAGCAGCGCCTCGGCGACCTTGGGGCCGATGCCGTCGATGTCCAGGAGCTCGCGCCGCGCGTCGCTCTCCGCGTCCTGCGCCGCCGCCATCGCCTCCTTCAGCGCGCCGATGGACAGGTAGTGCCGCGCCAGCAGGCGGGCGTTCTCCTGGCCGATATGGCGGATGCCGAGGGCGTAGAGGAAACGGTCGAGGCCGATGGTCCGGCGCGCGTCGATGGCGGCGAACAGGTTGGCGACCGAGGTCTTGCCCCAGCCTTCCATCATATCCAGGCGCTTCAGCGAGGTCTTCTCGGTCTCGGCGAGGCGGAAGATGTCGGCCGGGCTGTCGATGCGCTTCTCGCGCCAGAAGGCGGCGATCTGCTTCTCGCCCAGCCCCTCGATGTCGAAGGCGTCGCGCGAGACGAAATGCCGCAGCCGCTCGACCCGCTGGGCCTCGCAGATCAGGCCGCCGGTGCAGCGCCGCACCACCTCGCCCTCCTCGCGCTCGGCATGGGAGCCGCAGACCGGGCAGAGCGTGGGGAACACATAGTCGGCGGCATCCTTCGGCCGCTTGTCCAGGACCACCGCGACCACCTGGGGGATGACGTCGCCGGCGCGCTGGATGATGACGGTGTCGCCTTCCCTGATGTCCTTGCGGCGAATCTCGTCCTCGTTGTGCAGCGTGGCGTTCTGGACGACGACGCCGCCCACCGTCACCGGCTCCAGCTTGGCGACAGGCGTCAGCGCGCCCGTCCGGCCGACCTGGATGTCGATCTTGTGCAGCACGGTCTGGGCCTGCTCGGCGGGGAATTTGTGGGCGATGGCCCAGCGCGGCGCGCGGCTGACCATGCCGAGCCGCTCCTGCCAGTCGAGCCGGTCGACCTTGTACACCACGCCGTCGATGTCGTAGGGCAGTTCGGCGCGCAGCTCGCCGATGCGCCGGTAGACGGCCAGCGCCGTCTCCACCGTATCGCACACGGTCAGCTCGGGATTGACCGGCAGGCCCCACAACGCGATCAGCGCCATCACGCCGCTCTGCCGGTCGGCGGGCACGCCGGAGACGTCGCCCCAGCCCCAGGCGAAGAAACGCAGGCGGCGCGTGCGGGTGATTTCGGGATCGAGCTGGCGGAGCGAGCCGGCGGCGGAATTGCGCGGGTTAGCGTAGCGCGGCTTGCCCGCCGCCTCCTGCGCCTCGTTGAGCTTCAGGAAGTCAGGCTTGGTCATGTAGACCTCGCCCCGCACCTCGAACACATCCGGCCAGCCGGCGCCCCGCAGCGTATCGGGGATGTCGGCGATGGTGCGGACGTTGGCGGTGACGTCCTCGCCTTCCTGCCCGTCGCCGCGCGTCGCGGCCAGCACCAGCCGGCCCTTCTCGTAGCGCAATGAACAGGACAGTCCGTCTATCTTGGGTTCGGCGACGATGTCGACGGCCTGGTCGGCCGCGAGGCCGAGGAACCGCCGCACCCGGTCGACGAAATCCCGCACGTCCTGATCGTCGAACGCATTGCCCAGCGAGAGCATGGGCCGGGCATGGCGCACCTTGGCGAAGCCCGCCGACGGCGCGATGCCCACCTTCTGGCTGGGACTCTCGGGCGTGATGAGCTCGGGATATTTCGCCTCGATCGCCAGCAGCCTGGCGCGCAGCGCGTCATAGTCCGCGTCCGAGAGCACCGGCGCGTCCTTGGCGTAGTACAGCTCGTCGTTCCGGCGGATTTCCCCGGCGAGGCGCTGGTGCTCCGCGCCCGCTTCTTCCAGCGTCATGTCCTCGATCGGCCGTTCCACTATCCCTCCGCGCCTTCCAGCAGGCGCGTCGCCGCCGCCCGCGCCTCGTCGGTCACCTTCGCGCCCGCCAGCATACGCGCGATCTCCTCGCGGCGCTCGTCCGGCGGCAATGGCTCGACGCGCGTCACCGTCGCGTCGCCGACCACCGTCTTGCCGACCCGCAGGTGCCGCGACCCGCGCGCGGCGACCTGGGGCGAGTGCGTCACCACCAGCACCTGCGCCTGGGCGCTCAGCCGCGCCAGCCGTTCGCCCACCGCGGCGGCGACCGCGCCGCCCACGCCCTGGTCGATCTCGTCGAAGATCAGCGTGGTCGGGCTGTCCGCCTCGGCCAGCACCACCTTGAGCGCAAGGGCGAAGCGCGACAGCTCGCCGCCCGAGGCGATTTTCGACAGCGGCCCCGCGGCCGAGCCGGGATTGGTCGCCACCTCGAACTGCACCTCGTCGGCGCCCGAGGCCGACCAGCGCTCGCGCGGCAGGCGGGCGAGCGCGGTCCGGAAGGTGGCGCGCTCCAGCTTCAGCGGCGGCAGCTCGGCCATCACGGCCTCGTCGAGGCGGACCGCCGCCGCCCGGCGCGCGGCGCCCAGCGCCTCGGCCCTGCCGGCGAAATCCGCCTCCGCGCGCTCCAGCGTCCGCTCCAGCGCGTCCAGCCCCTGCTCGCCGGTCTCCAGCGCCCGAAGCTGTGCGACCATCGCGTCATGGACGGCCGGCAACGCCTCGACCGCGCAGTTGTGCTTGCGGGCGGCGGCGCGCAGGGCGAACAGCCGCTCCTCCACACGCTCGAGCACGCGCGGGTCGAATTCCAGGTCGCGCGCGACCGCCTCGAGCGCGCGCGAGGCTTCCTCGATCTCGGTGAAGCCCCGGTTCAGCGCCTCGATCACCGGGTCGAGCCGTCCGCCCGCCTTCTCGGCGACCCGCTCCAGGCGGCGCATGGCGGTGCGCAGGCTGGCCTCGGCGCCGCCGTCGCCCGATACCGCCGCGATCGCCTCGCCCAGCTCGCCGGCGATCTGCTCGCCATGCATCATCAGCGTCCGGCTCTCGGCCAGCTCCTCCTCCTCGCCCGGCCGCGGCGCCAGGGCGGACAGCTCCTCGGCGGCGTGGCGCAGATAGTCCTCGTCGGCGCGCGCCCTGGCCAGGCGCTCGCGCGCCTCGTCCACCATCTCGCGCGCCTCGCGGAACGTGCGGTAGGCGGCCTGCACCTCGGCGAGCTGCGGCCGCAGGCCGCCGAAGGCGTCGAGCAGCGCCCGGTGATTGGACGGGTTGAGCAGGCCGAGCTGGCCCTGCTGGCCGTGAATCTCCACCAGCAGGCCGCCGATGCGCGACAGGAGCGCGACGCCCACCGGCTGGTCGTTGACGAAGGCGCGGCTGCGCCCGTCGGCGCCGAGCTGGCGGCGCAGCAGCAGCGCGCGGCCGCCTTCCAGCCCCTGCTCCGCCAGCACCGCGTGGACGGGATGATCCTCGGGAAGCTCGAACTCGGCGGTCACCGTGCCGCCGGCGGCGCCGGCCCGCACCAGGCCGCTGTCGGCGCGCTCGCCGGTCACCAGGCCGAGCGAGTCGAGCAGGATGGACTTGCCCGCGCCAGTCTCGCCGGTGAGCACGCTCAGGCCGGGCTGGAATTCCAGCGCGAGCTGGTCGATCAGCACGATGTTCTGAATGGCCAGCGCCGTCAGCATGCGCGGCCCCGGCCGCCGGTCAGGGGCGACTCAGAAGAGCCATTCGAAGAAATTGCCCGCGCCGCCATGGGGTCCCTTGTCCTCGGGCAGGTCGAGAGGCTCCAGCCCCTTGCCCTCCAGCACGTCATAGCTGTACTGGAACCACTTGCTGTCGGGGAAATTGTAGCCCAGCACCGCGGTCGCCTTCTGGGCCTCGAGGTTGAGGCCGACCGCCAGATAGCACTCGACCAGGCGGTGCAGCGCCTCCGGCACCTGGCTGGTGGTCTGGAAATCCTTGACCACCTTGCGGAAGCGGCTGATGCCGGCGATGTATTCCTGCTGGGTCATGTAGAATCGGCCGATGGTCATCTCCTTGCCGGCCAGATGGTCGAGGGTCAGCTCGACCTTGAGGCGCGCATCCTCGGCATAGTCGGTGCCGGGATAGCGGCGGATCACCTCGTTCAGCGCGTCGAGCGCCTGCTGGGTCGCCTTCTGGTCGCGGCCCACGTCCGAGATCTGCTCGTAGTAGGAAATGGCGATCAGGTAATAGGCGTAGGGCGCGTCCCGGTTGCCGGGATGCAGCGCCAGGAAGCGCTGCGAGGCGAGGATCGCCGAATCATAGTCGTTCGACAGATAGTGGTTGTAGGCCGACATCAGGGTCGCCCGGCGCGCCCACACCGAATAGGGATGCTGCCGCTCGACCTCGTCGAACATCACGGCGGCGAACCGGTACTGGCCCGCCGCCATGAACTCGTGCGCCTTGTTGTAGAGGGTGCCGACGTCGGCGTCGGCGTATTCGATCTTGTCCCCGCCGCAGGCGCTGAGAGCCGCCGCAAGCACGACGGCGGCCACAGCAATCTTGAGCCTGGCGGACTTCAGCCCCCTAGAGACCGACAGGGGCATCAGGGATCCAGGTCGAACGCGATCAACGGTCACACAGGCACCTTTCCAGGCTCACAAGGACGTCTTGGGCTGGCGACGTCGGAGGGCTGCTTAGCACGAACACCCGACCCCGTCAAAATCCGCGAAGACGCGCATTCTAAGGAGCCTGTGAGGAGATAAGCAAGCCATCCGATGTCCGCCCGTTCCTGTTTGCCCGGCGCCGTTTCTCAGTTCGCCTGCCGGCGCAGGAACGCCGGGATGTCGATCTGGTCCTCGGTGCCCGCCCCCGGCGCCGCATCGCTCCGCGGTCCAGGGTTGCGCAGGGTCATCGGCGCTTCCTCGCGGCCGCCGAGGCGCGGGCCGGTGCGCTCGGCCATCGGATCGGGCCGCTTGCCGCGTCCGGTCATCCGCTCGAACAGGCTGAGCTTGGGCGCGGGGGCCGACCCGTTGGCCATGGCCGCCTCGGCGAACGGATCGGGACGGGTGTTGAGCCGCGGCTCCGCGGTCCGCTCCGGCTCCATCGGGCGCGGCGGCGCGAAGAACGCGTCGGCCTTGCGGGCCATGGGCTCGCGCGGCGCGGCCGAGGCCGCCTCGCGCGTCGGCGCGATATCGGCCGGGGCCGGCGCGGGAGCCGCTTCCTCGACCACCATGTCCGCCACGTCGAGGGTCAGCGTCTCCTCGACCTCGGCTTCCTCGGCGACGGCCGCGGGCGCCACCGGCGCCTGCATCATGGCGGGCTGCGGCGCGGCCATGGCCGTGGCCGGGAGGTGCAGCGCGGTCGCGGTGGCGGCGCCGCCATTATAGGCGGGCATCGCCGGCATGGGGCGCGGCTGGGCCGGCATGGTGGGGAACGACATGACGGTCGTGGCGGTCGCGCGGGCGGCCTGCTCGGCCTCTATGCCGGTGGCGAACACCGACACCCGCATGCGGCCGTTCATGGACTCGTTGAAGGTCGAGCCGACGATGATGTTGGCGTCCGGGTCCACCTCGCTGCGGATGCGGTTGGCCGCCTCGTCGACCTCGAACAGGGTCAGGTCCATGCCGCCGGTGATGTTGATGAGCACGCCGTGGGCGCCCTTCATCGACACCTCGTCGAGCAGCGGGTTGTTGATGGCGGCCTCCGCGGCCTCGATGGCGCGGGTGTCGCCCTCGGCCTCGCCGGTGCCCATCATCGCCTTGCCCATCTCCATCATCACGGTCCGCACGTCGGCGAAGTCCAGGTTGATGAGGCCGGGCATGACCATCAGGTCGGTGATGCCGCGCACGCCCGAATGCAGCACGTTGTCCGCCATGTTGAAGGCGTCGGCGAAGGTGGTCTTCTCGTTCGCCAGGCGGAACAGGTTCTGGTTCGGGATGACGATCAGGGTGTCGACGTACTTCTGCAGCTCCTCGATGCCCTCCTCGGCGATGGTCATGCGCCGCGAGCCTTCGAACTGGAACGGCTTGGTGACGACGCCGATGGTGAGGATGCCCTGCTCGCGCGCCATCTTGGCGATGACGGGGGCGGCACCGGTGCCGGTGCCGCCGCCCATGCCGGCCGTGATGAACGCCATGTGCGAGCCGGCGAGCGGCTCGCGCAGATGATCGATGGCTTCCTGCGCCGCCGCCGCGCCGATGTCGGGACGGGCGCCGGCGCCCAGGCCCTGCGTGATCTGCACGCCGAGCTGGATGCGGCGCTGGCACTCGGAGTTGCCGAGCGCCTGGGCGTCGGTGTTGGCGACGACGAATTCCACGCCTTCCAGCTTGGAACGGATCATGTTGTTGACGGCGTTGCCGCCTGCGCCGCCGACACCGACGACGAGTATCTTCGGCTTGAGCTCGGTGATCGCCGGCATGCTGAGGTTAATGGCCATTTTCGGTCTCCTTGGGCTGGGGGACGCCCGGGTTAGAAGTTCTCACGGATCCATTGGCTTACGCGGGCCATGGTGCTTCTGGACTCCGGCGGAGCCAGCATGGTGGTCGTCGTCATGGTGCCCTTGCGGACGAACCCCTGTGCCGCGTAGGCCAACAAACCTGCACAGGTGGCAAAAGCGGGTCCGACGGTTGCCTCGGCGAGACCGTCCACGCGCAGCGGACGGCCCAGGCGGACCTGTTTATCGAGAATGCGGGTGGCGAGCTCGCGCACGCCCTGGAGCTGGCTGCCGCCGCCGGTGAGGACGACGCGCTTGCCGGCGACCTGGTCGAAGCCCGAGGCGATCAGCCGCTCGTGCACCGCCTCGAAGATCTCCTCGACCCGCGGCTGGATGATGCCGGTCAGCATGGAGCGCGGCACGCTCTGGGTGTGGTCGCGCTCGGCCTCGCCCATCTGGGCGATGGTGATCATCTCGCGGTCGTCGGACGAGCCGCGCAGCGCGCTGCCGTGCAGCGTCTTCAGCCGCTCGGCGTCGGCGATCGGGGTCAGCAGGCCGCGGGCGATGTCGTTGGTGATGTGCTGGCCGCCGATCGGCACCACGTCGGTATAGACCAGCGCGTCCTCCATGAAGACGGCGATGGTGGTGGTGCCGCCGCCCATGTCGATCAGGGTGACGCCCATCTGGCGCTCGTCCTCGACCAGGCAGGACAGGCCCGAGGCATAGGGCGAGACGCACAGGCCGGCGATGCCCAGATGGCCGCGCTCCATGCAGAGCTGGAGGTTGCGCAGCGGGCCGCTGGCGGCGGTGACCACGTGGATGTCGACGCCGAGGCGGTCGCCATACATGCCGCGCGGGTCGCGGATGCCGCGCGAGCCGTCGATGGAATAGGTCACCGGAATGGTGTGCAGCACCTCGCGCTCGAGCAGCTCGGCCTTGCGGCGGGCCTCGTCGAGGGCGTGGCGGATGTCGTTCTCGCCCACCTGATGGCCGGCGATCTTCACCTCCACATGGATCGCTTCCGAATTGGGGAAGCCGCTGGAGACGTTGACGAAGGCGCGGCGGATGGTCTCGCCCGACATGCGCTCGGCGGCGTCGGCGGCGGCGCGGACGGACGCTTCCACGGCCTCGATGTCGACGACCGCGCCGCAGCGCATGCCCTCCGACACCTGATGGCCGATGCCCGCGACCCTGATGCCGCCCTCATCGTCCACGCGGGCGATGAAGCAACAGATCTTGGTCGACCCGATGTCGAGCGCTGCAACCAACCCACCTTTACCCGACGACATGCGTTGCCTCCTCAGCCTTTGTTTGCCTTCAGTGCCTTCGCGGCCTTGGCGGCCGCCGCTTCTTCTTCCTTGCGCGCCTGCGCCGCCTCGGCGGTCATGCGGACGGTGACCCGGTCGGCCAGCCGCATGTCGACCGAGACGATGTCCCGCTCCATGATCCCCTGGTCTTTCTCCATCCCGGCCAGCCGGTGCCAGGCATCGGCGGCGCCCTTCTCGGGCAGGCGGACGGTCGTGCCGTTGTCGAAATGCAGGTCCCAGCGGCGGTCGCCGACCCGCACGGCCGCCTTGACCCGCCGGGCCAGCTCGGGCTCGCCTTCCATCACCTCGAACAGCGCGCGCGCGTGCTTCGGCGCGCCCTTGCCGACGACGAGCGGCAGCCTGGCGAAATGCACCAGCCCCTGCTGGGTGATCTCGACGCCGTCGCGATCGATCAGGCGCAGCTTCCGCTTCTCCTGCCAGAAGGCATAGGGAACGCGCTCGGCGACCTGGATCTGGATTGTGCCGGGCAGGATGCGCGAGACCCGCGCCTGGCGGACCCAGCCCACCGATTCCACCCGCTCGCGCACCACGTCGAGGTCGATGTCGCCGATCTTCTGGCCGTCCTCGATGCCGGCCGCGATGATGATCTCCTCCGGCTCCAGGTTCTTCGTCCCGGCGATGTCCAGCCTGGTGACGGTCAGGCCCGAAAGATCCGAGATGCTGGGGATCATGCCCGGCGCCGCCGCGGCGATGGCCGAGAAGGTGCCCGCCGCCCACATCCACAGCCCGCCGATGACCAGCACCGCGCCGCCCACCGAGACGCCGATGCGGCGCATGCTCCGTATCCGGCGCCGGCGGATGAACGAGGCGGCCTGGGCCTCGCGGTCGGTCATCTGCGGCTTCGCCCGGGCGCGGTCGCGGGCGCCGGTCAATATGCGTCCAGGGTTCAGCGGCGACATGACGCGTCCTCCACCATCCACACCACCAGGTCCTCGAACGAGATGCCCTCATAGGCGGCCATCTCCGGCACCAGCGACAGCGGCGTCATGCCCGGCTGGGTGTTCACCTCCAGCAGGATCAGCTCGCCGGTGCCGCCCTCGGTGTCGTCGTAGCGGAAATCGGCCCGGCTCACGCCGCGGCAGCCCAGCGCCCGGTGGGCGGCGAGCGCGAGGGCCTGGATCCGCTCGTAGACGTCCGCCGGGACCGGCGCGGGAATGACGTGCTCGGTCATGCCGTCGCTGTACTTGGCCTCGTAATCGTAGAAGCCGCGCTTCGGCCGCAGCTCGGTGACACCCTTCGTCGGGCGGTCGCCGATGACGGCGCAGGTCAGCTCGCGCCCGGCGATGTAGCGCTCGACCATCACCTCGGCGTTCTGGCGCCACGGCCCGTCCATATCGGGGCTGAAGGTGTTGTCGCCCGGCTTCATGATGACGACGCCCACGCTCGATCCCTCGTCGATGGGCTTCACCACATAGGGACGCGGCAGGGGATCGGCCCTGAACAGGTCCTTCGAAGCGACGACCCTGTCCTCGGCAACCGGCACGCCGACGGCGGCGCACATGCGCTTGGCCACCGGCTTGTTCATGGCGACGGCCGAGGCCATGACGCCCGAATGGGTGTAGGGAATCTCCAGCACCTCCAGGATGCCCTGGACGCAGCCGTCCTCGCCCCAACGGCCGTGCAGCGCGTTGAACACCGCGTCCGGCTTCACCTCGGCGAGCATCTGCGCCAGGTCATGGCCCGCGTCGATCTCGGTCACCCTGTAGCCGCGCGCGGCCAGCGCCTTGGCCGCCGCGGCGCCCGAGACCAGCGAGACCTCCCGCTCGGCGGACCAGCCGCCCTTGATGACCGCGACGTGAGGCTTCATCGGATGCCTCCCTGTTCGCCGATCCGCTTGATCTCCCATTCCAGGCTGACGCCGGAGGTCTCCAGCACCCGGCGGCGGACTTCCTCGCCCAGCGCCTCGATGTCGGCCGCCGTCGCGTCGCCGGTGTTGACGATGAAGTTGCAGTGCAGCTCGGACATCTGGGCGCCGCCGACGCGCAGGCCGCGGCAGCCGGCCGCGTCGATCAGCTCCCAGGCCTTCTGGCCCGCCGGATTCTTGAAGGTGCTGCCGCCGGTGCGCGATTTGGGCTGGGTCGCGTCGCGCTGGTCCGAGATGTCCTCCATGCGGCGGGCGATCTCGGCCGGATCGTCCGGCGTGCCGCGCAGGGTGGCCGAGGTGACGATCCAGGCATCCGGCAGCGCGCTGTGACGGTAGGAGAACGCCAGGTCGAAGGCGGTCAGGACATGGCAGGCGCCGTCCGGCGCATAGGCGACGGCCTCGACGAACACGTCG
>Ga0265293_10014340_pt1 | contig 10083 bp, 6 predicted proteins | sample Munlanlewell138R_FD_192505 | JGI IMG/M metagenome (GOLD analysis project Ga0265293, IMG submission 192505) | Leachate microbial communities from a municipal landfill in Southern Ontario, Canada - Leachate well 138R | ecosystem: Engineered > Solid waste > Landfill > Unclassified | place: Canada...
GCTCTTGCCATTCGGTCATCCTCATTATGAATATAACCGTAATATGAGATGGTAGATTTTTTTTGAATCGCATATAAAATTCGCATTAACATTTCTGAATTGAATTCATCAAGTAAGGCAAATTGTGAAAGGGTATCAGCACCGTGAGCGGCGCCATGAGCCCAGCCCTTTTTATTAATATACCCGCGAACGTCAAAATCACTTTGATAGGAATCAATAACTTGATTAAAAATATCTTGCAATTCAGATAATGAAAAAATCGAATGTTTCCGATGAAAACTAATAACGGAGCCAATAATTAACATTGAGAATGTTCGACTAAAGATACTATCATCAATCTTTTTCCCTTTAAGGGCAATATTGTTTAAACATATTTGTGCAATCGCTCTAACTTCATCCGGTTTTAATAAATCATGACCGATAACATACTCAATATAAGGATAAACCAGATTGTCACGTAAAACCGGATCGGTGTCCCCGATGTACATCATAGCCTCTTTGGTTAAAATGAACACTTCATCAAGATTAATCTCCTCATAATTGTTTCGGTATTCCCTTAATAATTCTTTGATTTCGTTTTTGTCCATAACAACTCTGTCCCAATCAATATTATTATATTTATATTATACAATATTTGGTTAATAATTACAAGAAAAATCATTAAAAATTCATAATAACCCAGAAATACTCATTTTATAAAAACCTCTTTTTTTCTATTCACAAGTAAATCATTATCTGTTATAATTATTATAATAAAAATAAAAGGATTGATAACAATGATTAGTTTTTTGAACGATTATAGCCAAACCGCTCATCAAGAAATACTGAATCGCTTAATTTCGCCCGGATATCAATCATATCCGGGATACGGTTTAGATGACCGCTCGCATTATGCAGCAAAATTAATCAAACAACAACTGGGATGCGATGCCGACATCCATTTTATGATTGGCGGTACCTCATGCAATAAAACCGTTATTGCTCACGCTTTAAAACCTTATGAATCGGTAATTGCCGTTACCACCGGACATATCAATGTTCATGAAACGGGTGCAATTGAAGCAAGCGGTCATAAAATTAATTTAGTAAATGGATTGGAAGGTAAAATTACCGCTGAAAAAATCCAAGAAGTTTTATCCTGTCATATTGATGAACATATGGTTGTTCCTAAAATGGTTTATATATCAAATTCAACCGAAACCGGAACTATTTATTCAAAATCTGAACTGGCGTCTATTTCAAAAATTTGCAAACAAAATAATCTTTATCTTTATCTTGATGGGGCAAGACTGGGAGTCGCCCTTACCGCTGATAATAACGATCTCTCATTAAATGATATCGCCGCTTTAACCGATGTCTTTTATATCGGAGGCACCAAAAACGGGGCCTTACTCGGCGAAGCCGCAGTTATTGTCAATGAAAAATTAAAAAAAGGGTTTCGTCACTCAATAAAGCAAAACGGAGGGCTGTTAGCAAAAGGATTTATAATCGGCCTTCAGTTTGAAGCACTCTTTACCGATAATCTTTTCTTCCGACTGGCCGCAAAAGCCAATCAAACCGCAAAATTATTGCGCAACGGATTAATTGCCCGCAAAATCAATTTAACCTATCCGGCACCGACCAATCAAATATTCGCTGCCTTTTCCGATGATATTGTTAAAGGACTAAGTAAAAAATATTTGTTTGAACAATGGGAAAAACTAAACGGACAAACCGTTATCCGTTTAGTAACTTCCTGGGCAACCGAAAGTGAAGATATTGCCTCTTTTTTATCCGATTTAGATGAAATGCAAAAACAAAAAAGATAAGGTTTAGTAACAATACCTTATCTTTTTATATCCAATCCTAACCGGTCATCAGTTCATGCATTGAATCTAATGATTTTTCAAAAAGAGAATAACAGTATCCCATTTCAACAAAACCCGATTTAATAAAAAACTATTATGTACATGTGGCGTTAATTGGATAATATTTTTCCCCCGAATTCGGACAATGGTTCTATTTTATCCTTTTATGCTAATCTTTAATATTTCATTCGGAAGACAGTTAATAATGTCAGAAGCAATCATGCCGTGTTCACCATAGATTTTCCGAGCAGCATAACCGGCCAGAGAATGAAAAACAACGCCTAATTTACAAGCCTCAGTTATTGAATAATCTTGGGCAAGAAAACCGGTTATGATTCCCGCTAAAACATCGCCGCTTCCGGCGGTTGCCATTCCCGGATTGGGTCTTCGATGAAAATATATTGCATCCTTATTTGCAATTATTGTAGTCGGCCCTTTAAGAACAACTTGAAAACGGTATTTTTCAACCAGCCGTTCAACTATTCCTAAAGGATCATTGTTAATTTCCGAAACAGATAAATCAACCAGGTTTGCCAGTTCACCGCTATGCGGTGTGAGAATAACCTTTTCATCCGCTAGCGCTAAATATTTTTTAAAATAATAAAGACCGTCGGCATCAATAACAAGAGGTATCGATAATGATAGCAGTTGCTTAAGATACCGGTAATTAATATTATCCGTTTTTCCCAAACCCATGCCGAAAGCAACAGCCTGAGCATTAACCGTAATGTTTTTTATAGCTTTGGATCGATAAGCATTAACCATAATCTCAGGGTTATAATTCGCAAAATAACGGCGGTATTTATGATTAATCGCCAATACGGATATTCCGGCACCCGAGCGCAGTAACGCCAATGCCGCAAGAAGCGGCGCTCCGGTCATGCCCGCGCTGCCACCAAAAATAACTCCTTTGCCGTAATTATATTTATGGGTATTTTTAAGCCGGGGCTTAATGATACCGGCAAGATGATAAGAGGTTAATAGATAACGAGTCGGTTGCTGAGGCGGTCGTCTGATTCCGATATTAAGTACGATTGGTGTCCCCTGATAATCACAGGAGTCATTAAGCAGATTACCGGTTTTATAATTTTGAATAATTAATGTATAATTGGCTTTAACAGCAACTCCCATCACTATACCGTTATTACCGTTTATCCCCGAAGGAATATCGATACTGAAAACCGTCGCCGAACTATTGTTAACAGCCATAATAATATCATAATATAAACCTTCGATATTGCGATTAAGACCAATTCCAAAAATAGCATCGACGATAAAACGGGATTCTTGGATGGCGGCTTGAGCCTTTTTTAGATTATTCGCGTTTACATCTTCTATATCCGCAGTAATTGAAAGAAGGCATTTTAAACTCTCACCGGCACTCTCAGACATATTGTTACTATCACCAAGAACCAAAACCTTTACTGAATACCCGTTTTTAATTAAATGCTGAGCTAATACCAAGCCGTCTCCGCCGTTGTTGCCGCAACCACAAATAATCAGGATACAATCTTTACGGTTGACCAGGCGTTTATCATGGAGAAATCGATATATTTTATTGCCGGCTCTTTCCATAAAATCCAATGAAGAAATGCCAAAATGATTATATGTATAACGCTCGGCTTCTTTCATTTCGGTCACAGTCACAACTTCATTATAGATATTTTTCATGATAACTCCTAAGTTTATCTTATAGATATATTTTTTTTGTAGCAATTCTATCGACAAATGCCGCATCGTGTTCTACAAACACCACCGTCGCCTGACAGGATAACAGTAAATCCTCGATTTGGATGCGTGAAAAAACATCAATATAATTCAGAGGTTCATCCCAAATATATAGATGAGCCTGTTGGCAAAGACTCCGGGCAATCAGTACTTTCTTCTTCTGCCCACTACTGAAATTTTTAATATCATTAACAAAATGATCGCGGGTAAAATCCAGTTTTCTTAATATAGCCTTAAAAAGACTTTCGTTAATCTGATATGTATCGGCATAATCGCTTAAATTCCCGGTTAAATCAGCCGTAGACTGTGGGACATAAGAAATAATCAGATTGGATCCTTTCCGGAAATATCCCTGATAAACTGTCGTTGTCTCAACGATTAATTTTAATAAGGTGCTTTTCCCGGAACCGTTATTCCCGATAATAGCAACCCGGTCCCCTTGATTAATTGAGAAAGTAAGTTCCGGACCGACCTGTTTCATTCCGTAATACATCGTAACGCCATTAAAATCAACCAATCTAGGAGAATGATATGATAACGGCAACAATTTTAATTCGTCCTGCGTTTCGATGTCTTTAAGCAATGCCGTTTTCTCAGCAATAGTTTGAGTAACCCGTGCTTCTATTGTTTTGGACCGTTTCATCATTTTTGCCGCTTTATGACCGATATATCCCTTATCGCCTTTTGAACCGATTTTTGTTTTTTCAACTAAATAAGACCATTTCGAGGTTCTTTGGGCAGCCTGATTTAATCTTTTTATTTCTTGTTGCAGCCGTTTATTTTCTTGTATTTCATAATTATCTTGCAATTGTTTATTATAATACCAACGGGAAAAATCACCTTTTTGCACTTCAATATTAGCTTTATTTATCGAAAGAATATGATCGACGCAACAATCAAGAAAGTGGCGGTCATGAGAAACTAAAATAAAACCTTTTTTCGTTGTAAGATAATCAGCGACAACTTGACGGGATTTAAAATCCAGATGATTAGTCGGCTCATCGATCAATAGAAAACGATGCTCTTTTAAGAACAAACTCGCAAGCAATATTTTTGTTCTTTCTCCTTCGCTTAAGGTGTTAAAACTACGGTTTAATACTTCCGAGTCAACCTCCAGTTTATTAAGTTCACAAACTAACTGCCAGTCCTGAAGATAACCTACGATATCAGCAGCGATATCAACGGTTTTTGGATTGCTGTCTTTTATCAAAAACGGAAAGTATTCATAGTCCAGCGGCGAGTTAATTGTTCCTTGATAGGGGTATTTCTCCATCAATAAATTTAAAAAAGTGGTTTTCCCCCGGCCGTTACGACCGATAAAGCCCAGTTTCCAATCAGTATCAATTTGAAAAGAAACATTTTTAAAAATATCAAGATAACTTCCGGGATAACTGAAAGTGAGATTATTAACCTTTATTTGTGCCATGATTTCTTACCTCCGAGTAAAATATAAAAAAAGTCACAAGAAAGAATGTCTCGTGACCTTAGATCAATTCGTTAGCATAACGTGATATAAACAAAACCGTTCTTTCTTGCTTTGGCATAACTAAACACGGCTGTCTAACAACCATTCATTTGGTTATGCGGTTATTATTAAAAGCAAGAAATCAGTTCATCTTATAATCTCCCGGATAAGTTATTATAACACCAAAAACAGCGGATATCAATGTTATTTTGGATATTGTGGTTCATTAATATTGGATACCCCACACCACCGCATATTTTGCTTCGGCGCCACAGGCAACACATTTACCGGTTATCGGTGATGTGTTTTCCAAAATACAGCGTGATTTCAGACCGCCGATTGTTTTCATCGCATCTTCACATTCATATTTTCCACACCAATCACCTTTAATAAAACCGGCTTGTTTATTCATAATCTTTTCAACATCAGACATGTTTTCAGCCGTAAAAGTTAACTGTTCCATACGGGCCTTAGCTTTTTGATAGAGATTTTGATGGATGTCTTTTTGTAAGTTTTTAATATAAGCGATTAAATCAATATCCTTATCGACCTGGATTTTTTCTCTGGTATCGCGCCGGGAAATTGTGATTTTATTTTTCTTTAAATCACGCAAGCCAATTTCAATCCGTAATGGAATGCCATTGACCTCTGACTGAGCAAATTTATAACCGGCTGATTTTTCCGCACGGTCAATATAACAGGTTATCCCGGCGTCGTTAAGAAGATTATTTATTTCCACCATTTTATTTTCAACAGCCTTATCATCGCCAATGCCGACAATTACCGCTTTAATCGGAGCGATGTACGGCGGAAGCACCAAACCGTTATCATCGCCATGAACCATAATAATCGCGCCGATAACCCGGTTTGACATTCCCCAGGATGTTTGATAAGCATATTCCATTTCATGATTAATATTTAAAAATCTTATATTATAAGCTTCGGAAAATCTTTGACCAAAGTAATGGCTTGTTCCCGATTGAAGAGAAACGCCGTTATACATTAATGCTTCGATGGTTAAGGTATATTCCGCACCGGCAAATTTCTCCGATTCAGTTTTCCTTCCCCATAAAACCGGAATGGCAAGAACATCTTCAAAAAAAGATTTATAAATATGAATTATATCATATGTTTCTTTTTCCGCTTCCGCAGCTGAGGCATGTACGGTATGACCCTCTTGCCAAAAAAACTCACGGCTGCGTAAAAAAGGTCTGGTTTCCTTTTCCCAGCGCATAACGCTGCACCACTGATTATACTTTAGCGGTAAGTCTTTATGCGTTTGCACCGCTTGACTATAATAATCGCTGAACAATGTTTCGCTGGTCGGCCGGATACATAATCTTTCTTTCAATTCAGTCTGGCCGCCGATTGTAACCCAAGCTACTTCAGGAGCAAATCCCTTTACCAACTCCTTTTCTTTATTCATTAAATTTTCGGGAATCAAAAGCGGCATCGCTACATTTTGATGACCCGTTGCTTTTAGAATACCTCCAAGTTTATTTTGTACTTCTTCCCAAATCGCATAACCGTTCGGCTCCATAATAATACAACCTTTTACATTGGAATAAGCAGCAAGACGCGCTCCTCTTACAACATCGGTATACCATTGGGCGAAATCTAGATCGCGACCGATTATTGCTTTGTTTTTCATAATATCTAACCCTCTTTATAAATTTTTTAAGAAAGATACTCCTTACGGGGTATCCCCCTCTACCAACCGTGCATGCCTTAACAACGCACACGGTTTTATTTTATAATCAAGAACTGGCACACTCCAAGACTTTGACATCTAACCCAGGTTTAGGAATATCCCATTCTTTATTAACTTTATTATAGAATTGTCCCCGCGCAAGACTTTTAGTTGGTTTCTTCGGTTGAACCGATCGGGATTATATTTAAAAAAACGCAACAGGTTAATCCATTAAAACCTAAACTGCGTCTTTAATTTGTGCTTCCAAATTGGTTAGAATCATCCACTATATGCACAAGACGGATTCATATCCGAATATAAACTCGTATAAGTCCCAAGGTGATTAGCCCACATAAAATTATAACACAACTTTAAGTCTTTTCAAATACAATTTTTGAAAATCGTTATTAAACCGTCATTTAATTCCATTGGATTTTCGTTTTAAATAAAATATACGCAGAATCTAATTTATGTATATTATATCACGAATTGCTCATTTCTTAAACTACTTTATCATGATTTATCAAATAAAAAATAAATCTTATTTCTTATATCTGATAAATAATATTTACAATTTGCCGATTTCTCTGAGAAAAGCAATACATTTAAGTGCTGAAATATTCTTATCTTTTACTTCCAACATAATATCGATATCGTTACGATTTAACTCCTCGATAAATATTTGAAAGATATCCAAATCAATAGTTGAAGAATGTGCACCGATTTTTTTAAATACATCCTGTTGTGAATAATGTATTTTTTGCGGACCGTCTTGTTGGGTCCAAGTAAAGCGGCATAATTCAATCCAATCAATAGTACTTGGTGAAGATAAGGGGGAATTAATTTGATGATGAAGCACATCCATAACCAAAGGTATTTTTATGTGATTTTGCAGAGTATAAAGATCTTCAATATGATAAAATTTTTCGTCGTTTTCAAGCACTAAGCGTTTTTTAATGGCGCTGTCTAAATTACGATATGATTCAATAAACCGCTTTATCGCCGCTGCTTTATTTTGATATACAGCTCCCAGATGAATAATTATTTTATGCTCGGAGCCAAGGCCGAGCCCCTCTAAAACCCGATTATGATAAACAAGATCGCTGACAGCGCGAGTAATAACACCGGGATTGGGAGAATTTAGTATTGTATAAGGGCTGGGATGCATTGAAATGCGCAGATTATTATTTCTGATAATCTGGCCGATTGTCTCAAATTCCAATTTAAACATATCCCACCATTTAATTTGATTTTGAGAATGCGAAGCAAATGGAATTAAACCGGAAGTAACCCGAAATAATCCGATATTGTTTTGAATATTATATTTGATTGCTTGGGCCAGAGCCGATAAATTATGGGTAATTAAACTGATTAAACAGTCTTCACTTGCGTTTTTTAAACGGCAAGTTTTATAATTAATATTGACATCACCGACCGTTAAACAAGCATATCCGATTCTCATTTTGAATTCCTTTCCTTATTTATTATAAAAAGAGCATGCCGGCAGCAGCCCTGCCGGCATATGAAATGGCCTTAACTCATTTTCTTTAAAACAAAATTTGTCGGGCGGCGGAGATTTAACCGATATAAAAAATCAGTCAATTTCCCATCCGGCCCCGCCAAAGCATGGAAACGGTCTTTTTCCATTCCGTTTACAATAATTGCGGCTGCTTTTTGGGGACTTAGGATTTTATAAGATTTCTTTTTCTTAGCGGTGTTTTTGATATGGTATTACACTCCGGAATGAGCGGCAATATTGGTTGAACACCACCGGAGAAAACAACGATAACTTTCACATTCGTATCTTTTAGTTCTGAGTATAAGCCTTCGGCTAACAACTTAACCGCGGCTTTTGTAATATCAATCGCTGCCACCTTTGCCCCTTTTGAAAGAAGCAATAAAACAAATTCCCGACCTAATACCGGCACCGCCGCTGGTTACCGCAATAATCTTATTTTTATTCGCCGCCTCTGCTTGTAAATTAATTATATATTAATTTAAATCTGTTTTCAATCAATATATTTGCATATTTATCAAATCAAAACATTTTACATTTTGGTGGTTTTGTTTATGATTTTTCTGGTTGATGACTGGTTTAATTTATGATATAATCAATATAATGATTTATACTAGTTCCCCGATTAATCGTGTGATATGCTAATATATCCGCAATTAAGTATAAATCTTTTTTAAATTAAAGTTATGTTTTCATCTAAACTATAAATAAACGAGGTGATTTAATTTGAAACTATTGATTTTTATTCTAAATAAAGTTGAAATGGTAGATACTTTATTAAAAAAATTCACATCAGAAAACATCTCCGGAGCAACCATTGCCAATACCAGAGGGATGCTGCAAAAGCTAATGAGCGATGATGATTTAAATATCATCGGTTCATTCCGACATTTAATCAATCCAAAAAGAAGTGAAAACAAAACCATTTTTATGGTTGTAAAAGAGGAAAAAATTAAAGAAATCGTAGAAATTATCGAAAGTATTGTCGGCAGTTTGGATGAACCTGATTCCGGATTGCTCTTCACTATTCCGATCGATTACGTAAGGGGTTATAAACAATAATGCTATTATTTTATATGGGTTTGGTTCTCCTTTTTGGTTTACTATTTGGAAAATTAGCCAAATTATGCAAATTGCCCAATGTTACCGGCTATTTGGTGGCAGGTTTAATAATCACGCCGGTATTGGGCTTAATTAATATCAGTATTGTACCGGCCCAATTTATTTCGGACATGGCCTTAATTCCTCAAATAGCGCTTGGTTTTATCGCTTTTACCATCGGAACTGAATTTCAAATATCTTATTTTCGCCGAGTCGGTACCAAAGCCTTAGTTATTGCCGTTTTCGAATCCCTTTTTGCAATTTTAGCGGTGTTAATTGTTTTGCTTCTAATCAAAACCCCTATAAAATTCGCTCTGGTTTTATCGTCAATTGCGGCAGCGACGGCACCGGCGGCTACCTTAATGGTAATAAAGCAATACCAAGCCAAAGGTGAAGTAACGGAAACATTAATGAGCGTTGTCGCCCTTGATGATGCGACGGCCATAATTTTTTTTGGCATTACACTTGCCGTTGCCAATACTGTGGGAAATCCCAATGTTACTTTATTGATGTCTATTTTAACCCCCTTTATTGAAATTATCGGTAGTTTATTAATCGGACTGGTTTTAGGCCTTACATTATCGATATTCTTACGATGGTTTAAAGGGAAAAGCAATCGAATCAGCGTAACGGTTTGTTTTGTTTTATTAGCAGCGGCAATGCCGGCAGTGGTAAAACAATTTACAGCCGCGATTGCCATCTCGCCGTTACTATTATGCATGATGATGGGGGCGGT
>Ga0265293_10014342_pt1 | contig 10081 bp, 10 predicted proteins | sample Munlanlewell138R_FD_192505 | JGI IMG/M metagenome (GOLD analysis project Ga0265293, IMG submission 192505) | Leachate microbial communities from a municipal landfill in Southern Ontario, Canada - Leachate well 138R | ecosystem: Engineered > Solid waste > Landfill > Unclassified | place: Canada...
AAAAGGTGGCTAAAGGACGATAGCGGCGCCATATTCAGACTTTCCAAGGATACAGTGAGAAGCATAAACGCCGAGGCTGCCATAGAGCAGGATTATTCCAAGAAAGGCGAGATATCAAAGTGGGCATTCTTATCAGAAAGCTCCTATCGCATTGAATCTATAGTAAAGCTTGCAACAAATGAGCTGCCTATATCGCCTGATGATCTTGACCAGGATGTTTGGTTTCTAAATGTTGAAAACGGCATAATAGATCTAAGGACTGGTGAGTTCTCTGAAGACCACCTGAAAGAGAAGCTCATCACAAAGCTTGCCAATGTCAAATATGATCCGGATGCAAAATGCCCCATGTGGGAGAATTTTCTTCATGAGATCTTTGAGGGAAACTTGGAGCTAATAGATTACATCCAGAAGGCCATTGGGTACAGCATGACATCAGATGACCGTGAGCAGGTCCTATTCTTCCTCCACGGCCTGGGCCAGAATGGGAAGACCACATTTCTCAATATAATCATGACGTTGCTCGGAGAGTATGCCAAGGATGCGGATCCATCCACATTCATGGACAAGAAGTTTGACGGCGGCCCTAAAAATGATGTTGCAAGGCTCAAAGGGGCTAGATTTGTAAGATCTTCAGAGATCGCAGAAGGCAAATACCTAGATGAAGACTTCATAAAGAGGGTGACTGGCCATGAAGGCCTTACTGCCAGATTTCTATACGGAGAGATATTCGATTTCACCCCGAAGTTTAAGCTCTGGATGATCTCAAACAACAAGCCGACCATCAGGGGGAGTGACTTTGCAATATGGCGGAGGCTCATGACAATCCCATTCAACTATCGTGTTCCAAACGACAAGAGGGACAAAACATTGGAAGCAAAACTCGATAGTGAGCTTCCGGGGATCTTGAACTGGGCCATCGCTGGATGCATCAAATGGCTCTCAGAAGGGCTTAATCCTCCGGAGATAGTTGTCCTTGCGAACACTGAATACAAGGACGAGATGGATCCCTTAAAGGACTTTCTTGATGATATCTGCAATATCGGCGTTGTGGCGAAGATCCCGGCCGGTGAACTTTACTCTGCTTACAGGACATACTGCTACTGCATGAGAATTGAAACTATATCGCAACAGTCCTTTGGAAGGAGGCTAACACATCTTGGCCTTAAAAAATCAAGGGAGTTTGACGGAAGGTACTGGGAAGGCATTGAGATAAACAAGAGTAGATTTGAGCATTTGCAGAAGAGTTACAAGGGTGAGTATCCTGCTAACTGATCCTTATGACGCTATGACGGTTATGACGCTTTTTTCTATTAAAACTTATAGTAGGGAAATTTACTTTAAAAGTTTTGTAAAATGGCAGAAAACCGTCATAAGTGTCATGAAAGACAAGAAGGTGAGCAAATAGCAAGGAATCTCATCGAATACAGGGCCTATCTAGGAGATAGTGAAGTGCCATGCGTTAGGCAAGTATATGGATACACACTTATGGAGGCTGATGAAGGCGAGATCCTGGACAACATTATAGGTGAGAAGGGAAGGTATGCAATCTTAGAATATGGGGAAGATCCATGCTGGAACTATGAGTTCGTGCTGTATGTCTCTGACAGCCTCTCAGTTTTAAGGCCAATTTTTGATCTGCTCTGCATTGAGTGCGATAAGGATCTTACAAGATCAATGGCGCATACAAACTTTCTGATTCTATACTTGTGGTTGAGTAAGGAGATTAATGATATGGATAAGGCCAATAAGAATGAAGCTTAATTTTAGGGCCAAATTCGTTAAGTATTTATCTGAAATGGCTAATTTTGCTTAAGGCGCTTATACAAACATCCGGTGATGTAAGGCCATAAAAACACTGAAATAACAGAACTTAAAAAAACATCTAAAAAACAAGAAATATCTATATAAAAAATATATATCTAAACCCAAAAAACACCAAAACCCAAAAGAAAGTGTGCGGGGGAAGGACACGTTTATTTATTCCCAGTGCGTTAGGATAATGTATATATCACAAATGCCTATTCTCAATTTATGGGAATTTACAAAGAAAAGGTTTTGCTTTCGAAAGAAGAGGGGCGTTTGATTAATTCAGACATAACTGAATCCAATATTAATACAATTAGAGAGTTCAAAAGCTACCTAATTGCAGGCAGAATCGGCATCCTGAGAACTCTCCGCTATATGATTGATTTGAGGCTCATATGCCAGAGGTATAAGGACAAGGACTTTTCAACCTGGAATTCCAAGGACATAATCGAGGTCATGGAAAAGGTCGAGATTGAGGACATCTCTGACTCATCCAAGAATGAGTACAGGAGGACATTGAGGAAGTTCTTCAAGTGGTTGAAAGGGGAAGACTGGCCTGAACTAAAAGCCCTAAAAGGAGAGAAAAAGCACTCAAGAAAGCCACAGGTCCTCTCGAGGGAGGAGATACTAAAGCTGATTGAATCAGCGACAAATCTCCGGGATAAGGCTGCCATTGCACTCCTCTATGACTGTGGCCTTAGAATTGGCGAGCTTGCATCAATCACCTTCAAAGATTTGACCTTCAACGACTACGGTGGAAAGGTAAAGGTCAGAGGAAAAACTGGAGAGCGATTGGTGCCATTTGTGATGGCTGAGCCCTACATAAAAAACTGGATTCAGATTCACCCCAATGTTCATCCCAACGAATCGCTTTTTGTTGGAACTGGGAACAAGAACTTTGGGAAGCCCCTCTTCTATGAATCATACAAGAACATGCTAAAAAGAGCTGTCAAGAACTCTAAAATTGAGAAGAAAGTAACGCCACATATTCTAAGGCACACAAGGGCAACTCACCTGGCATCAAAATTGACTGAGTCTGAAATGTGTCACTACCTTGGATGGCAGCTTGGATCTGAGATGCCCAAGGTCTATGTCCATCTTTCCGGGAGGGACATCGATAAGGCCATCTACAGCAAGGTATATGGCATTAAAACTGAGGAGTCCATGGACGATGGAAACATAAGGCCAGTAGTATGCCCGAGGTGCAGGGAGAACTGCGGCCCGACTTCAGAGTACTGCTATAGATGTGGCATGCCATTAAAAGAAGAGAAAGTATTTGAGATGGAGAAGAAGAACAGGATACTAAGAGAAGAGTTCATCAATGAAACAATGGAAGACAGTGCAAAATTACATACTTTCAAGAAGATTATGGAGCTAATTGAAGCAATAGACTCAGACCCAGAAATAAAAAATGAGTTCAGGAATATGGCGGGCAAGGTAAAATAAGGGATAGCGCCGGGAATCATTGCTCTTTGATTTTAATTATTTTTATTTTCTTATTAAACGATCCTTTAACATTCCCAACTTCTATTAAAAGATAGGGCCATTTCGTTTAATGAGATCTGGCCTTAAAAATTAGCTCTCATTATGCAAGTATAATTAATATGGAAAAATATCCCGTTTGCAGTAATTATTAGTTTGGCTTTGGCCTTAAAATTAGGGCCAGACTGGACAAGGGAGAATGTCAGGTACTATAAGAGGAAATATTTTTGATTAATCTTAAGAATTTAATCTTGCAATAGTTACAAATATCTTGATTACTCCTTCTTTAGCATGTCTTTAGATCTTTTTAGTAAGCCTTTTATGTTCAATATGTCAGCAAATTCTTTATCGGACTCTAAAACTTTTGTAAAATCACTTATAGCTTGATGAGAATGGCTCATCTCTAAATATGTAAGTCCCCTAAAATAATATGCGACTAAATAATTTGGATTAGCGTCAATTGCAATATTTAGAGTATTGATCGCTCCTTCATAATCTCCAATGTTTTTGTAATTAATCCATTTATCTAAGAATACTGTTTCTTCTTTTTCATTGAGCTTCATTACAGTATTCATATTTTCTTCATACTTAGAAGTATTTCCAAATTGATTATATACCATAGCTCTAGTAACATAATTTATGGGATTATTAGGTTCTATGTTAATTAGCTTAGTATATTTCTCTATTAATTTGTTTTCTTTACGATTTTCATATATTGCAACTGCACCTACCAAAATTGCATACAAGCTATATATTCTAAACCATGAGGACCAAAATGTTTTAGCCATAGAAGATCTAACTGCATCAGAATTTAGAGAGGGATCCTCTATTGCCTGATTAAACAAATCGTTATAATAACTTAGATTTAGGGAAGAGAATATTATTAAAATTAACGCCACAACAATAAGAACAGTTGCTTGGGCATTGTCTAACCTAAAAGAATTTACTCTTTTTTTCTTCAATGATCTTTTCATATAATAAACAACAGCAATAAATGAAATTATAGTAATCACTACTGCTGCATTCAAATCGAATAAGGTGGGCATATTCAATGAATTAAATATGTCAATGTAGTATTTCCTAAATCCCGCATATAGAATAATCCCAACAAAAAATGGAATTACCATGTACCGAAAAGGTACTTCTTTTTTTCCGCTTTTAACGATTGCATATATTGACAACGGCATGAATATAATCAGAATAATCGAATAAGTTATCGCATGAATTTCATAAGGAATTAAATAAGAAAAGGGTGTAACAAAAAACATGAAAATAAACATTAATTGTCCTAAAGCAAAACCAAAGGCGATCATTCCAGCAAAAAATCTAAATCCATTTCTAATTAGAGATTCTGTCGTTGACATATAATACCTCCAATAATTACATACACATTATTTTCTCCCTATATAAGAATATGCAAAAATATTTGTTTTCCATTTTAATTAGCAAGATTATTCTTGAAGTAATCCCTCAACTGGTTATATACATCATTCATTTCCTTTAGCTTATCTTCTGCCATCTTTCTTGTTTCTTCAGATTTGTTAGTGTTCTTGTCGGGATGTAGCAGCTCTAGCCAATATTTTCTTTTCTTTTTGACCATGTCAAATGTAACTTGGCTTGACATATTGATCTCATATTCTTGGAGCAAAGAGAGTATTTGAGGGGGAAAATCATTTACCTTTGTAGACGAATGTTGAGAACTTTGTTGATTAGTCCTATTTTGCTCTTGTCTTTGATATTCCTCTTGTTGCCTTTTAGCTTCTTCATATTTTCTTCTGTTTTCTTCTTGACCCATTCTGAAAGCTTCATCTTCTTGGTATCTTGAATTAGTATTGTTATTCTGTTTTGTGTTTTGTTTATTCTTTTGGCGATTAGATATTGCTGAACTTGATTTCTGAATTACTCTATAAATAATAAATAAAATTGGAAAAGTGAGAATTCTTCCAATCCAATAAAAAGAGTTTGAACTACTAGTAGAAGTTGATGTGCTTGAAGACATTGTTGGTATTGTGTAAGTTATGCCCAATTCTTTAGATTTATCAAAATCCTTTTTTGCATTTGCATAATCGCCTTTTTGATAATACGAGTAACCTCTTTTATAATAAAAATCTGCATCATTGGCATTTAATTGAATAGCTTTTGTTAAGTCGTTTATGGCATTATCATAATCGCCTTTATCATAGTAAGAAATCCCCCTATTATAATATAAAACTGGGCTACTTGATTTTAATGATATTGCTTTAGTGTAATCCTGTATCGCTTTATCATTGTCTCCTTTGGCATGGTAGACTATTCCCCTATGATTATAGTAACTAAATTGAGTCGAATCAAACCTTATTGCCCTACTTATATCAGATAAAGCGTTATCATAGTCTCCTTTTAGGTAATAACTATATCCCCTTTTGTTATATGCATAATCATATGTAGAATTTACTTGAATTGATCTAGTATAATCATCTATTGCTTCGTCATAATTTTCTAATTCATAATAACAATCGCCCCTCCAGGTGTAATAGTATTCATCTTGAGGATCTAAAGATATAGCTTTACTAAAATATGAAATTGCTAAAGAATAAGATTCATTGTTATAAGCTTCTTTCCCTTTCAAAAAATTGTCATAAGCTGGCTCTCCTTTTACAATACTAAAAGAAAACGATGCGATTAAAAGAGAGATAAATAATATCGGTAGAATATATTTTTTCGTATGCTCACCTATTTTATCTATTATTTATATTTCAATACTTATAAGAATATGGAAAAAAATAGGGAAAATAGGGAAAAATTATTCTTTTCCATATTCTAATCTGGCCCTAAAAATAAATACTAAATACATTTTCACGCCAGGATAGGGATATTATACCTGGCCCTAAAATTAAGGCCATGAGCAATAATTTGACACAAACTAAACTTGAACTTTTTTATAGGATCCAGATCCAGAAGACGATACCTGAGTTTGTTAGCATCAGGAAGATGAAGGTGCATGACAGGTGCGCTTCAATCAGATCGACTAGAGACCAATATACCGGCATAGTCTGCCCCTTTGCCAAGAGATCGCATGTCAGCAGGTCTTTCTCATACATCAGATGCAACTATCAAGACAATTCAAAAAAACAAAGCCCAGGCCCCTGCTACATATGTCCCATGAAAAAGATCAAGGGCACCTGGGTGCCGGTGAGAACGAAATGCCGGGATACGGAGTGGCACGTCATGCCGAACAATAAGTTCTGGAACTGGAAGAAGGAATAGTTGTTTTTAGGGCCAACAATAAAGATGGAAAGTATTTTTTCCCTATTTTCCCTATTTTTTTACATATCCTTAAATATATGGAAAAGGCTATATAAAAATGAAAAATAAAAAGGTGATTTTTTGAAATATGAAATTAAAGGATTAGGAATATTGTCTGTTACGAAAATATCAACAGCATTTGGATTCATTGTAGGGCTGGTATATGGAATAATATTTGCCAGTTTTCCAAATCCTGCAATGCCAACACAGACTGGGAATCTGATGATGGATATAGTTTTCAAAACTTTTTTTGGCAAGTTGGCAATTATTTCTCTGCCAGTAATGTATGCCGTTCTTGGGGCCATATCAGGGGCTATAAATTCAGGCCTCTACAATTTCCTGGTTAAGCACATGGGTGGCATCGAAGTGGAGTTTATACAAATGCCTGAAAAACTGGAAGAAATTCCTGAAGCTTTGCCAGAGGAGGATAGCGAATGAATTATAAAATAAAGCGAATCGGGATAGTATCGACAATTAAAGTTGCGTCTACTTTTGGAATAGTGTTTGGAATTCTTATCGGGATTATAACATCGATAATATCAGCATTCACAATGCCTGGAGCATATCTAGGAGAAGTTGTAATAATAATGCTGATACTTGGTCCGGTCATGGGTGCAGTGGGAGGATTAATCGGAGGCGCTTTTTGGGCAGGAATATTTAATTTTTTATGCGGAATATTTGGAGGGCCAGAGTTTAACCTAAAAGAGCAATTACAACAGGGATAAGTTTATCCAATATTTTTATTTTTTACCAAGGAGGCATTTTACGGGCATTTCTAAGGAGAAAAAAAGAAACGATTTACTCACAGTGTGGCTCTGCTTGATGCTAGCTGCCAATTTAGGCACGGGAATTTTATATCTGATTTTAAATCCTTTAATGAAACTGATATACCCTAATGTAAATCCCTCGATATTTTATATATACTGCCTAATAGCATTTCTTAATTCTGTTTTTGTTGTGTATCTGTTCAAATGGAAAAGGTGGGCATTTTATGCATTTTGCATCAGTTCTGCCTTAACTCTTTTAATGAATTATTCGATAGGACTTGGATCATTTTCAGTTTTAGGATTATTGGGGCTAGTTATACTTTATCTTGCAATGAGGCCTCAGTGGGCTCTATTTGATATTTGAAATTATTATTTATTTCCCTATTTTCCCTATTTTTTTCCATATTCTTATATATATGGAAAAGTCAAAATTATTTCATGATAAGAAAGATTAAGGTGGTTATGTCATTTTTAATTCTCATAGGCGCCTTGTTACTGGCAGGGTGCAGCAGTGAGACTGCAGAATCATGGCACTACAAAGGAATGGCTCTTTTTCAAGAAGGCAAATATACCGAAGCCATCGAATGTTTTGACAAAGCGATTGCAATAGATCCTAATTATACTTCGGTATGGAACACTAAAGGATGGGCCCTAAAAGAGCTTGAAAGATACTCCGAAGCCATCGAATGTTTTGACAAAGCGATCTCATTGGATCCAAATCTTATAGCTCCTTGGAATGGTAAAGGACTTGCACTTGCAAATCAAGGTAAATACTCTGAAGCTATTGCTTGTTACGATAAAGCACTTTCATTAAATCCGGATTATCGATATACTTGGATTGATAAAGGAGAAGCATTTTTTAATCAAGGCAAATATACTGAAGCCATCGAATGTTTTGACAAAGCGATTTCATTGGATCCAAATGATCCAAAAGTGTGGAATAACAAAGGGCTTTCACTTAAATCTCTTGGAAGAGATATGGAGGCCCAAGAATGTTTCGATAATGCCAATACCTTTTCTTGGATGAAAGAAGGAAGTGACCTTTTTAGACAAGATAGATATGTTGAAGCAATTGAAAGCTATGACAAGATAATTAAAATAAATCCAGATTATGTACCAGCATGGAACGCTAAAGGTGGTGTTTTTTATTTTCATGACAGATACCCCGAAGCCATTGAATGTTTTGACAAAGCGATTGCAATAGAACCAAATAATGCATATGCATGGTACTACAAAGGATTATCCCTTAAAGATCTTGGAAGAGATGTAGAAGCCCAAGAATGCTTTATCAAAGCTAGAGAACTTGGATACAAAGAATAATAATTTAAGAGAGTATCCTATTAGTTTTTATTATTATTCCTATATTTTAATAAATTCCAAGGACAATCTTTTTAAACACCAATGTATAATATTGGACATCGAGGACTTTAGATGTCCGAAATACAGGTTTTTGAGGTCCTTGCGAAGATCCTCCCATACCTTGTATCGCTTGGTATAGGGGCCTTTGCAGGGTGGGGGCTTGTGAAGACTAAGATCCACGAGCTCGCCGAGTTTTTTAAGACGGTCGATGAGGCGCTCTATGACGACGCCGTGACCGAGAAGGAGTTCCGGGCCATCTGGGAGAAGGGCAGGGCCCTATTTCAATGGAGCTTTGCCGCAAAGAAGGGGGAAGCTTGAGGACTTTCTTTAGCACGACTTCAATCCACAACGGCGAAGAGGTAGAAAGCTGCACCATCACAGATTCTGAAGGGAGTTCTGTCTTCATAACAGAAGGCGATTGGATTGAGATCGGAAAGATGAAAAGGTGGGCCGTCCCTGGCGCTAGCACGTCAAACGTGTTGGAGGAAATCCCATGCCCGTAGATATAGAATGGGCGAAAGCCAACGATATGGTAGGCCAAGAGTTCGAGTCAAACTACATTCCCGGTACAACTGACAAAGATCTAGAAGATGCGAGGGCATTGATGGAGAAGCTCCTGAAGAAATACGGCAGCAGGGATGCGCTTGAAGCTGATGAGCGTGATTGGGCGAAATACAGAAAGGCGATGTATGTCGTTGCATCACGGTCTAAAGACACGATGGACAGAGCAAACAAGGCAAGAGAAGATCTGCTCAAGAGAAAGAACCTGTTATCACAGTTCTTTGACGACAACAGGGAAATCCTTTTCAAGCTGCCGGAATGGGCCAGGATCAATCTACGAAAATACACTGACTACGGCCTTTTGGTTGACCAGGAGTACCTCTGGCAGGCCTTGGGAGAGCTAGGCGAGGACGGGCTTATAGAGCATTTGCTGAACATTGCTAACTACATCTACTTAGACACTGGATTTCTAGGCGGGACAAGGGAGGACTATGATGCCCTGCAAAAAGGCCCCGTCAGGAGCATTTACCATAGGCCCACATGCAAATCCCAAAAGACGGTACATCCAGATTGCGGGAGCGGTTGTAACAAGGTCTGATGCCTGATGAAATGCCCCAGCTGCAGGTCGACCGGCTATTCAAAGGATAAGAAGAGATGCCCTCACTGCGGGGCATTTCTGATACATGAGCATCTGTGCCCCATATGCAGATCAAGGGGCGAGATCCTTCCGACTATCAAGTGCACTCTGACAAACGGCGAGCCTGCAACAAGCGTTTATTTTGAGGGGAGAAAAGTCCACTTCCATTACGTTAGGCTTTGCAGCAAAGGATGCGGTAGCTATCGAGCGGAAAGAAAAGATTCATAGGTGCGCTAAATGCGGG